>Ga0310786_10005624_pt1 | contig 16922 bp, 14 predicted proteins | sample AusTroGonzalo_MG_FD_203881 | JGI IMG/M metagenome (GOLD analysis project Ga0310786, IMG submission 203881) | Bovine rumen microbial communities from tropical cattle in Woodstock, Queensland, Australia - Gonzalo_03 (v2) (version 2) | ecosystem: Host-associated > Mammals > Digestive system >... | reverse complement strand
CGACCAGTTTCTTCATATGGGGATACCTCCTTACTTTATATATGTACATCCGTCCGGGATGCCACATACGGAAATCATTTGCCGTTGCGCATCTTATCGATGGTTACGGCGCCCATCAGGATACAGCCCGTGATGAGCAGCTGCCAGTCGGCGTTCAGCCCGACGAAGGGGAGACCGACCTGCAGCAGGGAGATCAGGAGCACGCCCAGGAAGGTTCCGAAGACAGAGCCGGAACCGCCGGTCATGGCTGTGCCGCCGATGATGGCGGCGCCGATGGCGTTCAGCTCGAAACCGGCGCCCTGGCCGGGCGTGATATTGGAGAAAGTGGCGGCATAGGTCACGGCTGCCAGGCCGGTGAACAGGCCGCAGATCATATAGGCGAAGATGTGCCATTTCAGCACGTTCACCCCGGAGAGCTTCAGGGCTTCCTTGTTGGAGCCGATGGCGATGGTGTAGCGTCCGACGCGGGTTTTGTTAAGCACAAGGGACATGATGATGACCAGCAGGATCATCCAGACCATGCCAATGGGAACGGGCATCCGTCCGGTGTCTGTTTTAACCACGAGCCGGAAGACGCTCCGGAATCCGGCGCCGGGTTCCATGCCGTCCGGCCAGGTGCCGGAGAAGCCGCCGGTGAGGATGGAGCCGATGCCGCGGCAGAACATCATGCTGGCCAGGGTCATGATAAAGGGCGGGACGTTCAGTTTGGCCACGCCGAAGCCGTTCACTGCACCCATGGCGACGCCCATAAGGATCGTGATGATGATTGCAGCCCACAGGGGCCAGCCGCAGATCCGCATCAGGTAGGAGCCGATCAGCGAATAGCAGATGAGGCCGGTACCCATGCTCAGGTCGTTGCCGCCGGTAATCAGCGGGAAAGTGACGCCGATGGCCATGAGCAGCGTGTAATACATATTGCTGCAGATCTGCACAAGGGTCGTATACTTCCGGAAGGACGGGCTGGCGATGTAGAAGAAGCCGTACAGCAGGATCAGAACCGCAATGATGATCAGGCGCTGGAACGCGCTGGAACGGATGAATGCCGAGCGGGCTGCCTTTTTCCGGTCAATGGTGTTTTCCATTTGCTTACCCCTTTCTCCGCATTTGTCAGTTCCTGCGGCGGCGGCTCATGACGTCAGCGATTACCGCGCCGAGAAGAATCAGAGCAGTCAGAGAATACTGGAAGGCAATGTTGAAGCCCATGGACAGGATGCCTTCCTGCATGATGGCGATGATGAAGGAGCCGATCACGGTGCCGAGGATGGAGGCAAGGCCGCCGGCCATGGAAGTGCCGCCCATAACGCAGGCCGCGATGGCTTCATTATTAAAGGTGTCGCCCTTGACCGGCTGGACCGTGGTGTAGCAGCCGACATAGAAGATGGCGGCCAGTCCGGCGAGGGTGCCGCAGATCACATAGGCCAGCATCTCCCAGCGGCGCGTATCAACGCCGGAGAGGCGGACGGACTCCCGGTTGGCGCCCAGACAGATCATGTAACGGCCGGCTTTGGTTTTATTCAGCACGATGGAGCAGATGATTGCCACGATGATCAGGATGATCAGGCCGGTGGGGATATTCAGTTTGCTGCCGCCCACGGTGATTTCCAGGTTGGAAAGCTTCCGGTACCAGCCGCCCGGATCAGTGCTGCCGGGCCAGGAGACGTTCTGTGTCTTGGTGAAGATGGAGCCGACGCCCTTGGCAATCTGCATCAGCGCCAGGGAGGTAATGAAGGACGGAAGGTGCAGGTAGGAGACGAAGAAGCCGCCGACCGTGCCGAAGACCATACCGATAAGCGGGCACATGATCAGGGAGACCCACATGGGGAATCCGTAATTGTTGAAGCAGTAGCCGGAGATCAGCGCCGCCGCGAACATAACCGGGCCGACGGAGAAGTCGATACCGCCCGTGGCGATGACGAAAGTGACGCCCAGGGCCAGGAAACCGATAAAATATCCGTAGTTGATGGCACTGGTGAACCGGGCATAGGTCAGGAAGACGTTTCCGTGGTTCAGCACACCGCTGAGTACCTGGAAGATCAGGCACAGCAGGATGATGACCCCGATCAGGACGACCCGGTTGAATCCCATGATTCTGACCAGCCTGAGGGATTTGAACCGTTCAAGCATCGCTTTCATACCGCTTCTCCCTCCTGCCGGGTTTTCCGGTTCTGCATATCAATATCCCGGGTGGCGGCTGCCATGATCTTTTCCTGGGTGGCCTCCGCAATATCAAACTCGCCGGTTTTGCGGCCCTCGCACATGACGATGATCCGGTCGGACATACGCAGGATTTCTGCCAGTTCTGAGGAGATCATGATGATGGATTTGCCGGAGGCGGCCAGCTGATTCATGAGCTCGTAGATTTCCTGTTTCGCGCCGACGTCAATGCCGCGGGTCGGCTCGTCAAAGATCATGATCTGGGAATCGTTGACCAGCCATTTCGCGATAACCACCTTCTGCTGGTTGCCGCCGGAGAGGTTTTCCACCAGCTGGTCGATGCCGGGGGTTTTTGTCTTGAGCGCGTCCACATATTTCTGTGTAACGGCCTCTTCCGCGGCCTTGTCAATGAAGATTCCTTTGGTGTATTTCTTCAGGGTGGCCAGGGTGGAATTCTCGGTGATGTTCTTCTTCAGGACGACACCGAAACGTTTCCGATCTTCGGATAAATAACTAAGCCCTGCCTCCACTGCTTCTTTCGGAGAGGTGATGGACACTTTCTCTCCGTTGATCCAGATGTCGCCGCTCTGCTTGGGATCGGCTCCGAACAGGGCACGGGCGGTCTCGGTCCGGCCGGCGCCGACCAGACCGGCAAAGCCCAGGATTTCACCCCGGTGCAGTTCAAAACTGACGTCCTGAACCATCCGCCCGGCGTTCAGGTGTTCCACCTTCAGGACTACCGGCGCATCCGCAGCGCAGCGGCTCTCGGTTTTGGGCTCTTCATAGATGACGCGGCCGACCATCATGTCAATGATGTCTTCCTTGGTGCACTCCTCCGTGATCAGGGTGCCGATATACTGGCCGTCCCGCATGACGGAGACCCGGTCTGTGATCTTCTTGATTTCATCCATGCGGTGGGAAATATAGACTATTCCGTATCCGCGGGCCCGCAGGTCCCGGATAATGATAAAGAGCTGATCAATTTCCGCATCCGTCAGCGCCGCGGTGGGTTCGTCAAAAATGATAACCTTCGCGTCGTGGGAAATGGCTTTGGCAATCTCGCACATCTGCTGCTTTGCCACGGTCAGGCTGCTCATGGTTTCTTTGGGATCGATCTCGATATTCAGCTGGGCGAAAAGCTTGCGGGCTTCCTCATTCATGGATTTGTCATTGATGAACAGGCCGCGCTTCGGCTCCCGGCCGATGAAGATATTCTGGGCAACGGTCAGGTGCCCCATCATGTTCAACTCCTGGTGAACGATGACGATCCCGGCCTGCTGCGCCTCCCGGGGATTGTGGAATTCAACTTCCTTTCCCTCAAAGGTGATGGAACCGGCATCTTTGGTATAGATTCCGGTGAGTACCTTCATCAGCGTGGATTTACCGGCGCCGTTTTCCCCCATAAGGGCATGGACTTCCCCGCAACGGACTTCAAAATCGACATGATCCAGGGCGTGAACGCCGGGGAAGTATTTGTCGATCCCTTTCATTGTCAGGATCACTTCTCCCATGAAGCATCCTCCTTCAGTGATAATCAACAGGTTGCAAATATATAAATGAAGACTGAAATCAAGCCGGTTTCAACGGCTTCAATATATGATTAACAGCCCGCAATAACGTAACGTTTCATTTCTACGGCGTGAACGCCGGTGCTTGTGTATAGAATAATATAGGCATAATTGCTTGTCAAGGGAGAAATTGAAAAACAGCATTAAAAAGTGAATCGTTTCGCCAAATAAGGAGCAGAATTTCTGAATAGTTACTTTTGGATGAATCTGATTTGCTGTATAATGACAAAACCACCCGGAAAAAACTGGAACCGGTAAAAGATCAGGAGAAAACGAATGACAAAGCAAGAAATCATGGCCGCGGCCATGCGGCAGTCGGCCATTGACTGTTCCTGTTCGGAAGAGGACTTCCGTGGGATCAAGCATGTGATTGTTGAGAACAAAGCATCGGAACAGGCAAGCAAGTTCCTGAAAAGTCCCAATACCTGCAGGCTGGTTTCTTACGGCTCCAACATCGTGGCTTCCTGCCGCAAAGACCTGATCCCGGAAGTGGAAGCGTTTGTGAACGGACAGGAAAAGTTCTACCGGTGCTTTGAACCGATGGCCATTTATGAGCTGAACAAAATCCTGCAGAAGGCAGGCGCCCGGGTGGCCTGGATGCACAGCTTCTACCTGCCGGATCCGGACGCGGTATTCAGCGCGGAATTGAACTGCCCTTATGAGATGCGGGAAATGCATCCGGAGGATTTCACAGGACTGTATGTGCCGGAATGGGGAAATGCGCTGAGCCGGATAGAACGGAAGGAACTGGATATGCTGGGTTACGGCGCTTATGACGGCGACAAGCTGATCGGCCTGGCGGGCTGCTCTGCGGACTGTGTGGAAATGTGGCAGATCGGGATTGACGTGCTGCCGGAATACCGGCGCAAAGGCGTGGCATCCGCACTGACCAACCGGCTGGCACGGGCGATCTTTGAACACGGGAAGATCCCGCTGTATGCTGCGGCCTGGTCCAATGTGCGGTCTATCCGGAACGGGATGAAGAGCGGCTTCAGGCCGGCGTGGGCAGCGCTGGAAGCCGAAGAAAGAATTAATACTGAAAACTGAAAACTTAAGAATGAATAATGGTGGAGAAAACCACTTCCGAGTACGGAAGTGGTTTTTTGAATTCAGGGATTTAAGGAACAAAAAACAGCCCTCTCCGGGATTACCGGGGAGGGCTGTGTGTTTGAACTGAATTACGCTACGGCGTTCAGGTAGTTGAAGAGCTTCATTTCATCCTTATAGGAGGAAGCGAACAGTTCGGGCTCGTTGATGCCTTCGCCACGAATCATTTCTGCGATACCCAGGTAGCGCTGTGCAGGATCTTTCAGGTCATATTGTTCACCCTGCGCAGTGACAACCAGCACGGAAGCGTCGCAGCGGTCGAGTGTTTCTTCAAACAGTTTCAGTTCTTCAATATTTCTGATCTTCATTGTATTCACTCCTTTGCGATCAGAATGTCCGGAAGAAGTTGTACGGCTCCTTCCGTATAACTATGATACCGCAAAGAAAGGACAATACAATCGAAATTCAGGCGATTTCAGGGACAAATTGTACAGGTTTGACCATACATGTCGTATCTGGCCAAAAACAGACACATGGGTTTTACCGGATTCAAAAGGACGGCCTGCGGATGATCCGCAAGCCGTCCGGTGTTTTCCGCATATAGCGGAAGAAAATCAGTGGATGAACAGGGAAAGGATAATCAGGATTATGGAGCCGAAGGCAGGAATGATAAAGGTGGAAACAGACCATGTCTTCAGACTTGTCTTAATATCCATTCCGGAGAAGCTTGTAACCACGTGGAAGTAAGAGTCGTTCAGGTAGCTGGGGCACATGGTGGTCAGGCACAGTGCCAGCGCAGCCAGGTAAGGATTGACGGGGAGCCCGGCTGCCAGCATCGGGGCGACGATTGCGGAGCCCGTGATCATGGCGGTGGTACCGGAACCCTGCGGGAAACGCATGATGACGCCCACGAGGATCGGGATCAGGATGGCGGGAATGCCGGTGGCAATCAGCCAGTCAGCCATGATCTTAGCAGCACCGATGGTGTTGATGACAGCGCCCAGAGCGCCGCCGGCAGCGGTGATAAAGACGATGGGACCGGCATCCTTACAGGCTTCACCCATCAGGGCTACGCAGGTCTTGCGGTCAAATTCCCTGCAGAGGAAGAAAGCACCGATGCACAGGGAGATGAACAGCGCCACAACGGGATTACCGATGAACTGGACGATACCCTTGAAAGTGGTTCCGGCCAGGGCAGGGATTTGTCCGACGATGGTGTTGGCGAAGATCAGCACGATAGGCAGGAGCAGGGTGAAGAAGGACATGAACGCGCTGGGAAGCTTTTCAGCAGCCAGAAGGTCTTCAAAGTCCTTGTTCTCCATTTCCTGGCCGGCTTTGGATTTCGCCGCGATGCGGTCGAGGACTTCCAGCTGAGCTGGGGTGTACTTGGAACGATCGATCTCTTCATCTTTGACAATCAGTTCCGGGTATTTCTTTCCGTAATACCTGAAGAGCGGCACTGCCACACAGAACAGCGGGATGGAAATGGCAAGACCGCAGAGAATATACAGGCCCAGATCGATGGCCTGGCCGTTTTCATTGAAGGTTGAAACAACAGCCAGCGGGCCGGGGGTCGGGGGCACCATGAAGTGGGTGATGTACAAGCCCATACCGAGAATGCCGCCCAGCCAGACCATGCTCTTCTTGGTCAGACGGGAGAATTCCTTGGCCAGGGAGGACAGAATAACGAATCCGGAGTCACAGAACACGGGGATGGAAACCACGAAGCCGGTCAGCCCGAGCACGACGTCGCAGTTTTTGACGCCGACCAGCTTCAGAATCGTCAGGGCCATTCGTTTTGCGGCTCCGGACTTCTCCAGGAATATACCCATGATACATCCGAAGCCAATGACGATACCGATGCTCTTCATCGTGTTACCGAAGCCGGTCGTCACAGTGTTGATTACGTCTCCGATCGGCATCGCCAGAACGGCGATCAGGATTGCGGAGATGATCAGGGCAGGGAAGGCATGCAACCGGGTAAAGATGATCAGGAGCAGCATGACCACAATACCGATTGCCATGGCAAGGACAGGGCTCATCATGATTTGTTTCCTCCTTTTGCTTTTTTACATGCTATTTTGACACCTTTCCAGGTGCAAAGCCCTGAATGATCCGGGTCAGATGACGGGACCGAGACAGAAGATGTCCATGGAACCGTAGTAACCGAGGGCCTCGTTTTTAGTCATTTTGCCATTCAACACCTCCAGAAGCAGCGCAAAGGCTTCCTCACCAACTTCTTCGATCGTTTTTTCGCCGGTGATGATCCGGCCCGCATTCAGGTCCATGTCGTACTGCATGCGTTCATAAGTATTCGGATTGCCGCAGATCTTAATGACCGGCATTGACGGGAAACCCTGCGGGGCGCCGCGGCCTGTGGAGAACATCATCACCTGGGCGCCGGTGGCAGCCATGCCGGTAAGGATTTCCGGTTCACGTCCCGGCGAATCCTTGATCCACAGGCCCTTCTTTCCGTCTGCGCGGTCACAGTATTCCAATACGCCCTGGATCGGCCGGTGACCGGATTTCACAATGGCACCGAGGCTTTTTTCCTCAATGCTGCTGAGGCCGCCCGCAATATTGCCGGGTGTGGGCTGGCCGCCGCGCATATCTTCTCCGATTGCCATGGCACGCTTTTCCATTTCATCAACAATCCGGTAGATTTTCTGTCCCACCGGACCGTTTTCGCCGCCAACCGCGCGGCGGGCAAGAATGTGTTCTCCGCCGAGGAACTCCGTCGTTTCCCCGAATATGACAGTCGCACCAAGATCCACCAGTTTGTCTGCCACATAGCCGATGACACAGTTGCTGGCCATGCCGCTGGTTGTATCGGATGCGCCGCACTTGATGGCCATGGTCAGCTCCGAGATATCGGCAGTTTCCCGCTGCAATCCTGATATTTCCTGCACCATCCGCTGTGCGGCGTCAATGCCTGCCTGGATGGCCCGACTGGTTCCACCCAGTTCCTGAATCCGGATGATTTCCACCGGCTTCCCGGTTGCATGGATTTCTTCCACGATTCTCTCATGGTCTGTTCCTTCACAACCGAGGCTGACAATTAAAGCAGCGCCGACGTTTGCACTCTGGCCGAGATTGGACAGCGTGTCCGTGACACGCTTCAGATCCAGTGGAAGCTGGCAGCAGCCCTGGTGATGAAAGTAACCGATGGTTCCCTGAACCTGTCGGCAGATTGCCTGGCCGACATCGTTGGCACAGATTACACTGGGAATGACAGCGACCAGATTTCGTGCGCCGATCTTGCCGTCAGTACGGCGATAACCTTGAAATGTATATGCCATGATTCGTTCCTCCCTTTACAGATCGCCCCGGCCGCGCAACGCTTTCATATTATGAACATGCACATAATCGCCGCGATGTATATCACATTCCGCTTCCCCGATGGATTCGCCGTATTTCATAATATGGCTGCCGGCAGGAATATCCGTGACAGCGATCTTATGGCCGAAGGGAATATCGGCCAGCACTTTGATCCGGTCCGTGTTTCCTTTTTTATCACGCACGTCTATTTCCATGCCTGCGGTAATTTCGTTGGCAAATACGGTTGCGACGTTATCCAGATCGTCAACCCGAAGCGCCAGTTTGTTCTCCATGGTTAATCCTCCTTTACAGCCAGAACGGCCACACCGTCGGGTATCACAACGACTTCAGCGTCTTTCCCCATCATTTCATAAGCCATGGCCAGGGCTTCATCCGGAGAAGAGGCTGGAATCATGTTGGCTTTCCGCACCAGTTCGTGATCCAGGTAGGTGGTTACCAGAATGACTTTGTGCTTTTTCAGGATCCGGGAATAGATCTGGGCGCACCACTGCTCGGAGATGCTCTCTTTCGGGGGAATCTTTGACAGGAAGGCGTCAATCTCATCCACGGTTCCTTTGACGATCAGTTTTTCGAAATGCGTTCCGCCCATGCCGTCCACACAACTGCAGCACATAATGATCACGCCGCCGTCTCTACAGCAGGCTTCCGCGGTCGCAACCGCCTTGGGACTCTGGTAGAGATTCTGATCCAGGGGATATCCGCCGTTGGAAGTGACGACAATATCTCCCGAGATACCGGGACATTGAGCCAGGGAACGGACGAACGCTACGCCTTTCTCATGCGCTTCTTCCATGTCGCCCGCAAAGGCAGCGATGACCTTTTTCTGCGAATTCAGAGCGACATTAAGGATAAAGGCCAGCTTTACGCTACGGGCGGCGAAAACCATGTCTTCATGGATCGGATTATGCTTCAGCACACCCGTTGCGGCAAAAGGACTGGCGATGGCTTTATATGAATGGTTTTCATTGACGGTGGCGGCATTGCAGATTCCGGGCAAAACGCTTTTGCGTCCTCCGGAAAAACCAGCAAAGAAATGCGGTTCAATGAAACCTTCAGAGATCAGTAGATCGCAATGCGTTGCCAGCTTGTTAACCCAGAGCTCGGCGCCTGAAGGCAGACCGCAGACGAAATCAAAATCTTCCTGCTTGAAGGCTTCATTGACCACGATTTTTTCATGATCCACAATGGCGTCCCCGAACATCCGGCGCTGTTCCTCTTCTGTCGTTTTCCGATGAAGTCCGGTGGCAATCAGGATGGTGATGTCAGCCTGGGGATTGCCTTCACGTATTTCGCGCAGCAGAATAGGGAGCGTCAGCTTGCTCGGAACGGCACGGGTATGATCGCTGGTTATCAGGACAATTTTATCTTTTCCTTTAGCAAGATCCCGAAGCCTGGGGGTGCCGATGGGATGCAGGAGGGCATCCTCTACGAGTTCAGCTTCGCTTTTATCGGTTTTGTATTCGTCTGTGCCGGAATAGATGACAGCCTTCAGGTTTTTTTCTTCTACATGAAGATCAAGGGTCGACGTGTAATAGGGAATCGGGATTGTCCTCATGATGACGTCCTCCTGTGAGATGCGTTGTTTTATACGTAACAGCCGCCGCGCTTTCAGCCAGCTGGCCGGATTAATCCAGAAGCGCTACAGCTACGTCATTGACGTTGGTACCGGTGGGGCCGGTGATGATCAGGCCGCCGGTTTTCTCAAGGGCGTGATAGGCGTCATTGTCCTGCAATACTGCATCAATGGACAGGCCATGGGCCAGCAGCTCCGCACAGGTATCGCCGTCCGCATAGCCGCCGGCGGCATCCGTGGGACCGTCGGTACCGTCGCTGCCAACAGAGAAGACAGCCGCCCGCTCCAGCCCGGCAATGCCTGCCGCCGCGGAAAGGGCAATCTCCTGGTTCCGTCCGCCTTTACCATGGCCGGTGAGTTTCACAACTGTCTCGCCGCCGGCGATGAAGGCCATCGCCTTGGGATCCCCGGCGTGGGTTTTCAGGATGGAAGCGAGGAAGCTGCCGGCTTCCCGGGCCTGGCAGCAAAGCTGATCGGTGAGGAGGACGGGTTCATAGCCCAGGTTCCGGCAGGTGACTGCCGCGGCCGCGCACAGTTCCCGCACGCTGCCGTTGATCTGGGTATGCACGTTATCCAGTGTCTTGGGTGTTTCGATGGTCAGGAGGCGCTCCGCAGCGTCCGACATCCGCAGGTTATACTTCTGCCGGATACGCTGGGCGTCCTCGGCAGTGGCGGAATCGGGACAGGCAGGACCGGAGGCAATCATGTCCAGCGGATCCCCGAGAATATCCGAGAGAACGACGGCTTCCACCTTGCCGGGCCAGCAGAGCTGGGCAAAACGGCCTCCCTTGACCTGGGACAGGCGCTTGCGGATGGTGTTGATCTCCACAATATCCGCGCCGCAGGCCAGCAGCTGGCCGGTGATATCCTGCAGCTCCTCCGCGGGGACCAGGGGCTTTTCAAACAGCGCGCTGCCGCCGCCGGAGAGCAGGAAGAGGACGGTATCCTTTTCCGTCAGATCCGCCACGAGATCCAGGGCAGCCTGGGTGCCCCGGAAGGAGTTTTCATCCGGCACCGGGTGCCCTGCCTCAAAGCAGGTGAAATTTGCAATGGGACCCATGACATGATCGTATTTGGTGACGACCACGCCGTTTTCAATCCGGTCGCCAAGGCAGTCGGAAGCTGCCTTTGCCATCTGCCAGGCGGCTTTGCCGGCGGCTACCAGCAGTACCCGGCCGGGAAACTCCATGCCGGAAAGGGCACGCTGCACCGCCGCATCCGGCTGTACCGCGGCGATGGCTTCCCGGACAATCTGATCCGCATGACTGCGTAATTGCTGATTCATTTTCAGCCCTCCAGATGAATGGCTTGTGCTATAATTTACAGAGCTTTCATCTTAGTCTGATACAAGATATGTATTTTTGAAACACAACAAATACCATATGCAGTGTAGCACCGCCAAAACGGAATGTCAACGAAATTGTATTTTTTTTGTATTTCACCGCTGACTTGCCCGCTTTTCCGCAGCGTGATATCATAAAACCATGAATGCGCGCAGTATACGCGCACGGATACAGAAACGGAGAATGATCATGATGAATACCATTCTGCTGGTGGAAGACGATACCGCCCTGCGGGAAGGGCTGACGGAGCTGTTTGTCCGGGACGGATATGAAGTAATCACAGCCGGATCCCTGAAGGAAGCCCGGGAACGCCTGACGGACGCCGTGCAGGCAATGGTAATGGACGTCGGCCTGCCGGACGGAGACGGGGTCAGCCTGTGCCGGGAATGGCGGGACGCCGGGGAAACCCGGCCGGTGCTTTTCCTGACTGCCCGGGGCGAGGAGTTTGACGTGGTCCGGGGCCTGGATTCCGGCGGAAATGATTATGTGACCAAGCCTTTCCGGATGCAGGAACTGCTCAGCCGGGTCCGGGTGCTGCTGCGCAGCAGCCAGGCAGTCCGCCCGCTCAGCCGGTGCGGCTTTGTGGTGAACCGGGAACGGATGCAGGTGATGAAAGACGGCGAGGCGCTGCCCCTGACCCTGACGGAATACAAGATTGTGACCATGCTGATGGATCATCCGTCCGTGGTACCGCGGGAACGCCTGCTGGAGGTCCTGTGGGACGAGGGCGGCAAGTTTATCGATGACAACACGCTGTCGGTGCATATGAGCCGGCTGCGGGAGAAGGTTGGCGCTGAGCACATCAGCACAATTCGGGGAGTGGGATATCAATGGTTGGATACATCCTCAGCGGAATCCTCCTGCTGATCCTGGCAGGGATCGTAATCCGCCACCTGTGCAACAACAGGCGGCTGAAAAAGCTGTCCGAAAACATGGAGGATTACCTGGTGGGGATCGGCGGGAACCTGCCGCTTTCCCTGAAAGAGGATACGATCGCGCAGGTGGAAAACGCCGCCATGGAAATGCAGAACCGCATTGACGTGGCGGAGGAACGGTTCCGCCAGGAAGCAAAGCGGACCAGCAACCTGACAGCGGATATTTCCCACCAGCTGAAGACGCCCCTGGCGTCCCTGCGGCTGTACTGCGAAATGGATTCCAGTGCCCACTGCGAGCAGCAGATTGCCCAGATTGAACGCATGGAAACGCTGATCAGCAGCCTGCTGCGGCTGGAAAGACTCTGCGCGGACGGCTATAAATTTGATTATGAAGAGTGCGACCTCCGGAAAATGCTTGAGCGGGACTGGCAGCAGATGCATCCCCTGTGGCCCGGCCGGACGTTGACGATCGAAGGGGAGGCGACCATCCGCTGTGATGAAAAGTGGCTGGCGGAAGCTTTCCGGAACCTGATCAAGAACGCCTGTGAGCATACGGCGGAAGATGGACATATTCGGATCTATATGGAAACCACGGACAAGTTTTTATACTGCACGCTGGAAGACGACGGCGGCGGCGCCTCGCCAAAGGACCTGCCCCACCTGTTTGACCGCTTTTACCGGGCGGAGGGACAGAGCAAGAAGGGCGCCGGCCTTGGCCTGGCGATTGTGAAAGAGATAATCTACCGGCATCATGGACAGATCCTGGCCCAGAACACAAAGAAAGGGCTGAAGTTTACAATTTCGATGCCGATGCTGGACATGATCAGGACCTGAGATAATAAATGAATACTTAAACTTTGCGATCGCCGTATACCATTTCAGCGGCGCCTGCAGCTTGCAGAAATGGACGGCTGTAGCATGGCAGTTGTTACCCAAATCAAAGATTTGGACAACTGCTCAATAACTTAAGACTTAAAAATGAGTTGAAAATGAAATATTTGCCTATGGCAAATATGAAATATTGAGCCGCAAGCGGCTCAATGTGAAATATCGCTTCGCGATGTGAAATATTCGGCCAGGGGCCGAATGTGAAAGTTACATAAAGACCGTCACAGTTGTTTTCGTTTCTTACGAAAGTGTAAGGTTAAAGTCACTTGAAAGTAAGGTTCATTTGCTATTCTTGTTCCCGAGGAGGAATGAATGATGGAGATTATTCGTTGTGAAGAGCTTATGAAGACCTACGGGAACAACAGCGCCGCGGTGCATGCCGTGGACGGTGTGAACCTCTCTTTTGAACAAGGCACTTTTACCGCCATTACCGGTAAGAGCGGCAGCGGTAAATCCACCCTGCTTCATCTTCTTTCCGGTCTGGACAGACCGACTTCCGGTAAGGTAATTTATCAGGAAAACAACCTGTTTCAATATAATGACAATCAGCTGTCTGTACTGCGGCGCCGCCGCTTCGGTTTTGTGTTCCAGGCCTACAACCTGGTGCGTGAGCTGACCGCGCAGGAGAACATCCTGCTGCCGATCATGCTGGACAACCGCAAGCCGGACGAAGAGTACCTGAAACGGCTGACCGATATGCTGGGCATTGAAGACCGGCTGAACCACCTGCCCGGAGCCATGAGCGGCGGACAGCAGCAGCGGGTTTGTATTGCACGCGCCCTGGCCAACAAGCCGGCGATCCTCTTTGCGGATGAGCCTACCGGTAACCTGGACGGCAAAACCGGCCGGGAAGTGCTGACGCTGATGCGGACCATCAGCAATGAGCTGGGCATCACCATGATCCTGGTGACACATGACCTGGGCGTTGCCGAACAGGCAGACAGGATTATCCGCCTGGAAGACGGCAAAGTGGCGGAAGACAGCGGTGAGGGGGCTTCCTTATGAAGAACCTCACATTAAGCAGGGTTGCCAGGGCGAATATCCGGGTGAACCGGAAAGCCTATGTCAGCCTTTTTGTTGGTATCCTGCTGGCGGTTTTCCTGGCCACGGCCACGAGCCTGTGCGCCTGGGGAACCGTCCGCGGACATGAAGAACAGATGGCCCAGCGCGTCGGCTGGATGGATATGTTTGAGCTGGGAAACTACGGCCCGACGGATGACCAGCTGCGCAACTGCGGCTTTTTCCAGCGGCTCGGCCATGTGACAGTCGACGCGACCGTGAAGGACAGCAAGATCTGTACCGGCTATTATGACGAAGAAGCTGAAAAGCTGATGAACAGGGTCCTGATCGAGGGCCGTATGCCGGAACAGCCGGGAGAAATCGCCGCGGAACAGAGCGCACTGGTCCGGCTGGGCGTGGACAAGGCGTCTGTCGGCGATACGCTGAAGCTGACGATGACCCCGATCCACGGCGAGGAAGAGGAAAAGAGTTTTATACTGGTCGGTATCCTGAATGAGCAAACCACCTATCTGGAGATGCGTCTGGATGAGGAAGGAATGCGGTTCCCGGCCATGCTGGTTTCCCCGGAGGAAACCTACAAAGTGGGCAGCAAGGTTGTTCACCGTGTACTGACCTACGCCCCGCTGATCACCTTTAACCAGGTGGTCCGGAACTGCCCACTGGCGCCTGAACTGAATGTGTATACGTACACCTACGGCGTCAGCCGGGAAACCGGTGAGGCGGTTTATGACGACTCGGGTTACGCCCGCGCCAGGAACCTTATCAGCCGGATTGCCCTGTGGGTTGTGCTGGGCGCAGCGCTGATGCTGTCCGCCTGCGTTGGAATTACCACAGCGATGGAAAGCCTGCTGAGCCGGAAGAACGAGGACATCGGTATGCTGCGCGCCATCGGCGCCACCCGCAGGCAGGTCCGCCGGATCTACGGCGCTGAAGCCTGGATGCTGACAGCGACCGCGCTGCCTGCCGGCCTGCTGCTGGGTATTATCGTGACCTGGATTATTTCCATGCTGGCCCCGGATCAGGTGGTTTTCTCCCTGAACCTGTGGCTGCTGATTCCGATCCTGTGTATTTCCGGACTGTGCGTTTTTGTTGCCTCCCGCCTGCCGCTTTACCACGCGTCGGCCCAGATGCCCATGGGCGTGCTGCGGGACACCGCGCTGCTGCGCCGTGCCGGAAAAGTGCGGAACCACATGGAATTCAAAACGGACCGGCTGATTGCCGGACGCCGCGTGCGGCTCCATCCCCTGCGCCAGGCAGGGACTGCCGGCATGATTGCCCTGACCCTGCTTTCCACCCTGCTTCTGGGTGAGGTGGTACTGGGCATCCGGCAGCAGAACAACGACACCCCGGCGTTTGAGATGAACGGCCCCTATGACAGCGCATGGGTAACGGATCCTTTTTTCCAGCCGTCTTCCGACGCGGAAGAGATCCGGTATGAAATGCGGAAAATCCCTTCCTATGAAGGCGTTACCAAGGTGCAGTCCGTTACCTACCTCAATGCCAACCTGCTGATGCCTGAGGTGCCGGATTATTTCAAAACCAGGAAAGTCGACACAGTCGGGTCGGACGGTGAACATATCGTCCACTCCGTCGGCACCATGCATGGAATCGGATCCGGAAATGACTGGCTGTTCATGAACGATGAGGAACTGGCGGACGCCCGGGCCCGGAGCAATGAAGACTGGGGCGCGCAGGAAGCGGTCCAGAACGTGGAACGGATGGACCTGATCCGCAGCCAGCTTGGCATTACGGAAACCATTGTGCCGATCACTGTCCAGGTGCTGGACTGCGATCCGACGGCATTCAGGGAATATGTTACAGACGGCTCCATCAATCCGGAAAAGCTGGACAGCGGGGAACAGGTGCTGGTTTACGCTCCGAATCTCTGTGCCAGGAAGACTGAAAACGGCGGTCTTGCAATGGAAACATTCTCCAGGATGGATGAAATCAAGGTCAAAGAATGGGATATAATCATTCAAAATGACTATTTCAAACAGGGCATGCAGCTGAGCCTGCTGGAACTGTCAGGGAGAAAAGCAGACGAAGTGCCGATGACTTACGACATCGGCAGCGAATGGAAAGACTGGTACCAGTCCATGGATTGCGTCCGAGCCGAAACCAAAGTGGGTGCGGTGCTGGGCAGTGACGCCCATATCGACGGGATTTACCTGAGCGGGATTACCGTGATCCTGACAGACAGGGGCGCACAGGCCATGGGCCTGAAACTGCCCAATCCTTCGTACGCGGAAGTTTTCTGTTCCAGGAAACTGACAGAGGATCAGGAGGCTTTCATTGACAACCAGCTGAACCAGATCGCCACAAGGGGCTTCATGATGGTGGATAACCAGCTTCAGGTTGCCCGGACCAGACAGGCTAAGAAGATCCGTGAAATTGCGATCCTGACCGGTATGATCCTGCTGTTCTTCGCCGTATCCGTGTTTATGCAAGTGACGGGTGTATCCCGGCAGATCCGATCCGATACCCGGATGATCGGCACACTGCGTGCCGTGGGTGCGGACCTGAGGACGCTGGTCGGCTGCTACCGCCTGCCGGTCTGGGTCTGCGCGGGCGCCGCACTGATTCCGTGCCTGCTGTTCTACGCAGTCACCGAATTCAGGACGTTCAGACTGTTTACCCATAACCATCCGGTGATTATGATCCCGGTGCTGTTTGTACTGGCTGCGTGTGTGGCACTGGCCTGTACCGCAGGTATCCGCAGCAGGCTGATCAAGGTTGCCCGTCAGCCGATTGTTGAGAATATCAGGGAGTTGTAATAAATATCATGAAAATAAAGAGACTGCTTGCGGTCCTGATGACCGCTGTGCTTCTTGCGCCCGTTTTTACCGCAAGCGGTGAGGGGGTGCCGGCGCTCAGCCTGGATGAGAAACTGGTTCTCCGCGGTATGGACCGGTCCTGGTATCAGGGATATGAGGCTTCTATAACCAGAAACAAATGGAGCCTGATACTCCCGATCAGGACGGAAGGGAATATCGCATCCGTGACGGCGGAGCTGCAGGTGAAAAACCCGCAGGTGACGCCTTTCAAAACCCAGGACATGACGGTGGAAGCCAACGAAGAAGATCCGGGCATCTGGGAAGTGCATTTCACCCTGTCC
>Ga0310786_10005623_pt1 | contig 16924 bp, 14 predicted proteins | sample AusTroGonzalo_MG_FD_203881 | JGI IMG/M metagenome (GOLD analysis project Ga0310786, IMG submission 203881) | Bovine rumen microbial communities from tropical cattle in Woodstock, Queensland, Australia - Gonzalo_03 (v2) (version 2) | ecosystem: Host-associated > Mammals > Digestive system >... | reverse complement strand
GCAGCTTCAGCCTGGAACTTTTCCTGGTTCTGCTGCATTTCGGCCTGGAGGCGGGCTTCCTGGTCCTTCATCTTGGCCTTTTCGGCTTCGAGGTCGTTCACCTTACCGCTACGGGCCTGTCCAATCTGTTCCTGGATGGCTTCGATGGAGCGGGCCGTGGCGGCACGCTTTTCCCAGTTCTCGGCCAAGTGGTTGCGGAGCGCCTGCGTTTCGGATTCAACGCGGACGATCTGCACATACAGAGAGCAGGATGCGGCAAGAGAAATAGACTTTGCAGATACCGGATCGTCTTCGACAGCGGCCTTGAGGTCGGCGGCAACACCTTCCGCTTCAACGGCGGAAAGCTTGGCAGAAACCGCATTGGCGGGCATCTTGGACTTCACGACATCGAGGGCGTCACGGCACATGTCGTACAGGGACGGGATAGCGGATTCTTCTGCGGCAAAGGCAGAACCGATAGCGAGGGCACCGAGTGCGAAAAGCTTATTGATTTTCATTACTTAGCCCCCTTCGTTTCCTGGTCCAAAATGCTCTGGTAGATCAGCTTGCGTTCCACATCGCTGCGGAGGTCCTTTTCTACGCGTTCATCTTCTTTCTTAACGGCGTCGCGTTCGGCCGTAACAACAGCAAGCCTGTATTCGAGAGCGCTCTGCTCGGCAAGGGCGGCAGCCTGTTCTTCTTCGCCTTCTTCAAGCAAAACCTTTGCGGAATCGAGTTTCACCTTGGCAGATTCGGTCTTCGAGGCGTCGGCCTTCACTTCATCGGCGACGCTAGCCGTGGATTCGGCAATGGAAACGGACTTGCCTGCATTCACGCTTCCGGCACAACCGGACAGGAATGCAAGAGCCGTCACCGCAAGGCCCGCTGCAAAAATTCTGTATTTCATCGCATACTCCTTATAATGGTATAAATCGTGAAAAACAATATAGCAAAGAGCCCCAAACCAGACCACGAACCGTCGATGAACCCGTGTTTGAAACCACATTTTTCAAATTCTGTAAATAAAAATTTTGCTATTGTTTCGCTATGGAGCAGCCTATACGCACATATTCGGTCTTGCAATACATGACCTCCATCAGCAACAAGCTCAAGGGCACGCCGCCCGTCTGGGTCCACGGGGTCATCACGCAAATCGCCGAAAAGCAAAAGATCGTCTACATGAGCATCGCCGACTTCGCCGAAGGCGACGTGAAGCCCATCGCGACCATCGCACTCAGCTGTTTCGCGGGCCAATTCGCCGCCCTCCGCCAAAAGACGGAAAACGCCCCCACGCCGTTCACCATCAAGGAACAGCTCAAGGTCTGCCTGCTCATCCAGGCCGACGTGTACATTCCCTTCGGCAAATTGCAGGCGAAGGTCCTCGATATCGACCCCGTCTACACGCTCGGTGAACTGGCCATCACCAAGGCCGCCATCCTCAAGAAGCTCGCCCTTGAAGGCCTGCTTGAAAAGAACAAGTCGATACCGCTTCCGCCTATGCCATTACGCGTCGGGCTCGTGACCGGCGAAGGAACCGCGGCCTACAAGGATTTTACCACGAGGCTTGCCGCCTCCCCCTTCCGCTTTAGCGTCATCCCCGCATATGCCAAGATGCAGGGGAACGATACGGAAGCAAGCGTCATCGCGGCACTCCAAACGCTTGCCGCCGATTCCGAAATCGATGTCGTCTGTATTGTGCGCGGCGGCGGTTCCAAAACAGACCTGAACTACTTCGATAGCGAAGCGCTCTGCCGCGCGGTCGCGAACTACCCGATTCCCGTATTCACGGGCATCGGACACGAAATCGACAAGAGCCTGCTCGACGAAGTGGCAAGCGTTTCGTGCATCACGCCTACGGACTGCGCCAAGCGCCTGGTGGAACGCGCCACCGAAAGCTGGAACCGCCTGGAGCAAAGCGCCCTCGAGGTCGTGGAACGCGCCAAGGAAAAACTTTCAGACGAGAGGGCCTACCTCACCGCGCTCGCTTCGCAGCTACAGCGGGGAGTCGTATCGCGCCTGCACCGCGAAAGCGCCTTGCATATCCAGATGGGGACGGCTCTCAAAAAAGACGTCTCGTTCATCGTGAAAAACGAATTCGAACGGCTTACGCGAAACGAAGAGGGCCTGCGGCAAGGTTCGCGCAAAATCCTCGACCTGGAGAAATCGCGGTTCGAGCTTACGGAAACCCGCGTCAAGGCGGTCGACCCGCAGACGATTATCGCAAGGGGCTACACGCTCACGCTGGACAGCGACGGAAAATTCGTACGCCACGCCCAGCAGTTAAAAGAAGGCGATATCTTGAAGACTAGGTTTAGCGACGGTTCCGTAGAATCGCGCGTTACCGGTGTTCATTCGAACTAGGTTCGAGCCCGCGGAAAAATTCCAGCCCGCCAAGGCGGTCCCTTAAAAGCTGGATGGCCGCCCCAATCATGTAGAGGCTTCCGGTAATGAGAAGCGGCGTCGAAGAATCCGCGGCGGCGCTTTCCATAACCTCTTCCAAGTATTCGCACGAAAGTTCACCGGCGCTCGCCGTTACAAGCCCCGTATTCCGGAGTTCCGCCTGCAGGTCTTCCAGTTCGCGGAAACGCGGGTAAGGCGTCTTGGTGATATGCCAATGCGAAACATACGGCGCCATCAGCTTGAGCATCTCGCCCACGTCTTTATCCTTGAGCGCCCCGAAAAGGCAATGGAACTTTTGGCCCGGGTAATACGTGCCCAACGCTTCGACCAGGCGCCGCACCGCATGGGAATTGTGCGCCCCGTCCAGAATCACGCGGACCTTGCCGGATTCATCCGTCAGCTTTTGCATGCGGCCCGCCCAGGAACGCGTCTTGAGCATCTCGCGGGCAAGCGCATCGCTATAAGCACGCCTTCCGTCGCGGGCCATAAAACGTTCCGCCGCCGCAAGCGAGAGGCTCGCATTCTCGATGTAATGGTGCCCGAGGTTCAAAAGTTCGATATCGTCACGGATTTTAGGGACAATGCATTCCGCATGGTGTGAAGCCGCAAACGCATGCGCTTCAGCAAGCAATTTTTCGGAAAGGCCGCCGACAATAAAGGACTTGCCGTCCGGGCCGCCCGCCTCGATGACCGCCATCTTTTCTTTGAGGATGGCTTCTTCGGTAGCGCCCAGCACTTCGGTATGTTCAAGCCCGATGCCCGTCACAATGGCGATATCGCCGCACGCCACGGCGGTACTGTCAAGACGCCCGCCCATGCCCGCTTCCATCGAGACGACATCGACGTTCTGTTCCGCGTAATAGAGGAACGAAACCAAGGTCAAGACTTCGAAGAACGTCGGTTCAAGAGCGGTTTCGCTCGCGGCCGCCTTCACGCGGAGGATCAAACGTTCCAAATCGCTTGCGCCAATAGGGACATCGTCTATGCGGATACGTTCGCGAAGGCTTACCAAATGCGGGCTCGTAAAGAGGCCCGTCTTGTAGCCGTGCGCCTGAAGGATTCCCGCCAGGTAGTAGCTCGTAGAGCCCTTGCCGTTCGTTCCGACGACATGGATGGTCTTGAATTTCTTTTGCGGATTTCCAAGTTCCTCGCAAAGCTTTCGCGTCGAATCGAGCCCCGGCACCATGCCGAACATGAACCGCGATTCAAGATATTCCATACCTGCCGATTGCATGCGCCAAATATAGCTATTGGGGGTCAAATATTATATATTCTTTTTAGTTACACTATCGCTCTTATTGCCTTTATGAAACACGCTGCTATTATTGCGTTTGCCTTTGCTGCATTCTTCGCGACGTTCTCCTATGCGCGCGTCAATCCCGAGGCTCCCCCACAGCACTACAACTACCGCGATGCAAGCAAGCAGTTGCGGCGCGTCTATTACGGCGAATTGCAAGAGACTCTCTACTGCGGTTGCAAATACGACGACAAGAAGAGTGTCGATTTTTCGAGCTGCGATTTCAAGCCCCGCGACAATCCCAAGCGCAAGAGTTTCAAGCGGGCCGAGAAAATCGAGTGGGAACACATGGTAACTGCCCACAACATGGGGCACTTTCTCCCCTGCTGGAAAGACGGAGGCCGCAAGAACTGCAGCGTCAACGACACCACCTTCAAGGTGATGGAAGGCGACATGCACAACCTGTGGCCCGCTATCGGCGAAATCAACGGTGACCGCAGCAACTTCATGTACAGCCAGTGGACCAACGATCCGGTGCCCATGTACGGCAGCTGCAAAACCATCGTCGACTTCAAAGGGAAAAAGGCTCAACCCCGCGAAGAGGCGCGCGGCATTGTCGCGCGCGCAAGCTTCTACATGGAAAAGACGTACGGCGTAAAGCTATCGAATCAAGACCGCAAGCTCTTCGAAGCTTGGGACAAGATGTACCCCGTCACGGAAAAAGAATGCGAACGCGACCGCCGCATTTTCAAGGTGCAAGGCGACCACAATCCGTTCGTATACGAGAAATGCCCGCAGTAGCGCGGGCATTTTCTAAAAGCGAAACCTTCGCGAGGATTACATCCAGCCGCGGTCGGACGTACCGGAAATACCGCGAATCTTGAGGTCGAAATCGTCCTTGTTCGTCGCGGCGTTCATCGCAGTCTCGAGCGTAATCTGGCCGCTCTGGTAAAGATTGAGCAAGGCCTGGTCGAACGTCTGGCTGTGATACTGCATATGGCCTTCGGCAATCGCCTGTTCCACCAGTTCCAACTTGTCCTTGTCGCGGATGTATTCCTTGATGGCAGCCGTATTCACGAGCACTTCGGCAGCGGGCACTCGACCCTGCCCATCGGCAGTCGGCAACAGGCGCAGAGAAATGATGCCAGCAAGGACTTCGGCCAAGAGCAGGCGAATTTCGTCGTGCTGGTGCGGCGGGTACATCGAAAGCACACGCTGGATAGTTTCGGTGGCGTTCGTCGTATGGATGGTCGCAAACACCATGTGGCCCGTATCGGCAGCGGTAAGCGCAATCTGCATCGTTTCGAGGTCACGAATTTCGCCCACGAGCAACACGTCCGGATCCTGACGCAAAGCGGCACGCAAGGCGTTCGCATACGAAAGCGTATCCACGCCGATTTCGCGCTGCGAAATGATGGCCTTGTCGTCCCTGTAAAGGTATTCGATCGGGTCTTCGACGGTGATGATGTTGACGGCTTCGCGCTGGTTGATGTAATCCAGCATGGAAGCAAGCGTCGTCGACTTTCCGGAACCGGTCGTTCCCGTCACGAGCACGAGGCCACGGCGGGTCAAAGCCATATCGCGGATAATTTCGGGCAAATGAAGTTCTTCGAACGCCGGAATCTTCGCCTTGATGTGACGGATCACGATGGCGATGGTACCGCGCTGGCGGAACACGTTCACACGAAAACGTCCCATATCGCGGGCACCCACGGCAAAGTCGCATTCCTTATTTTGTTCAAAACGCAACTTCTGGTCGCGGTTCATGATATCATCCAGGAAGGAATCCATCATACCGGGATCGACACGGGTTTCAAAAATCTTGGTCAAAGCGCCATTGATACGGTAAATCGGCGGAACGCCCGTCCTGATGTGCAAGTCAGACGCCTTGTTGTCCACCATGGCGCGGAGCAACTGTTCAATTTTCAAATCAGCCATTGGCTTCGCCTCCGAACTTTTCGCGGTAGGCCTTCTCGATTTCCATCAAGCGGTTCAAAATTTCGGTGTTCTGCGGTTCCTTGCGGGCAAGGTCTTCGTAGATATCCAAAGCCTTGTCGACCAGGCCCTGTTCGTAATAGATTTCGGCCAGGGTCCTCGTGTTCAGGCTTTCATCGAGTTCTGCGGTACCACGGGAAAGCGGAGCAGACGGATCCTTGATGAGGCCGCTGGAAACTTCGTCATCGGAGTCCCCGGACATCAAGAAATCGACGCCCTTGTTACCGGCCACATGTTCTTCGGGCGGAGTGTCATCGTCCGTATCGAAGAGTCCCTTGAAAGCGCCATCCACGGCCTTTTCAAGCGATTCCGTTTCTACGGCGGAAGGCACTTCTGTTGCCGCTTCCAAAGCGGGTTCGGCCGCAGGAGCGGCTTGAGTCTTGTTCTCCCCTTCTTCCGGCAAATCATCTTCACCGAAGAGGCGGCTGAAAGACTTATCGATATCGGCTTCAATCGAGCTGTTCTGCAGCGGAGCTTCTTCAATCGCGGCACCGGTATCTTCTTCGCTCGGGGCGAAGGAACCAGCGGGCTTTGCTTCCGGCAGGTCGAGATCGTCGGCGGTATCGCCAAAGATGTTCGTGAACGCACCGCCCATTTCCTTGGCGAAATCGTCGGCAGTCGTGTCGGCATTTTCCGTCGCGGGCATGCTCAGTTCTTCTTCGGCGTGCGTCACCTGTTCGGCAAGCGTTTCGGTAGGCGCCGGTTCCTCAGCGGGTGCGGCCGTGTTCTGCGGATTTTCTTCCGGGAGGTCGTCTTCGCCAAAGAGGGAATCGAAAGCGCTGTCCACGCTGAAGGGCTGGTCGTCTGCCGCAGCAGGCTGTTCAGCAGCGCTCTCCACGGCCGGTTCAGCGGCGAGCGGTTCAGCAGCCAGCGGTTCCGCTGGAGCGAGTTCTTCAGTAGCGGTGTCGGCAGGCAGTTCAAAATCTTCCGCGGACTTTTCGAACAGAGAGCTTTCGGAAGACTTCTCGAACAGGGAGTCCGCATTGCCCGTCACGGCAGGAGTGTCCTCGGCAGGCAGTTCAAAATCTTCGGCAGACTTTTCAAAGAGCGAACTTTCGGAGGACTTCTCGAACAGGGAGTCCGCGTTGCCCGTTACGGCAGGAGTTTCTTCAACAGGCAGTTCGAAATCTTCCGCGGACTTTTCGAACAGCGACGAAGAGGCCTGCGGCTTTTCTTCGGGGAGTTCGTCTTCGCCAAAGATGTCGTTGAACGCGCTGTCCACGCTCTGGGGCTTGTCTTCTTCGACCGGGGCAGCCGTCTGCGGCTTTTCCTCGGGGAGTTCGTCCTCGCCAAAGATGTCGTTAAACGCACTGTCCACGCTCTGGGGCTTGTCCTCTTCGACTTCGTTGCCAAAGACGTTCTGTGCGGTGGTGTCTGCGGCCGCCGGTTCTTCGTCCAACGAAGAAGGCAGGTCGAGCTTTGCAAAAGGAGATGCAGGGGCTTCGGGTTCCAGATCGTCGTCTTCACCGAACATGTCGTTGAAGGCAGAGCCCACATCGCTTCCAGAGACCTTCTCGTCTTCCGGGAATTCTTCCGGCATCGAAGGTTCATCGTTCAAGAAGTCCTGCATGGCAGAATCCAGCGAAGACTGGAGGCTGTCCATGGCGGCTTCTTCGCCGCTGTCCTGAGTGGCGGCAATCGAAGCGAAGGCGGCAAACGGATCTTCTTCGTCCGCAGCGGCATCGGAATTTTCAACAGGAGCGTCGATGGAATCGGCAGCGGTAGCGGAGGCTTCGGCCACGGCCGTTTCCGCAGCATCGGGAGCCGCGTCCATCGTCATGTCTTCAGGCATCGAGAAGTCGTCGTTGGTCAGTGCGGTCGCGGTAGCGGTAACGACAGCGATTTCTTCCACATGGTCATATTCTTCTTTCCAGAACGTGTCCAAGGGGTCCATATCGTGCACGCGGCGGTAGCACTTGTTGCGCTCGTTCTCGTTACCCAGCTGTTCATAGGCATCGCCCATGCGCTTCTGCGCAGAAAGGCAGAACGGGTCATACTTGAGCACCCTTTCGCATTCCGTGATACAGCCATCAAAATCACCCTTCTCGAAAAGGATGACGGAACGGACGAGCATGGCCGGAACATCGCTAGGATAAAGAGTCAAGCCGCCATCAACACGCGCCAGGGCGGTATCGAGATCGCCCGATTCGCGTTCCAGGTCGGCAAGCCAGGCAAAGGCCTGGGAATTACTCTTTTTCTTGCCAATACTCTTTTTTAGGGAATCCAACAACGCAGTTGCCATTATGCCCTCGACGGTAGAATGATAGCCTCATCGGAAAGCAAAACAGGAATACCTTCACGTACCGGATAGATGCGCAAACCATCTTCCGTAACAAGGGCTTCTTCCAGTTTTTCCGAAATTTTCTCGCCAGCCGCGTTCTGCAGGGAACCGGCCGCAATTGCCTGATTCAGGGACGCCAGGGTGGCGTCGTCGACAAGTTTCAAACGACCCCGAGTTTCGGGGCAACAGAGAATATCCAAAAGTTTCGTATCCAGCATAAGACCTTTATAATCAACCACTTAGAGATTATAAGGTAAAAATAACTTCATTTTTATAGAAAGGTACGGTTTTGGCCTGAATTAATGCAGGTATTTCAGGTTTACCAGGGCAAAATTGCCGTTTTTTCCGTCTCCAATGAGCAAATAGACCGTCAATTTGAGCTTTTCGAGCCAATTGATGTCAAAATCTTCGCGATATCCCGAAAAATTCGACACGACCAGGAGTTCTCGGCACCCGGTGCGGTTGCAAATGGATTCCATGTCCGAAAGCAGTCCCAGGAGGTGCTTGCGGTTCACCGGGCTGATCTTTTCGGGTTCCCCACTCACGCAACCCAGGATTTCGATGCCGGGAATCACGTTGTAGCTGTCGAACCAGTTGTTCAAGGCGTCTTCGGAACCGCCGAGCAGAATCGAACGGTGGCGTTTTTTCGCAAAAATACGGTAGAAATAGTTTATCCAAAACGCGACACGGCGCCAGGCGAAAAGGGCCAGGGGGATAAACAGGCAAGAACAGATGACCACCGTAAGCCAGTGGCAATCGTAAGGCAAATAGACTTCTTTACCATCAACCACAGGAATCTGGGCAAAGTAGCGGAAAGCCGCATAGCCGCCAACCGTGAGCAGGTTCAGCGGAATCAGGTAGCGCAGGAATTTTTCGCCCTTGAGGCTAGAGGCCGCATATTCGCCACGGAAAATGAGGAACATCATGTTCACAACAGCGACGCTGAGGACAAGCCACCAGTCTTCAAACTGGGAAAAATCCCAAATGGAATGCTTGAGGACCGCCGAGACACAGCCCGTATTCGAAACCGCGCCACTGCCAAGGTCCACTTCGGAACAATAAGAGTCTATCGAAGCGCTCTGGTTCAGGGCCGTAAACGCCCACAGGGCAACTACGCCCAGGTCGAGGAACATCTTCCAGAACTTCGGGATAAGCCTGGAGAACATGCCCACGAACGCCGCGAACATAATACCGAACGATACGAGGAAATTAGGGATAAAGTAAAGGTCCTTGTGCTTTTTCACAAAGATGAGCATCGCCTTGTAGAAGTCCACGTAAGACCCCCAACGGCGCGTACGGCAGCTCTGCCCCTTAAAATGCAAGATGTTCGTCGTAGGCGTATAGTAATTCTTGAAGCCCGCCGCCTTGGTTCTAAAGCAAAGGTCCAGGTCTTCACCGTACATGAAGAAATCTTCGTCAAAACCGTTCAGGGATTCGTAAAGATCGCGCTTGATGCAGAAGAACGATCCGCTGATGGCGTCCACCTCGATCATTTCGTCAGGGTCGGCGTACGTCATGTTATAGCTGGCGAGCAGCTTGTTCTTCGGGAACATCGCCGCAAGGCCTATCGTCTTGGAAACGGCGGAAATAATCGTCGGGAACGACCTACGGCAAGCCCACTGGATGGAACCGTCTTCGTTCAAGATGCGGCAACCCACGGTACCGGCGTCCGGATGTTCGTCCATGAACTCGAGCATGCGCTTGAACGAGTCCCTGGAAATAACCGTATCGGGATTGATGAAGAAGAGGAACGGCTTCGTCGCCTTCTTTTCGGCCAGGTTACAGCCCTTACCGAATCCGAGGTTCGTATCGGAATCAATCCATTCGACTTCCGGGAAGAAGTTCTTGATTTCCGGAAGGATCGGCTCGGCAGAACCGTTATCGAGGACGATAATCTGCGAATCAAGCCCTTCACATGCGTCGCGAACGGACTTCAAACACGCAGGGATGAAGTCGCAGGAATTGTAAGCAACGATAATGACGGAACAAGAATACATGGGCGCTATGCGAGGCCGAGACGGAGTTTGAGGACCAGGAAGAAGGCTTCGGAAATGATACCGCCGCTCATCTTGGATGTTCCGCGGGTGCGGTCGGTAAACACGATGGGGATTTCCTTCACGCGGAGGCCCTTCTTCCAAATCTTGAACGTCGTCTCGATCTGGAAACAGTAACCGTCGCTCTTCATCTTGTCGAGGTTCAACGCCTGCAAGGCTTCACGGCGGAAGCACTTGAAACCGCCCGTCGCATCGCTAATCGGGAGGCCCGTCACAAGGCGCGTGTAAACGTTCGCCCCATAGCTCAGGATAAGCCTACGCAAGTCCCAGTTCACAACGCTGATACGGCGGTTCTGGTAGCGGCTTCCCAAGACTAGGTCGGATTCTTCGGCGGCTTCCAGGAAGCGGTTCAAATCCGTAGGAGCGTGGCTAAAGTCGGCGTCCATTTCAAAAACGCGTTCGTAATCGCGTTCCAGGGCCCACTTGAAGCCCATGACATAGGCAGAGCCAAGTCCCATCTTGCCCTTACGGCGCAGCAAATGGATACGCGGGTTCTTGTCCGCTTCGGCCTGGACCATATCGCCCGTGCCGTCCGGAGAACCGTCGTCGACAACCAGAATTTCCAGGCAACTGTTCTGTTCCAGGATCGCCGACATGATCAGGAGGATATTCTCCTTCTCGTTATAGGTAGGGACAATCACTAAACTCTTAGGAAATTCCATATTCAATAACTCCACGTATCAATCTACAAATCAAATTTCGCGAAAAGTATCCGAGACAGGGAAACTGCGCTTTTTATTGCCCACCATCATCTCGCCCAGGAGCCCGAGGGAGCCGAACTGGACGCCCATGACCAGCGAGAAGCCGCCAGCCAACAGCAGCGGACGCACATGCATGGCGCCGGTCTGCAGCCATTCGTAAGCGAAGTAGCCGCAAACGCCGAGGCCGAGCAGCACGAAAAGCAAGCCGAGGAGGCCGAAGAAGTGAAGGGGCTTAGCCGAGAAGCGGCGCATGAACACCAGCGAAACCAAGTCCAGGAATCCCGAAACCAGGCGGGAAACGCCGTACTTCGAAACGCCATGGACGCGGGCACGGTGTGCGACAGGCATTTCCGTAATGCGGAAGCCCTGCCACTTGGCCATGACCGGGATAAAGCGGTGGTAATCGCCATAGAGTTCGATATAACGCACCACGCAGCTGCGGTACGCCTTGATGCCGCAGTTGAAATCGTGCAGGCGCTTGCCGCAAACGGCAGAGACGGTCAAGTTGAACAGCTTGGAAGGCCACGTCTTGTGCCACGGATCCAAGCGGCGGATTTTCCAGCCCGACACCAGGTCGAAACCGCTTTCGAGGATCTTGATCATCTTCGGGATTTCGAGCGGATCGTCTTGCAGGTCGCCGTCCAGCGTCGCGACGTACTTGCCGCGGGCCTTGGAAAAGCCGAGCGCCAGGGCTGCAGCCTTGCCGCAGTTGAACTGGAAGCGGTACCCGTGCATAAAGGGATATTCCTCGGAAAGCTTTTCGAGGACTTCCCACGTGTCGTCGCGGCTACCGTCGTCGATGACGATCACCTCGTATTCGAAACCCGTCGGCGTTATGGCCGCGACGATTTCTTTCAACAGTTCCGGAAGGTTTTCGCTTTCTTCCTTAACCGGAATGACCAAGCTTAAATCCATCTTCACCACCTATTCGGCCGAGGCGACCACCGGAGCGGAGTCCGCCTTGGCGGAATCCGTTTTCAAGGAATCGTTTTCGGCGGGAGCTTCTTCCACCTTGATGGGGTCATCCGACATCTGCGTAATCTGCTGCAGGCTCATCGAGAGGCGGATGCGGCCGCCTTCGTCGTATTCAGGAATGCTCTTCAGGCCGCGATTGACCACTTCGAGGGCTTCCTTTTTCATCCCGGCAACTTCGTAGATAAACGCGGCGGCCCAGTAGTTACGCCATTCACGCGGGAACTGCTTCATGCCGAGTTCGAGGTACTTGATGGCCGTCGCGGCAAGGCTATCCAGCTTGGCCTTCTTGTCGGCCGTGAACGGAGTGCTCTGGCGGAGGGCAGCCATTTCTTCGCGGATGCTGAAGGAAATCTGCAGGTAGAGCGAAACGTAGCTGGAAAGCAGGCGTTCCGTTTCGGAATTGATGTAGGCGGTACCGTCGCCGAGGCCACGGAACTTGTACGTGCTGTCGATGAGGTTTGCCGTGTAGGCGGCATCGAAGGAGCGGTCGCGCGGCTTGAGGTCGCCCTTCACGAGGTTATACACGAGGCCTTCCTGCACCATGTACTTTTCAAGACCCATGAAGTTCGAAGTTCCGACCGTCGTAGAGATTTCAATCGGCTTGTCCATGTTCTGCAGCGCAAGGTCGATCACCAACTTATGCTGCGTGAGCATCATGCCGCTACGGGTGCGCTTGGCCCATTCCGTAAAGGAGTCCCACACCTGGTAATGCACCTTGAAGCGGAGGAGCTTTGCAGAATCGGCAGCGGAGAGTTCCTGGCCTTCCATCTGGTCGATGCGGTTCTTGAGCTGCGGCATCAGGCGGTTGGCGGAGTTGACCCAGGTAGAAACCTGATGGTTCGGGTTGCCGGCGCTGCTGTTGTCGAGCACCATGTCGCGGTCGATAGCGGCCTTGTCATAGCTCAGCTTGAGGATGGGCTCGTTGTCGAGCATCTGCTTGATGTACCAGTCGGTGTTGCCGAGCGAGAGGTTCACCACGCGCACGTCTTTACGCACGCCAGCCACTTCCTGTGCAAACCACAGCGGGAAGGTGTCGTTATCGCCGTTCGTGAAGAGGATTGCGTTCGGGCGGCAGCTGTTGAGCAGGTTGAAAGCGTAATCCCACGGGACCCACAGGCCAGAACGGTCGTGTTCCTCGTAGTTCGAAATGCAGGGGACTGCAAAGGCGACAATCGCGAGCAATGCGGCAAGCGGAGTCGCAAAGGCAACCGTTGCGGCGGTCGTCGCGCAGGTCAGCACCAGGAGGCCGGCGCCGACACCGAAAATAAGGCTCATGAAAATGAACGCCGGCGTATAGAAGTAATCACGCTCGCGGACTTCCATGTGAACCGCCTCGGGGAACGGGGCGCGCTGTCCAGCCTGGGCGAAAGCGCCTTCAATCTTGGTCCAGTTAGACCAAACCGTGGAGTTCTGCAAATCAGAAACGGTGCGTTCCATTTCGGCAATCTTGTTCGCCGGAGCGTTGCGCTGGCGGAGCGTCTCGACGCGGATCTTGGCGCGTTCAATCTTCTGACGCAAATCAATCAGTTCATTCGGATCCGGGAGGGCGGAAATGTTAGCGCCGCTGCGGTTCAAATCAGCCACGTTACGGCTCATCACGGACACCCAGTAATCGTGTTCGCGCTGTTCCATGCGGCTGCCGTCGGCAAAGTTGATGTAGAACAGGAGGCCCAAGGAGCAGAGGCCGTAAAGGACGCTCATGTAGATACCGACAGACCTGTTACGCTTGGTGGCGTAAACGCAGACCATCACCAAGAGGCCGTTCATGATGAGGAAAATCAGCAACTGCGGAAGGATCGCATCGCCCATGAAGCTCATCTGGGTCGGGAACTTGAAGCCGAAACGTTCGAGCGGTTCGTTTTCGGAAGCGTCGAAGGTGTAGACGCCGTTAGCATAATTCACGCCACCCACCTTGTAGGGGGTGTACTGAGCCATCTGGTAGCCACCGTAGCTCATGCTCGGGAACGAGAGTACCTGGTGTGCAATCTGGGAGCGGCGGTAGAAGGCACGGCTGAGCATGCTTTCGGAACCGTACTGCTTACGTTCCACGAAGTTGTTGAACGCTTCCCAGTTTTCGCTCTTGAAGAGGTTGCCGAGCTGCAGGTTGCCCTGGTCGTCACGGATGTTGATTTCCGGATTGTTCTCGTCGATAATCGGGTTGAGTTCGGAACGGATGGGAATATAGAGGTGCGTGCTGTAACCGACAAGGGCGAAGAACGCAAACGCAAGGGACAGGCGCACGGCCTTGTTGACTTCGGCCTTGAACGGCTGGGCCACACTCAAAACGGCAAGCACGACGAGGCACACGAACGAAATTTCGATGAAGGCCGAAACCATGTAGATGACGGAGCAGAGGAGCGTACCCGTAATCCAGATAGGAATGCGTTCCACAATCTTCTTGGGCTGGGCGACGAGCAACAGCACGAAGACGGCCGGAACCGTGAGCATCGTGTAGAGGTGCGCACCCACGCCGAGGAAGGCGATGTAGCAGATAAAGATGAGCAAGCGGTCGCTGCCTTCTTCGTCCTTCTTGTTGTACCACACCAGGCCCAGGTAAGAGATGAGCATCAGGATGAACATGGCGATGCCGTAAACTTCGGCTTCGACCGCGTTGAACCAGAAGGTGTCGGAGAACGTGAGCAAAAAGCCCGCCACGAGGGCGGAAGTGCCGAGGACGATGTTGCGGACCTTGGCCGAAATCTTTTCGGCGAGGGCGTCGCTCTTGAGGATCGTCGAAAGGAGTTCCCAGGCGAAGAGCGCCGTCAGGTAGACCGTCGCGGCAGAGCTCACCACGGAGATGTAGTTCACGCGCTTCGCGATTTCACCCACGAACGGGAGCAGCACGATAACGGCACGAGCGAGGAACACGAAGAAAGGAGTTCCAGGGGGGTGCGGAATACCGAGCGTATTGGCGCAGGCGACAAATTCACCGCAGTCCCAGAAGCTCACCGTCGGAGCCATCGTCATCATATAGACAATGAGAGCCACCAAGCTGGCGACGCCCGCAAAAATATGCTTTAACCACTTTTCCTTAATCACGATTGCGTTTCCTTCGTTTTGGGTTGAGTAACAATACCTTTTTTCTGCATGAATCCGGACAGGAGGCCGTTCACGAACGTCCCCGAATTATCCGTACTGAACTTCGTTGCGATCTGGACCGCCTCAGAAATGGCGACCTTGGTCGGGATGTCCGGGACGTAGAGGAGTTCCACCATAGCGATACGGACGACAATCCTGTCGATTTTCGCCATGCGGTCGATTTCCCAATGCACGCTCGCCGCTTTGATTTCTTCGTCGAGCTCTTCGCGATGGGCCTGCACCAGGTCGACAAGCTTCATCCCGTACTTTTTCTGTTCATCCGTAATTTCCTGGGCAGCGAGGATTCCCGGAAGGGCCTCGCCCACAGTCTGGCCGGCGACTTCCATGGAGTACAGCAACTGCATGGCAAAGACGCGGGCCGGTCGAAAACTTACTTTAGGCATAAACTCTAGATTTCCTTGTAAAGGTTAGCCATCTCGACGGCGGTAGCCGCCCAGTTGCTCCCGAGGTTACCGGCCTTGAGGCCAGCGCGGTTCATCGCCTGGTCCACGGTATCGGTCGTAAGGATACCGAGAATCACGGGGAGCTTGCCCTCGGCGGCAATGCTTGCCACACCGCCGGTAGAGGCGTTCACCACCACGTCGTAGTGGCTCGTCTCGCCGCGGATCACGGCGCCGATGGCCATCACGGCATTGTACTTCTTGGAATCGGCGAGCCTGCGGCACACGCCCGGGAGTTCAAAGGCGCCCGGAACACGCACGACCGTAATGTCCTTGTCGGCAACGCCCAAGAGTTCAAGTTCGCGGACCGCCCCTTCCAGGAGCTTGTCGGTCACGACCTCGTTGAAGCGGGCCACGGCGATAGCCACCTTGAGTCCCGCACCGTTCAGGGAATTCTTGATTTCTTTAGCCATCTTATTTTTCCTCTTTCAAATTCTCTTCGTCCACATGCAGCTGGTGGCCCATCTTCTTCTGCTTGGTGAGCAGGTAGAACAGGTTTTCCTTGTTGGGCTTCACCTCGATAGGGACGCGTTCCACGATTTTGAGACCGTAGGCCGAAATGCCCGAAATCTTGCTCGGGTTATTCGTCAAAAGGCGCATTTCCTTGACGCCCAAGTCCGCAAGGATCTGGGCGCCGGTGCCGTACTGGCGGAGGTCCGACTTGAACCCGAGGTGCAAATTCGCCTCGACCGTGTCCATGCCCTTTTCCTGCAGCTCGTAAGCACGCAGCTTATTGCACAGGCCAATACCGCGACCTTCCTGGCCACGCATATAGAGGAACACTCCCCCATGCTCGCCGATGAACTTCATCGCAGACGCCAGCTGCTCGCCGCAATCGCAACGGAGGCTGCCGAAAATATCGCCCGTAAGGCATTCGCTGTGCACGCGCACGTAAACCGGCTTGCTAAAGTCCGGATTGCCCGCAACCCAGGCCACGTGTTCCACGCCGTCCGTCTTGCTCTTGTAGGCATAAGCCGTAAAATCGCCGTACTTGGTCTGCACATGCGGAGCGGCCACGCGCTGTACCAGCTTCTCGTTCTTGAGGCGGTAGTCGATGAGGTCGCGGATGGAAATAATCTTGATGCCGAACTTCTTGGCCACTTCCTCAAGCTGGGGCATGCGGGCCATGGTACCGTCCTCGTTCATGATCTCGATGAGGGCGGCGGCAGGGCGGAGTCCGGCCAGTTTAGCGAGGTCGACCGCGGCTTCGGTATGCCCCGCACGGCGGAGCACGCCTTCTTCCTGGGCGTACAGGGGCGAAATATGCCCCGGACGGCCAAAGTCGCTCGGCTTGGAGTTCGGGTCGGCAAGCGCCAGGATGGTGGCTGCACGGTCATGGGCCGAAACGCCGGTAGTGCACCCCTCGATCTTGTCGACCATGATGGTGAAGGGCGTCCCGAGAATCGAAGTGTTCTCGGCAGTCTGGCGCGTGAGGTTGAGCTCATGGCAGCGCTTGATGGGCAGCGGGGCGCAAAGCACTCCCCTACCCTCGTGGAGCATGAAGTTCACCTTTTCGGGCGTAATCTTTTCGGCGGCGATTACGAAATCGCCCTCATTTTCGCGGTCTTCGTCGTCGACCACGATCAAAAACTTGCCGTTCTTGAAATCTTCTATGGCCTCTTCAATCGTATTAAGCAAGGTCACGTTCCTTCAGATAATTTTCGATGTACTTGCCGAGCATGTCGACTTCCACGTTCACGATGGTCCCGGCAACCCAGTTGCGCAGGTTCGTGCGGGCGAGCGTCTCGGGGATGATGCACACG
>Ga0310786_10005622_pt1 | contig 16926 bp, 15 predicted proteins | sample AusTroGonzalo_MG_FD_203881 | JGI IMG/M metagenome (GOLD analysis project Ga0310786, IMG submission 203881) | Bovine rumen microbial communities from tropical cattle in Woodstock, Queensland, Australia - Gonzalo_03 (v2) (version 2) | ecosystem: Host-associated > Mammals > Digestive system >... | reverse complement strand
AGCAACCCGTATGGTGCGAAAGTGTATATGGACGGTGCTCCTTTGGTACAGGGCATAAGTTTCTTCCTCTTGCCGGGTCAGGTGATCCGTCAGGTGATGGAAGTGGAGCGCGGCGAAGTGGATGACTACGAGAACCTGACGCTGTACTTCAATGTAGCCGACTGTATGAAGACCTACGCCTTCCTGAACTTCAGCGTACACTTCATCCCCGAAGCTGCACCGGTAGATATCGCATCACCGCGGCAGAACTGGGTGATGAACACCCTCTCACCGCACGACTCGGTGGGCTACTACCTGCCGGTCGATATCAGCGGATTTGATATCCACTACAAGAACTTCGACCACATCGAGTTCCAGTACAAACTGACCAAAGAGTCCGACGAGATGTGGGTGAACTCCTGCTCGTTCTATGCCGACGACAGCCTCTATAACATGGCTACGGGCAACAAGGCGATGATTGAGAACGGCCGTATCACCCCGTTCCGCTTCTACGGCGAGCGTGACCCGATGGAGCAGGAGTACGACCTCCGTGCCGTATCGTTCTGCCGCTATGGTTCGGGCTTCGTCAGCAAAGCTTCGCCCGTGATCAGCGGTGTGAAGGATACGCGTCCGCCTGTCCTGTTCGGCGACCCGCAGCCTGCCAACGCCGTGCTCGGCATAGGCGATGATCTCAAGCTCCGGTTCAGTGAGCCTATAGCAGGTAACTACCTCGACGAGGACAACAACTTCCAGCTCAAGGGCGTGACCAACGAGACGGGTATCACCGCCGGTACGGCTATCCACTTTAGCGGCTCGGCTAACTCCTACGCCAAGACGCAGATCAACCGTTCGCTCAGCGGCAAGTCGTTCTCGCTCGATATGCTTGTGCGTCCGACCAACCCGAACGAAGAGGAGAAATTCTTCTCCTACGAAGTGGTGCAGGGTATCGACTTCGTGTTCGGTAAGACCGCCGATAACCGCCTGTTTGCACAGATCGGTCAAGAGCGCATCACCTCGAAGCAGCTGGAGTCACCGATGCTGGCGTTCACGCGTGTAATCATGACGTTCGACTACGACAAGAAGGCCGTGCGCTTCTTCGCCGGCACGAGCGAGGTGACCGACCCGGCTGTCGGAGCGCTTCCAGATGAGACGGTGTTCAATATATCGTCGCCGCTCGTCTTCGGCCAAGGCTTCGCGGGTGATATGCTCGAAGCACGCCTCTGGACCAAGGCGCTGACGCTGGACGAGATAGCCGCCACCAACGGTCACTACCTCACTGGCTACGAGCGTGAACTGCTCGCTTACTACCGTATGAACGAAGGTAAGGGCGATATCATGACCGACAAGGCTAATGGCGCGAACCTATCTCTTCACGGCACGACTTGGGTGCTGCAGAAGGGTATCTCGCTTGCGCTGGACAACAAAGCCGCACAACTGGCAGGCGACCTGCTTGCCCGCTCGCAGAGCTACGATGAGACACTGCTGTTCTGGTTCAAGACCAGCTCGACGGACGCGCCGCTCTTCCGCGCCGGATGGGTAAGCAATGACAGCGTCACTGTCGGTACGCTGATAGCAATGGACGGCGGCAAGCTTGTGCTGCTGAGTGGTACGAACCTGTGGACCGTAGGCGACTACGCCGACGGCGAGTGGCACCACTTTGTGCTCACGCTCAGCCGCTCGTATAATACGGCCGCTGTGTTCGTCGATGGCAAATTGACCAACACTATCGCAGCAACGAAGTTCAGCGCCATCAGCGGCGCGATGTACCTCGGCGGCGAAGGATTCCAAGGCAACTTCGATGAGTTCACCATCTTCGAGCAGGCCCTGCCCGCCGCAATGGTACAGGAGTACTACAACGCTTCGCCCGTAGGCGACGAGATGGGATTGATGGCGTACCTGCCCTTTGAGGAGCAGAAGCTCAACCCCAACGGCATCCTGGAGCAGGTGTTCAGCGTGAACGACCGCCGCGAATTCCGCGATGCTAACGGCAATGTGGTGGAGAAAGTGGTACCGTTGGTCATTGGTGATTTGTCATCGCTCATTGGTGACAAAGCGGACTTTGCGCCGACCAGTGACAAGGGCCTGCTTAGCAAACTCAACTTCGGCTGGACCTTCAACCAGGAGGAACTGCTCATCAACCTGCGCATGCAGGACAGCGAGGTGAACAAGCAGAGCATCTACATCACCGTGCGCGATGTGGAGGACCTGCACGGTAACCCCATGCCCTCGCCCGTTTCGTGGACGGCCTTCGTGGACCGCAGCGCCCTGCGTTGGGACCTGAACAAACAGGAGTACTGGGTACGCTATGGCGAAATGACCAACCAGCCCGGCAACTACTACTGCAACCAGGACCTCATCATCAATACCACCGGCAAACGCCATCAGTTCAAGATAGAGTCGCTGCCCGAATGGCTGACGGCCGAACCCGAGTACGGTTCCATTGACCCGATGGAGTCCAAGCCCATCTACTTCTGCCCGGACTTCGAGATGCCCGTCGGCTTCTACACCGACATCGTCTACCTCACCGACGAGAACGGCCTGAGCGAACCCGTCTATATCGAGTACACCGTAGAGGCCGTCTGCCCGTGGGATGACAGTTCCATCAATACGGACCTCTATTCCAACAGCATGACGCTGCGCGGGCAGGTATATATCGAGAATGAATACGGCGCAGGTCACTACGACACAGATGAGCAGGATCAGGTGGCTGTCTTCTGCGAAGGCGAACTGGTAGGCTTGACGAACAACACCTTTGCCAGTCAGACCAACACCAGCTATGTCTATCTCACTATCTACGGCAACAGCGACATGAACGGCAAACCGCTCAGCTTCAAGCTCTGGCAGAAGTCCACCGGCAGGATCTACAACCTCACACCATCGACGCGTCAGAAGTTCCAAGCCAATGCCCTGCGCGGTATATCGCCTGCCGAGCCGGTTCGCTTGAGTACGTCGGCCGGTGAAGTGCAGCAGTTGTCGTTCCTCGAAGGCTGGAACTGGGTATCATGGTACGTGCGTCCGACCAACTCCAAACTCGACTACCTCTTCCCGATTGAGTCCGGCTTCAGCGAGGGCGACCTCATCAAGTCGCCGACCTCGCAGTCGTTTGCCGAACTGACCGTTACACCGGACAGCGCGACATGGAGAGGTAGTCTGGCGACCACCAACTACAAGCACATGTACATGATGCGCACGGCGGATGGCTTCAATACGACCATCGAGGGCAAACCGCTCACCGACGAGCAGCGCACGCTGACCATCCGCAAGGGCTGGAACAGCATCGCTTACCTGCTCAGCGAACCGGCATCCACACGCGATGCGCTCGCCGACTACTACGACAAGGCTACCGTGGGCGACCTGATCAAGTCGCGTACGCAGTTCGCTGTCTTTACCGAGAACGGCAAGTGGGAAGGCTCGCTGCAGACGCTGCGTCCCGGCCAGGGCTACCTGCTCCGTCGCAACGGCACAGGCTCCGTCACGATGAAGTTCGTGAAGAACGCTGCGGCAAGTGCGCCGAAGCGGGTGAAGGCTGTCAGCGATCAGCAGTCAGCATTCAGCAACCCGAAGGCTTCGAGCAACATGACGATGATTGCTATGGTTGAGCAGTCAGCAATCAGCAGTCAGCAATCAGCTATTCGCGCGTATATCGGCAAGGAGCTGGTAGGCGTGGCTGAGCCGATCATGGTCGATGACGAGCCGCTGTACTTCCTGACGATCCAGAGCGATGCTACAGGTACGCTGCGCTTCGAGACCGCCGACGGTACGTCGCTAACAGCTGTGGATGATGCGACATCCCGAGATCTCGATATCTCGTATAGCGCGGATACTCACCACGGCACGATGAAAGCACCGGTACTCCTCCGTCCGGCGGAAGAGAGCCGTCCGTATAAGATAATTGAAAACGATCACGTAGTAATTATTCGCAACAATGAAAAATATGATGTTACAGGTAAAAAAATACGCTAATATAGTATGATGTAAAGAAGAAATGAAAAAGATAGTAGGATAGATGAAAAAAAACTCAATAAATAATAGATTATGCTATCTCGTCTCTACGGCGTATTACTGCCGTTCTTTGTCAGTTTTCTGTTAGCGTGGTTGCTCGACCCACTGGTAAACTTCATTCAGCACAAATGTCGTGTGAAGTTTCGTGGCCTTGCAGTGGCTATCACGCTCATCTTGTTTGTCGGTTTACTGTCGCTGGCGGTGTATCTTATCATCCCGGCGATGGGTCGCGAAGTGAAGTCAGCGGCGGTGGCCGTGGAGCAGTATTTCGCCCATTTCGATGCGGATAAGTACTTCACACAGGAGCAGCAAGAGAAGATCCACTCCACCCTCGACGGATTGAATTTGGAGTCGATGCTCTCCTATCCGGAGGTACGCGACGGCATTCAAAAACTGTTACCTAAAATAGGCGCATGGATCACCGGCGGACTGAGTTGGCTGAGCGAGTTGGTGGTGATCTTCATCGGTCTGATGTACCTGATCTTCCTGATGCTGGCTTTCCCGTCTATTCGCGCCAACTGGCGGAAGTACGTGCCGCAGAAATACTATTCGCACATCACCACACTCGTGCACGAGATGAGTGTGAATATGAACGCGTATTTCCGCGGACAGGGATTAGTTGCGCTCTGCGTGGGCATCCTCTTCGCCATCGGTTTTACGCTCACCGGCATGCCGATGGGCTTCGTGATGGGACTGATCATCGGTGTGCTCAATCTCGTGCCGTACATGCAGGCACTCGGTATCCCTCCGTGTATCCTGCTCTGTCTGGTGCAATCAGCGCAGACCGGTCAACCGGTGTGGTTGACGCTACTGCTGATGGCAATCGTGTTCATCATCGTACAGACCTTCCAAGACACTTTCATTGTACCCAAAATCATGGGCAAGGTGACCGGTCTCGGACCTGCTGCTATCTTGCTCAGCCTCAGTTTCTGGGGCGCGCTGATGGGTGTCATCGGGATGATCATCGCACTGCCTCTCACCACACTCGGTATATCGTGCTACAAGCACTATGTGCTTCACGAACCGTTTATGTCCGAACAAATCGAAGCCGCTAAGCCTACCGAAGAACCGGTCAAGGCTCAACTATCCCGTAAAAAGAAACAATAATACAGATAAGCAAATAATCATGCAACGAATCTGTGATTTCATAGCCAAGTGGATGGGAGTGATGGTGCTGATGGTAGCAGCAGTAAGTCTCTTTGTGCCTGCATCGCTCGCGTGGATTGGCACGTGGGTGATTAATCCGATGCTCGGCATCATCATGTTCGGCATGGGCTTGACTCTTTCGCCGCGGGACTTCAAGATTGTGCTGAGTCGTCCGAAAGACATCCTTATCGGTAGCCTCACGCAGTTCACCGTCATGCCGCTACTGGCATGGGGACTGACTTGGGCATTCTCGCTACCGCAGGAAATAGCTATAGGTGTCATTCTGGTCGGTTGCTGCCCGGGCGGGACGGCATCGAATGTCATCACCTATCTGGCAAAAGGCGACTTGGCTCTATCGGTAGGTATGACCGCCGCATCGACCCTGCTAGCACCATTGCTGACACCGCTACTTGTCTGGCTATTGGCGGGAACAATGGTCGATGTGCATACAACAGGTATGCTGATGAGCATCGTCTATATCGTTATCCTACCCATCGTCTGCGGACTGCTCTGCCAACGCTTCATTCCGAAGCTGACACAGCGCGTCACGCCTTACCTGCCTGCATTCTCGTCCGTCGCGGTAGCACTGACCGTAGGGATCGTTGTGGCGCACAATGCCGATCGGCTGATGACCGCAGGTCTGATTGTCGTGCTCGTTGTGATGCTTCACAATCTGCTCGGACTGGGCGTCGGGTATCTGGTAGGTCGTTTGTTGCGTTTGCAACGAGCAAAGAGCGTGGCACTCAGTATAGAAGTCGGCATGCAGAACTCTGGCTTGGCAACCTCGCTGGCTGTGATGCATTTTGCGGCCTTCCCCTTAGCCACCATTCCCGGAGCAGTCTTCAGCGTATGGCATAATATCAGCGGTGCCATCATAGCACGTATCTATTCACGAAACAGCAAATAAGACATGAAAGCAATTTTTATCAATGGTTCTCCGCGCAAGAACAAAAATACCGCGCAGATGTTAGAGTCCGCCATGGAAGGTGCACAGGAAGCCGGAGCAGAAGTGGAGATGATTCATCTATAGTGAAGAGCAAGAACAGTTTAGACCGATTGGATATAATGTACATTGACGAATATAGAGAATATTGCCTTTCTCTTGGCGCGGATGTAGAAGAGAAGACACCGTTTGTGAAATTCAAGAACGGTGAAGGTGTGCTGGTTTTTTATGTCTGCGGGCACATGTTCGCGTTCTTCGATTGCAACGACTATCATGTCATCTCGCTCAAGTGCCAGCCCGAACGAATCGATGAACTGAAGGCGCAGAACGATTGTATCGGCAATCCCTACAACGAGTCGCCGAAGCATTGGATAGGTATCGATCCGCATACCGCACCGGACGATTTACTGCGCAAATTGACCCGCAATTCGTACGAGATAGTCAAAGCCAAATACAGCAAGATAGCCGGAAGTCGAAAGAAAATACGCAAACACATCTATTTAGCCGGAGGATGTTTCTGGGGCACGGAGCATTTCTTCAAACAGATAGCCGGAGTCATTGAGACCGAAGTAGGTTTTGCCAACGGGCAAACGGATAATCCCACCTACGAGCTGGTCTATACCGATACGACCGGTTACGCCGAGACCGTACATGTCGTATATGATCCGGACAAGGTTAGTTTGGAGTTTCTGCTGCGGATGTTCTTTGTAGCGATTGACCCGACGAGCCAGAACAAACAAGGTCACGATGAAGGCACTCGTTACCGCACAGGTATCTATTATACCGACGCAATAGATCTGCCGACTATAGACAGAGTCTATGCAGCAGAACAAAGCAAGTATGAGCAGCCGTTAGTTGTGGAGAAACTGCCTTTGCAGAATTTCTATCCTGCCGACGAGTATCATCAGGACTACTTGGACAAACATCCGGATGGGTATTGTCACCTGCCGAAAACATTGTTTGAGTTTGCACGGCAAGCGAAAGAGACGAAGTAACAGTACGAACCGAATAAATCGGTTTTTCTGCTCCTCGTTTGCTCACTAAAGAATGCATTTCCATCAAAAAGTGCATTCTTTTTTGCATAAAATAGATATATCGCTTGCGATATTAAATTATTTTTTGTACTTTTGCATCGTGAACGATATAAATGACTAAATGGTCAAATAAATGGTACATGGTAAATGACCAAATGGAAAATGACTTTATGGATAACGAGCAACTGAAATTAGATAATCAACTTTGTTTCCGGCTGTACACGGCAGCACGTCTGGTGACGGGAGCGTATCAACCGTATTTCGCGCAGATGGGTATCACCTATCCGCAGTACTTGGTGCTGCTTGTGTTGTGGGAGCAAGACAAGCAACCGGTATGCGACATCGCGAATCGTCTGCTTTTGGACACAAACACTGTGACCCCCTTACTCCAACGCATGGAGAAAGCCGGACTCATCACACGTACACGCGGTAAAGAAGATACACGCACACGTATAGTATCGCTGACCGACCGAGGAAAAGCAATGAACGAGCAAGCACAGCGTATTCCGGATTGCCTGAGACGCGATATCGCACTCAAAACAGGCGAAGAAGAGGAATTTAATCAGATGATTCCGACACTCGACAAACTCATCGAAGGACTGAAAAGAAAACAATAATATAAACCCTCAAAAATTTACGATTATGACAAGAGAAGAAGCTTTGAAAGCATTCGCCTATATGGGCGCAGTATGGTTTGGTAACAGTAAGCAACACTTCGCTTTCTCGGCGTACGACCGTCTGAACGGCTGGAACAAACTCGCTGACAAGTGGAAAGCCGAAGCCGAAGAGGAGTGGGACGAGGCAGAAGAAGTGCTCAACCGTCTGGTTGAACTCGGCTGCAAACCCGCTGACCTGCAGGAGGCTATGAAAACCATCGAGTTCCCGTTCTACGACGATCCGAAGCAGCAGATAGAGTCAGATTACCAACCTACCGCTGTAGAAGAGATGAGCAAACTCGCACAGGCTTTCGCTGACGATTACCCAACACAGAAACTCATCCAGAAATGGATCGACGGCGAGAAAGAGCACATGGAGTGGGAGGCGCAGTACCTCAAACTCATTGACAAGATTGGTTACGAGAACTTCCTTATCGCTATGATGTAATATGCGCATCATTCGCACTCTACGGTGTACGCTTTGGATAGCGTGCACCGCACTAATACTAACCTCATGTACAACTCAAACAAACGAAACTATGACAACCATCTATGATTTTACAACCCTCAGCAACAAAGGCAAAGAGGTGAACCTCGCAGATTACAAAGGACAAGTAATTCTCATCGTCAATACCGCTTCCAAGTGTGGTTTTACTCCTCAGTATGACGGGCTGGAGGAACTCTATAAGAAATACAAAGACCAAGGTTTTGTTATCCTCGGCTTCCCGTGTGACCAGTTCGCGAACCAAGAACCGGGTAGCGATGAGCAGATCGAAGAGTTCTGCCGCCTCAACCACGGTGTAACGTTCCCGCTGATGGCTAAATCCGATGTCAACGGCGCCAACGCCAACCCTGTCTTTGAATACCTCAAAGCGCAAGCTCCCACCGAAGAATACAAAGGCCTCAAAGCCAAAGCCGCACACGCGATGCTCAAACGCATTAGCAAGAGCGTGGAGAAAGAGAGCGATATCCTCTGGAACTTCACCAAGTTCCTCGTTTCCAAGGACGGCAAGACAGTTCAACGCTTTGCGCCGGTAGCCGAGCCGAAGGACTTCGAGGCAAACATCGTAGCCGAATTGGCTAAATGACTAAATGAACCAATAAATCGTAAATTGTAAATGATTAAATCGTAAATGACTTTATGAAAGATCAAGTATTGAAAGCTATGCGTGAGTTCGGGCAGCCCGTCAACGCTGGCAAGATTGCGGAGATCACAGGTATCGACCGCAAGGAAGTGGACAAAGCGTTCGCAGAACTGAAGAAGGAAGGTGCAATCATCTCTCCGGTTCGTTGCAAATGGGCTCCGGCTAACTGATGACCACAATTCTTATCGGATTACTCATTCCTCTGTTGGGCACTATGCTCGGGGCATCGTTCGTGTTCTTTATGAAGCGCGACATGCCCGAGCGCCTGCAGAAGGCGCTGCTCGGCTTTGCGTCGGGTGTGATGGTGGCGGCGTCCGTCTGGTCGTTGCTTATCCCGGCTATCGACATGTCCCCGAGCGAAGGCGCCATGCAGGTCGTACCGGCGGCTGTGGGCTTTCTCTTAGGTATGGGCTTTCTCTTGCTCATCGACGAACTGACGCCGCACTTGCATGTCGGTAGTAACCATCCCGAGGGTCTCAAAGCCCGTCTCTCACGCACAGCGATGCTCGCGCTGGCGGTCACCATCCACAACCTGCCGGAAGGCATGGCTGTCGGCGTGGTCTTTGCCGGTACACAGGACGGACAAGCGGACATCTCGCTCATGGGCGCACTGGCGATGTCCATCGGTATAGCTATCCAGAACATCCCCGAAGGAGCAATCATCTCCATGCCTATGCGTGCCGCAGGCAACAGCCGTTGGCGTTCCTTCCTCATCGGCTCACTAAGCGGAGTGGTCGAACCCGTCGGCGGTCTGCTGATCATCCTTTTGGCATCCCTCTTCCTGCCTGCTATGCCTTATCTGCTGGCTTTTGCCGCAGGTGCGATGCTATATGTGGTAGTCGAAGAACTCATCCCCGAAGCCTCTAACGGCACACACTCCAACCTCTCCACCATCGGTTTCGCGCTGGGTTTTGTGCTGATGATGGTCCTTGACGTAGTTATGGGATAAAAACGAATAAGTATGAGAATGAATACTCTGCTAATCATATCGGGCATCATCTTGTTGCTTGTCGGAGCGGGGCTGGCTGTACTCTCGCATCCCGCATTCGGGTTGTGGCGGCATGTGTCGAAAGAGCGGATACAAGTGTCGCCGAACTACAAAGACGGGATGTTCCAAAACCAAGAACCGACGCCGCAGTTTACAGGCGACACGGCAAGTACAACCGGTACATTGTGGCGTTTCCTGACGCAAAAAGACACGCTGCGCGTGCCGCAACAGCCGATACCTGCGGTAAAAACCGACCTCAATGGCCTGCCTACCGATAGCGATTGGCTTGTGTGGTTCGGACACTCGTCGTATCTGTTCTGCCTAAACGGCAAACGCTATTTGGTCGATCCGTTGCTGAAGCCGGAATGGCCGTCATCGATGATGCTCAAAGCCTTTCCGGGCACCGACATCTATCGACCGGAAGACCTGCCGGACATCAACGTGCTCATCATCACGCACGAACATTGGGATCATATGGATTATGCGACCTTGCGCGACATCCGCAACCGCGTGCAGCAGGTTATCTGTCCGCTCGGTATCGCCGATTACCTGCGATACTGGGGGTATAAGGACGAGCAAATCACGGAAATGGATTGGTACGAGATTCTAACAGCCGAAGGCGCTCTAACAGCGAAGCGGTCTAACAGTGATAACGGTCTAACGGTAACTTGCTTACCGTCTAGGCATTTTAGCAATCGCCTGCTCGGCAAGCCGAATCAGACGCTGTGGGCATCTTTTATGGTGGAAGCCGGTGGTCGCAAGGTGTATATCGGCGGTGACGGAGGTTATGACAAGCGTTTTGCGAAGATACACGAACGCTTCGGAGCGGTTGATTTGGCACTATTGGAGAATGGTCAGTACAATGCCGGTTGGAAATATATCCACACTACGCCTGAAGACCTCGAAAAAGTCATCTTGGATCTCCAAGCCAAGCAGGTCTTCACCGTCCACCATGACAAGTTTGCCTTGTCCGTTCATCCTTGGTCAGAACCGGACAGGGTAGCGCACGCTATAGCAACCAAGCATACTATCAAGCTGTTGGACGCTCCGATAGGAACAGTAGTAAAATTTTAGCCAATAAACGCCCATGTATACAACCATTATCGATCCTATTGAGATTGACCGCGAGCAACGGAGTGTACGTAAAGACGGCGAGACGGTACACTTGACAGGTCTCGAATACGGTCTGTTGGAGTTCTTGTCTGCGAACGGCAATCGTATCTGCTCGCGCGGGGAGATTCTCGATCATGTATGGGGCACACGGTTTCAGTACGATACGGGCACTATTGACGTGCACCTCAACGCCTTGCGCCGAAAGTTAGGCTGGTCAACCAAGCAACCGATAGAAGCTATACGGGGAATAGGTCTTATACTGCATACCGAACGTCCGTCGGAGGATGTGTCGCCATTATCCCTGCTTGCATACGATTGGCTTAGTGCCCACGAGAACGAACTCAAAGCACACGGCTTGTCAGTGCAGTTGCAACTCACGCCTTGGGTCAACACCCTGACGATTAGCCCCGATCGTCTGCGCAAATGGTTGGATGCCTCACTCGAAATGCTGTTACCCGCTGCCCAAAACGGTACTTTGTGCCTTGCATCGCGACTGACTGTGCATCATTTCGCCTTCACATTGGACATCAACGGCACGATAACCGAACTGCGCATACCAATCTTAAGAAAATCTTAAGCGAAGTTTAAGAAATTTATTGTACCTTTGCACCGCTTTTAGAAATTATGCGTGCAAAGGTACTTTTTATATGTCTGTTGTTGGCAAGCGGAATGCTTGCACAAGTGCGTGAGGACATCGAGAAGAACAAGGTCTATCAGGGTTTTTCCGGCGGCATGATGTTGCACACCGGCTACTTGTTCGGTCGTGACGGTAATGCACCCAAGACCTCGGACGGACGCTTATGCAGCCCGCAAGGTGCCACATTCGGTATAGGCGGTGCACTGCGCGTACATCTATGGAAACATCTGCGTACGGGCTTCGAAGGCTATGTCAGTACGATGCCAAGCGGTGCTACGGATTGCAAAGATATTCTCCAAAACGGCAGTTATGTGCGAATGGGCTGTGGCGGTGTATTGGCAGATTGCTGCTGGCGAGGCAACAAAGCGTGGCCGTATATTGGCGGCGTGATCGGTGGCGGTTCAATGAAAGGGCTGTATATACTTGACGGTGACCAGAACAGTTGGACGCCGGATGCCAACAGCACGTTCCATAAGCAATCGTTCTTTTACGTCACACCGTACGTAGGCTGCGATTATTGCTTGACGCGCAAAGTGCATCTCACGTTCCGCCTCGACTGGATGTTAGCCATTCACCAGCGCGAACTATGTATGCCTACCGGTCCGCGTCTCTACTTCGGCTTTATGTTCTGCCACTAAATGTCTAAATGACTAAATAAATGGTAAATGGTAAATGACTAAATGGTAAATGATTTGATGAACTTCGAAGGCATTCTTTTGGGCGCAGGGGCTTTCCTGTGTATCGGACTTTTTCATCCGCTGGTCATCAAGGCGGAGTACTATTTCGGTGTCAAGTCTTGGTGGGCTTTTCTATCAGTCGGTCTGCTAGCCGCAGCTGGTTCGCTGTTCGTCGCCAACACATACATTTCCATCTTCCTGGGCATCTTCGCGTTTTCGGCATTTTGGGGCATCGGCGAGGTGTTTCACCAGCGTGAACGCGTGCGCAAAGGTTGGTTCCCGATGAACCCCAAACGCAAGGATGAGTACTAACTGCAAAATATCCCGCATAAATTTCTTAGTCGCAAGGGCACGATTATTTTTTTTCGCAAAAATCTTGCATATTTGGGATTTTTTTTGTACCTTTGCGCCGCAAAGCGACGCACACAAAGAGAATTATGAAAAAACTAATCATCCTTGCAATCGCTGCGACGGTGTTCGCGGCATGCAGTAATCAACCCGCACAAATGGAAAACAAAGCATTTGACAACATCATGACGCGCGTTTCTGTGCGTCAGTTCACCGGCGAGCCTATCTCGCAAGAACAGATCGACACGCTCATGCGTGCAGCTATGGCCGCTCCGTCGGCAGTAAACAAACAGCCGTGGGCATTCATCGTAGTGACCGAACCGGAGATCCTTGCCAAACTGGCTCAAGCCCTACCGTACTCCCGTTGCGACAACCATCCTGCCATTGCCATCATCCCTTGTGGTGACCTGAGCAAAGCGATGGAAGGTGACTTGGCACCGTTCTGGATCAACGATGTGTCGGCTGCTACGCAGAACATCCTGCTCGCCGCTCATTCGATGGGTCTGGGCGCCGTGTGGACAGGTCTTCATCCTGCGATGGATCGTGTCGCAGAGGTGCAGCAGATCCTCGGTCTGCCGGAGCATATCATCCCGCTGTGCGTCGTGCCCGTCGGAGCGCCTGCCGAGCAACCCGCCGTCAAGAACAAATACAACCCGGAGAACATCCATTACAACGGTTGGAAATAGTGAAAGCAAAAGTTTTAATGAATATGAAAAAGATTTATACTACAATTATGATGGTTCTCTGCGCAGTTCATCTGCTGGCAGGAACAGAGTTTACGTTCACCGCGGCAGCGGACATGAATCAAACGAAAGACGGGATTACGGTAGTCATTGCCCAGGGTAACGGTCAAAGTGCACCGGCAGTTACAACAGACTACGAGACGCAAAAGCCCGAAATGCGTTTATATCTCGGCAATACGATTACTGTTTCTTCGACCGAAGCCTTGAAGAATATTCAACTGGTCTGCGCCAAGAGTAGTGCCTCTAACAAGGACTACGCGGGTTTGAGTGCCGAAGCAGGTGTATTGGAGTCCGGAGGGGTTGCTGCCGACAAGAACGATTGGAAAGTAGATACATGGACGGGTGAGGCGACCAAAGTGGTGTTTACCTTAACCGGCAAAGGTCAACGTCGGATCAAGCAGTTGGTTGTCAACGGCGACCCCGTGGATGTAGTCGATCCTGAAGAACAGCCGCTACCGACGGCAGATGACCTGGACGGGAGTTATGAGTACTCAGAGCCGGAGATTGTACATGTTCCGAACACGCAGTTCTTCCACAAGGAGTATGCTTTCATTGACGGAAACATCCTCGTTCATTGCGGTGAAGGCTCGATCGTCAAAGCCACTGACGACGAGGACGCTTATTTCGGTGTGATGGAGAATCAGAAGATCACGTTTACAGCCAATCAGGTCATCAAAGGTATAGCCATTCATGGCAACGTGCGCAAGAAGTTCAGCGCCAGTTGCGACCACGGACTCATCTCTTACCTCACGGATGAGGATGTTGAGATGGCGGGTGATCCGGTTCTGGTCGTTCGTAATATCGACAATATGAGCGTGACTATCACGTGCAACAAGAACTTGAGTTGCTACGGCGTAAGGGTGTATTTCCAAGAGAACCCCGACCCGCTGGACAATGAGACGATTGAGCCCGAGACAGGCGTAGAGCACACACACACCGACCTTAAAGCGAACAAGATCCTGCGCGACGGTCAGCTGCTCATCATCCGCGACGGCAAGACCTGCAACATTGTTGGTACTATCGTGCGTTAATTGGTTAAACCGTCAAATTGTTAACTTATCAAAAAAAGTGCTCCTTGGGGCACTTTTTCTGTTAAAAGATTTGCATAATTCAAAAAAAAGTTGTACCTTTGTGGCGATATATAAATATATGAGTACTCAAATCATTTTAAATTATGAAAAAGTTCTTATTTTTCGCAACATTAGTTGCATGCTCGCTGCTATTCTTCAGCTGTAACAAAAAGAACGAGGCCGATCCTAACGAAGCAGCTATTGCAAAGGTGAAAGCTGATGCCAAGGGTTCGTGGGTAGGTATCATCAAACCGATTCTCGGCGATGAGGACGAAGGTGAGGAAGTTACCGTTACGTTCACTGAGAACACGATCTCTACCACCGGCAACCTCAAGGTGAACATCACCGAGTGGAAGTGCGTTGACGGCAAGGAAGTTTGGGTGAACCTCGACGACGAGTCGAAGAGCGCCATGTACATTGCCGTTGATGGTGACAACATGACCTTGAAGGGTAATTCAACCTTCATCCAGGTTAACTTCCCGGGCAAGCTGACACGTGTTAAGAAGTAATCGTGCAGACTATTCCCAACTTAGGCATGCGAGGCTGATAACCTTGCATGTTTGCAAATATCTAAATACATATCGTTATGAGAGCGAACAACACTTCCGCACTGAGTCGTCTGCTGCTGACAGCAGCCGTGGTGCTCGGTGCAGTTTTCTTTGTGTCGAACAAGGCGTACGCGAATGATTATCTGGAGCAGCAGAAGCACTATACGGTAATGAGTATGGGTGATGGTGTGCTGCGGTTTTACATTCCCGTATGGGTCTATGGTCGTGCGAACGATTATTACCTCTGGGGATCGACGAATTTCAACGGCAATCACGACTCCTACGTATGGTATCAGATGGCGGAAGGCTCTGACCAGAGTATCCACCGTATCGCTTCCGTAGCGGGTGTGCAGCGCGGTCTGAACACGTCCACGGACGATATAGGCGAGGGATATATGTGTGTCCATGCCGGTAGCGGTATTATTCGCAGTACGTATGACGGTCAGCAGTTGGTTCTGACTGAGGGTGATGAATCGCACTGGAAGAAGAATGCGATTCGTCTCAAGCGCAAAAACGACGATGACCATAAGCACATCACGTATATCACGTTCGACTGGTACCCGCCTTCGGGCTTGAAAGGCAAAAAGTTCAAATGGGGTATGAGTGCGGCGATCTACAAACAGTCGAGCGGTAACGAATCGTATTATTACAACTGGGGATGGCCGGATATCTACACCGGCGGTGATATCCCGCAGACGCCGCAGTTATACGAGCCCTATCTCTATACGCTGGATGCGAAGGGTACAACGGGCTACGGCTGCGCGGCGGTGCAGTACGTCGTATTCCAAGACCCGATCAGTTACCATACCTCGCTGAATGCGAAAGAGGTAGAGACAAGCGATCGCTCCGGTACCATCGTCGTACAGACCAAGGATACCGTGCAGCGTTTCTTCTCGGCTACTTTCCAGACGTATATCAACAAGACCGCCGAAACGAAGCAGACTCTCAAGTCGAACGAGGTGCATATCCCGGCATACCACCGTGTGTATGATTTCAAAGGATCGGAGAATTTGGATCAGCAGCAACGCGTCACGGGTAGGGTGAACCTGCAATGGGAGGTACATAACCCCGCGGCGAAGGATATTATCCAAGGCGATGTCTTTGAGATACAGCGCGCCTTCCAATCGGATTTCAGCGACGCGCAGACGATCGGCGTCATGCCGTATTCGGAAGACAGCACCGTTTATCACTATATGGATAATCCGCTGCAGGCCATGCGCGAAGCGGAGGCGACCTTGGATACGCTCGATAAGAAGTTCACACAAAAAACGAAGCACTATACCTATAACGAGAACGGCGACTGCGTGAACACCTATGAATGTACGCTGACGAGTAACAAACTGCTCAAACCCGGTCGTTCCGTGTACTACCGCGTACGCCGTGCTTCGTCCTCTATATGGGGATGGAAGCATGATTTTGCCAAGGTGGACAGCGTGATCAAGAATAACTACCTCGCTCCGCTGGATGCGGACCAACCGAACTATACTTTAGACGCGGATTTTGCAAACAACCGCAAGGTGCATTTCCAGTTCAATCTGGCGAACCAACCGGTTACGATGGTGCCCGAAACAGAAGCGGAATGCCAATATACAAACGAATTGGTGAACAACGCTACGCTGGTGGAATTATATGTAAAACCGTATTGGAACTCCACGCCGGAGAGCGATATCCAGAACTATACATATGAACTCAGTTATACGCCGCCCGGAGAAGATTACCGTGCGGTATACCATGAGTTTACATTCGATCATTTCAACGAGCGTAAGCAGCATGTCATCCCGACGGATTCGAGGTACTTCCTTCTCCGGGTCAAATATAATGGGTATTATGTCGGGACGACAGCCGCGAAAGCCGTACCTATTGCGCGAGAGGGTAACGCGTACTATGTCTCGGTAGA
>Ga0310786_10005621_pt1 | contig 16928 bp, 13 predicted proteins | sample AusTroGonzalo_MG_FD_203881 | JGI IMG/M metagenome (GOLD analysis project Ga0310786, IMG submission 203881) | Bovine rumen microbial communities from tropical cattle in Woodstock, Queensland, Australia - Gonzalo_03 (v2) (version 2) | ecosystem: Host-associated > Mammals > Digestive system >... | reverse complement strand
TAGCCTCTGACCATCGCCTCAGCAATGCGGCTGCCGAGATAAGGATCTTCACCGCTACCCTCGCTGATGCGTCCCCAGCGTCCGTCGTGGCAGATATCCACCATGGGCGAGAACGTCCAACAAATACCATCCGCCGTGGCCTCACGGGCAGCGATCTGCGCCGAGCGCTCGATGGCCTGCATATCCCACGAACAGGAGAGGGCAAGTGGAAGAGGAAAGATCGTTTCGTAGCCATGTATGACGTCCATACCGAAGATGAGAGGGATCCCCAGCCGACTTTGTTCTACAGCTACACGTTGCACGTCGCGGATAGCCTGCGCCCCTTTGAGGTTGAACAGTCCGCCGACTTTCCCGTTACGGATGTCTTCTATTGACAGGCTGCTGTGCACCTCTCCCGTAACGATGTCACCACCAACAGGAAGGTTGAGTTGCCCGATCTTCTCTTCGAGAGTCATCTCTGCCATCAGTTTGTCAATGAAAGCGTTCATCTGCGCGTCGTCGGATTTCTGAGACGTACACGCTACAAACACAAGCGGACATACTGCAAGCAGAAGGTAGATGATCTTTCTCATTGCGTTGCTGTTTCGGCGCGCTATAGGGAATCAGATAACACCGCTGAAGCCCATGAACGCCATAGCGAGGATACCAGCAGTGATGAGAGCGATAGGAGTACCTTCCATTGCTTTGGGCACATCGTTGCGGCGCAGTTGCTCACGCAAACCGGCAAAGAGCACGAGGGCAATAGCAAAACCGAGGGCGGTTGCCAAGGCGAAGAGCGTGCCGGTGAGCAGGTTGTGATCAAGACCTTCGGGGAGTTTGTTCGTACCGTTAGCCACGAGGATAGCTACACCGAGGATGCAGCAGTTCGTGGTGATGAGCGGAAGGAACACACCAAGTGCCTGATACAGCGACGGAGATATCTTCTTGAGGATGATCTCAATCATCTGCACGAGTGTAGCGATGACGAGAATGAAGAGGATGGTCTGCAAGAAGCCGAGTCCGAAGGAGTCAAGCAACATCTGCAACAGATAGGTAACGATAGTTGCAAGCACGAGGACGAAAGTCACGGCTGCACCCATACCAAGGGCAGTGTCGATCTTCTTGCTGACGCCCAAGAACGGACATATTCCGAGGAACTGGCTCAATACGATATTGTTAACAAATATCGCGGATATGAATATTAAGAAGTAAAGCATAGTCTATTGTTTTTTAGCAGCCATGTATGGCTGCTGGCATTATTATTTCTTCACGTATTTCTGGAAGAGTCCCATCAGCAGGCCGAGGACGATGAATGCACCCGGAGCGAGGACGAAGAGCAACATTCCGTAGTTGTCAGGAACAAGATGCATGCCGAAGCATGTACCTGCACCAAGCAGTTCGCGGATGATACCGATGACAGTGAGCGAGAGCGTGAAGCCCAGACCCATACCGATGCCGTCAAGAGCAGAGAGGCCTACGCTGTTCTTGGCTGCAAAAGCCTCGGCACGACCGAGTACGATACAGTTAACAACGATCAGCGGAATGAACAGGCCAAGCACGTCATAGATAGCCGGAGTGTAGGCTTTCATGAGCATCTCGACGATGGTAACGAACGTAGCAATCACGACGATGAATGCCGGGATACGTACCTTGTCGGGGATGAGGTTCTTGAGAAGGGATATAACAACATTCGAGCACACGAGCACGAACATCGTAGCCAAGCCCATCGACATACCGTTGATGGCGGAAGTGGTAGTGGCGAGTGTCGGACACATACCGAGCACCAAGGCGAACGTCGGGTTCTCCTTAAAGATGCCGTTCAATAATGTTTTTGATGAATTATTCATTGTCGTGTGATTATTCGGGTTTAACAATCTGGTTAGCCTCATTCTCGCCGGCTGCGATGCTATCCACGCCTTCAGCAGGCACTGTTGCGCCGATTTGTGCGTCTGGGTCAGCAAGTTCAGCCTCTTCGGCTTCGGGAGCGGGGTGATGCTGTTTGCTTGCTCCGGTGTAAGCGTCATGACCGTGGAGACCTGCGTAGGCGGCATTGACAGCACCAAGGAAGGCGCGTGAGGATATTGTAGCTGCAGTGATAGCATCTACCTCACCGCCGTCCTTGCTGACGGTCATATGGCCATCAGCTTTGCGACCGATGATGTTCTGAGAGGGTTTGTCTGCATTCTTGAACCAGTGAACGATATGCGAGCCCAAGCCCGGGGTCTCGGCGTGTTCAAGGATAGCGTAATCGACGATCCGGTTGTCGGCATCGAAGCCAACCATCAGTTTGATCTTGCCACCGAATCCGTTGGTCTCGGTCTGTACAGCGGCTCCGACGAACTGTTCGTCGGCATCATAGGCTCGGTAGATAACCAAGCCTTCAGCCTCTTCGGCATCAGCGATGCGTGCGTGCTCGGGCAGCACAGCTGAGATAGCCGCTTGTTTCTGTGCCTCTTTCTGGGCATTGATGGTCTCCTCGGTGAGCATGTTCACTCCGGCAAGCGCCGCGCCTGCAACGATGGTGATGCAGGTGAGGGAGAGCATCATATTCTTGAGTGTACTTTCTAACTTCTTCATAGTAGTTGTTGTTTTATGATCCACCAATCATGGCGGATGCATTTATTATTTCTTGGCGACCTCACCGAAGCGTTTGGGAGCAATGCGGTTGAGCAAGGGCACACAGCCGTTCATGATCAGGATAGCGAACGACATACCTTCGGGGTACGCGCCCCATGTACGGATAACAACGACGATCACGCCAATGCCGACACCGAAGATGATCTTTCCCCAAGCCGTCATAGGCGAGGTGACGTAGTCGGTAGCCATGAATATAGCTCCGAGCATCACGCCGCCTGTGAGCAGGTGTGTCATTGGCCCGCTACCTATACCGCAAGCACTGAGGATAGCCGTGAAAACAGCTATCGTGCCGAGGATGGAAACTGGAATATGCCAGCTAATCACGCGCGTACATATAAGGAATAGACCGCCTATGAGCAGTGCGAGTGCACTGATCTCGCCCATTGAGCCGCCCATGATATGTTCGGGTACGCAGCTGAGGAACGAATCAAGGAAACTGTCGAGTTCGAACTGCTGATGCTCAATCACGGCGTGCTTCATGTACGAGAGCGGTGTGGCAGCCGTCTCGGCATCGAGGTAACTCGTAGCAAATCCCTTAGCTACAGGCCATGTGGTCATAGCTGCCGGGAACGAGATGAGTAGGAACACGCGGCCTACGAGAGCCGGGTTGAAGACGTTTTGTCCTATACCTCCGAAGACCATCTTTCCGATGCCTATGGCGAACACAGCGCCAAGGATGGTCATCCACCAAGGCAGGTTACTCGGCAGGTTCATTGCCAGAAGCAAGCCTGTGAGTACTGCGCTCAAGTCGAGCAACGAGGGCTGCTGCTTGAGCATATACTTCGTTATGCACCACTCAGCCAGCACACATGTAGCGATGCTGATCGCTGTGGTGATGAGTGCTCCCCAGCCGAAGGCGATGATGCTGACAGCAAACGCCGGCAGCATCGCCAGGATGACAAAGAGCATGTTTTTCTGCACACTATCTCCGCTGTGTACGTGCGGAGCGGCAGAGGTTACTAATTGTGCCATATATCGTTATTGTTTATTCGTTATTATTGGCCGTTAGCCATTAGCCGTTGACCGTTAGCCATTATTTCTTTGCAGCAGCCTGACGCTCGCGAATCATTGCTCCGACCTTACCTTTGCCGGCACGGATGCCGTCAAGCAGCGGACGATGCGCCGGGCATGTGAACACACATGAGCCGCAGTCGATGCAGTCCATCACGCGATGCGTTTCCATCTCCTCCCACTCTTCGCCTTTGGCGAGGCTGGAGAGCAAGTAAGGCTCCAAGCCCATCGGGCAGGCATCCACGCACTTCGCACAGCGGATACAAGGCGAAGGATCAGGACGATAGCACTCGTCCTCGGGCATGAACAGGAGTGCACTCATTCGTTTGTTGGCGGGCATCGTCTCGATGTTCGACATCGAGCGTCCCATCATCGGGCCACCGGCGATGACTTCCGCTGTGCGTGCCGGCACTCCGCCAACCATCTCAACGAGCTGAGCGGTAGGTGTACCGAAGCGCACGAGGTAGTTACCGGGTTTGGCGACCGTCTTACCTGTGATGGTCATGACACGTGAGATGAGGGGTTTGTTCTTCTGCACGGCTTCGTAGATAGCGAAGAGTGTGGCGACATTGTCCACCACAGCGCCGGTCTCGATAGGCAGCGCACCTGAGGGCACCTGGCGACCGATGCATGCGTCGATGAGCTGCTTCTCACCGCCTTGCGGATATTTGACTTTGAGTGCACGCACCTCGATGCCCAAGACACGCGATGCGAGGTTCTTCATGTGCTCGATGGCATCGGGCTTGTTGGCTTCGATACCGATGATTGCGCGGCTCACGCCGAGCGCTTTCATCACGATCTTGATGCCCACGATGATCTCCTCGCCATGCTCGAGCATGAGTTGGTGGTCGTTCGTCAGGTAGGGTTCGCACTCCACGCCATTGACGATCAGCACTTCGGCTTTCTTGCCCGGTGGAGGCATGAGTTTGACGTGTGTGGGGAAGCAAGCACCGCCCAAGCCGACGATGCCGGCATCCTGGATCTTCTGGATGATGTCTTTCGGATCGAGCGTGCACTCATGGATGAGAGTAGCCGAACGGTCGATGGACGGGAGCCACTCGTCGCCCTCGACGTCGATAAAGATCGCCGGAGCGGGCACACCTTGACCATCGAGGACATTGTCAATCTTTGCAACCTTGCCGCTGAACGGCGAATGCACAGGAGCGCTCACAAAGCCTCCCGCCTTGGCGAGTAACGTACCGACCTGCACCTTGTCGCCGACAGCCACAACGGGTTGTGCCGGTGCGCCTATATGCTGCGAGAGCAAGATGGCAGCCTGCTTGGGCAGCGGCGCCTCGACGATAGGCTTGTGTGCAGAGTACGACTTGTTGTCATGCGGATGAACTCCGCCTATACAAAATGTATTCTTCATAATCTATTCATTATATTCATGTTACATAATCCGCCAAAATTGGCGGATGCTATTTAGGCGAGATGCCCCAGCAGGTTGGGGAATATAGCCCGCGGTGTGGGCAACGACTTGATGATCTCTGCACACTTCGGGTCGCTGACGAGGACGTCAGGCGCACCGAGGGCGACGGCACGTTGCGGGGTGAATGCACCGGCAGCCGGGGCAGCATCCTTCGGGGCATCAGCTTCAGCAGCGGGCACGAGGATAGCAGCGACTTGATCCATGACGGGTTCACCGCCTACAGGGCAACTCAAGCCGGTTATATTGCCTTGCTTAACGCACGCCTCTGCAAAGTTCCGGCATCCAGCAAAGCCGCAGCCGCCGCAGTTAGCGCCGGGCAGAACAGCCTGCACAAGGTCAATGCGCGGATCTTCCTCCACAGCGAACTGACGTGCTACGACATACAACAGGATCGAAGCGATCAATCCCGTGAGTCCTAAAACGAGTAGTGATAAAAGTATTGACATATATTATTTAATTAATTTTGCGAGCCCAAAAGGTAAATTTGCGTTGCAGCTTGTCTCGGAAGAGGCGCAATATGACGTAGTACACCGCCACACTCACCAGCGCTGCCGTACCGGCTTTGGCTTCGCTCCACCCCATGTGATCAAACCCTGCAACCGCTGCGACGAGCAAAAGGAAGGGGATGATGTAGGCGAGGAAGACCGCCAGCCACCCCGCCTGCTCGCGCACGAGGACTTCGACCTCGTCGCCAACGGAAAGCGGCTCAAGCATTCGCGCTTCGATGCGTTTGTCGCGGCTCTCGGAAGCCATGCACATCTTAGCAGCGTGGCATGCAGCACACGCGCTCGTCTGTGCGATACGAACAACGGCTGTATCGCCGTCGATGCGTTCGACAATTCCATTATGGCGGATAGCATCTTCCAAAACGGTCACAAAGATACAAAAAAAAATTGAATAATGCAAATTTTTGGCTAAAAATGTTAAATTTTTAGAGTACAGCAAGCAAAAGTCCCAGGGAAGAAGCGGTGATCAGGCAGGTAAATGGTTCGATAATGGCTCGATATTCTCTCGATAATGGCTCGTTTTAGAAGCACACTTTTGAGGGGTAAGATAGAGTGGCTAAACCATGAAATGCAAACAGCGGCTAACAAATTAAAAAAAGTGAGGGAGATTGTGTGTTTTTTCGCATGAATATTTGCAAATACAAAAATATTTTTGTACTTTTGCGGTCGCTTTTTGCGGTCGAGAGTCTCGACACCCAATCAGCTATGCACAAAAGATTCCACAAGGAATTAATAAGATGTCACAAGGAATTGGCAATATGGTGTTGCAGCTCAATGAGTTGGCACAAGGCAAGTACCATTTCAACTACGTGTTGGACGATGCGTATCTCCGCTCAATAGAGAAAAGCGAGATTCTTGGCGGTGACATTCAGGCAGAGGCTGACTTGGTACTACGCGAAAGCGACTACTCCTTACGTATCCATGCTACAGGCAGCGTACAACTGACCTGTGACAGGTGTCTGGCACCGATGCAGTACAGCGTGGATGTGGAGGATGACATACTACCCGAGGAGAGTGACGAACAGAGTGATACGCTCGATCTGAGGTGGTTAACATATGAACTGATAACAATCAATCTTCCGCTGGTGCACAGTCACCCGGACGGTGAGTGCATGCAAGACATGCAACAACTTCTCCAAACTCACCTCTGTAGCGCCGTGGAACCCGAATGATTATTATAAATGTAAAACTATTAAAAAGAAACATAAATTATGGCACATCCTAAACGAAGACAATCGCACACTCGCCAAGCCAAGCGTCGTACTCATGACGTGGCTAAGTTGCCCGCATTGGCAATCTGCCCGAACTGCGGCGCTCACTACATCTACCACACTGTATGCCCGAGCTGTGGCTACTACCGTGGCAAGTTGGCTGTAGAGCAAGCTGCTGAAGCTTAATTCATGGCGAAGAAATGAATCCCCGGCGCAATTTGAGAAAACTGTGGCGGGGATTCAAACCATTACACCTGAACCGACAACCCGTAAAAAATTACAATTATGTACGATAACAACCGGTCTAATAATTACAGGCCAGCGTTCCGCCCGGATGCGAATCCCGGTGAGTACGCCAATCAGAATCAAGGAAACACACGTGCACCGCGCCAGCGTACGCGTATTGTGCGTAGCGGTAACACCGCGTATAACCGTTCATCCTCAGACGGATATAATGCCGCAGGTGAGCAACATTACACCCGCACATCTCCCGATGGTGCACGCGAATACAGAGGGCAGAGACCAGTAGTCAGCAGTCAGCGGGCAGGTGGTCAGCGATCTGCATTTGGTCGTCAGCAATCGGCAAACAGAAATCAGCCAAAGCATCACAGCAGCGTTTATTCGCAGCGTAAACAGATAGCATATCATGAGCGTTACGAGGATCCGACGAAGCCTATTCGCCTGAACAAGTACCTGGCGAATGCAGGTTTCTGCAGCCGTCGTGAAGCCGATGACTTCATCCAAGCGGGTGTAGTAACCGTGAATGGCGAGGTGGTTGACAGCCTCGGTGCAAAAGTGCTGCCGACGGACAAGGTGATGTTCCATCACCAGCCGGTAAAGCGCGAGCGGAAAGTATATATACTGCTGAACAAACCCAAGAACTGCGTGACGACGACGGACGATCCTGAGGAGCGTCGCACGGTGATGGACATAGTGAAAAACGCATGCTCGGAGCGTATATACCCCGTTGGTCGCCTTGACAGGAACACGACAGGTGTGCTACTGCTCACCAACGACGGCGATCTGGCAGCCAAGCTCACGCACCCGAAGTTCGGGAAGAAGAAGATCTATTCAGTAGTTCTTGACCGCGATCTGGAGAGTGAAGACGAGGATATGATCCGTCGCGGTATTACGTTGGATGACGAAGAGATCATCCCCGATGCACTGGAGTTCACGGACAAAGACCGCAAGCATATCGGTTTGGAGATTCACTCCGGTCAGAACCGCGTTGTCCGTAGGATCTTTGAGAAAGTAGGCTATAAGGTTGTTGCTCTCGACCGCGTAAGTTTCGCCGGTCTGACCAAGCGGAACGTGCCGCGCGGCAGATACAGATTCCTGACGGAAAGAGAAGTGGCGATGCTCCAGATGGGCGCCTTCGAATAGTTTTTTCGTTTTTAAATACAGTACTCACGCGAGCCGGATATCCATTCCAAAGGCTCGCGTGAATGCGTCTGTGGAACGTAGTTCTACGGGCGTATTGAGTGTTATACCTTCACCCTTGGGGAACATAAGCAGCACCTTGTCCGCCACATGCATAGCGAGCTCGAGTTCGTGGGTGGAGATGAGGATGGTTTTGTTTTGGGTGTGCGCAATGTCACGCAAGAGGTTGAGTGTCTTGATGCGCGAAGGCAGGTCGAGGTGGGCAGTCGGTTCATCAAGTAGGATGACAGGTGTCTGCTGGGCGAGTGCTTTGGCTATGAGGATGCGCTGTTTCTCGCCGTCAGAGTGGTCGTTGTAGAAGGAGTCGGCAAGGTCAGCAACCCCGACTTGCTCCATGGCTTCGTTAACGATGCGGTGGTCGGATGAGGTAAGCGTACCGAGAAACGAAGTGTAGGGGTAACGCCCCATGGCTACGACATCACGCACGGTGGCACTCTCGACGCTCAGGCGCTCGGTAAGAACCAGAGCTACGGTCTTCTCATTAGCAGCAGGGCTATACGCTCCTTCCAGGGGTGGTTGTAGCCCGGCGAGGGTGCGGAGCAGAGTGGATTTGCCGCAACCGTTCGCACCGAGCAGGGCGACGAGTTCGCCGTCAGAGAGGGTGAATAACAGATCACGCTGAATGGCACGAGCGGCGTAACCGATGGAGAGATTTTCGCACTTAATCATAGTAATAGACGCGTTGTACACGGCGGGATACGGAGGTAAGCACTTCGTAGGGGATTGTGCCGAGGCGGTCGGAGAGTTCCTGGAGAGGGAGTCGTTCGCCAAAGACCTCAACGGAGTCGCCTACGTGAGCGTCTGTGCCGGTTACATCAACCATCGCCTGATCCATGCAGACGTTACCGACTACGGGACAGCGTTTGCCACGCACGATGACCTCGCCGCCGTAGTTCGAGAACCGGCGGTCAAAGCCGTCGGCGTAACCGATAGGGATAACGGCTATCTGCCGGTCTTCAGTGAGGGTGGTGTGACGACCGTAGCCGATGGTCTCACCCGCACGGACGGTCTTGACAGAGAGGATGGTGGTCAGTAATGAGCAGACGTTACGCAGCCGGGCGCCATTGAACGATATACCATAGAGACCAATGCCGAGACGACACATATCGAACTGGTAAGGAGTAAAGCGCTCAATACCTGCGGAGTTACATATGTGACGGATGATCGGGTAAGCGAGTTGGCTTTGCAGGGTGTCGGCACACTGCTTGAAGTAATGGATCTGCTCCATCGTGAACGCGTCGAACTGGGCTTCGTCGCTGCCAGCGAGGTGCGAGAATACCGAACGCACACGAACGACCTTTGTGCTTTGCAGGCGTTCAATCAGTCGCGGCAGTTCCTCCAGATAAAAGCCGAGGCGATGCATGCCGGAGTCTATCTTGATGTGTATGGGGTAATCTTCGAGACCTTTCTCCGTTGCTGCAGTGATAACCTGCTCAAGTGAGGCGAACGAATAGACGTTCGGTTCGAGGTTATTCTCGAGGATGAGGTTCATGGCGGCGACCTCGGGATCCATGATGATGATCGGCAGCGTGATACCTGCGCGACGCAGTTCGACACCTTCGTCGGCGACGGCTACAGCAAGGTAGTCAACTAATTGGCCATTGGCTGTTGGCTGTTGGGCGTTAGCTGCTTGCAGGGCTTTACTTACTTCGACGCTGCCTGCACCGTAGGCGAAGGCTTTGACCATGCAGGTGAGCTTGGTGGTAGGATTCAGGAGCGAACGGAAGTAGCGGACGTTATCCACCAGAGCGGTGAGGTTGACACGCATGACGGTTTCGTGGGTTTGCTGGAGGATGCGATGAGAGATCGTATCCTCGTCATAACCCAATGCGCGCATCACGGCTGCACAAGTGCGGACGTTCTGGTGCGTAGGGTCTTCTATCACTTGCTCGCAATGCGCAAAGAGTTTCATCTTCTCTGCGCGTTTGGCTTCGAGGTTCGGGAAGTTCTCTCCGTGCTCCTCGCCGATGTAGGTGATGACGCCAAGCGTCGGTCGGATGATCGGTTCAAGTCGCTCCATCTCGCCCGGGAGGGAGATTCCTGCCTCAAAAATAGCAAGCTCAGTATCGGCGTTCAATTGCCAAACGGAGAGCGGCACACCTATCTGCGAGTTGTAGGATTTGGGTGAGCGTACAATGCGGTAGTCATCCTTTAGGAGTTCGTAGAGCCACTCTTTGACCACAGTCTTTCCGTTGGAACCAGTGATGCCTATGACGGGGATATTATAGAGCGACCGCTTGTATGCGGCGAGTTGCTGTAACGCAGCCAGACTATCCTCGACGACGAGGATGACTGCGTCTTGGCCATTAGCCTTTGGCTTTTGGCTTTTAGCTGAGATAACAAACAGCCGCACACCACGAGCGTAAAGATCGGGGATATATCGGGCACCGTCGTTCTTGGGTGTGCGCAAGGCAAAGAACAGCGTAGTTGTGGGATCCGGAGCCAGCGACGAGCCTAACTGTCGGCTGTCAGTGAGCAGGTGCTCTACCGTTTGTTCGGTAGGATTGCCAAGCACCTCAATGGGGTGAATGGCGGATATAACTTCTTGTATGATCATTGTTGTAAAATTGCTTGATCACGTGAGACATCAGCGGGGTCAATGGTAGATGGGATATACATCATCTCGGCGGCAGCACGTTCCTGCGGGAAGGTAAAGTACGTGCAGGTACACTCGCACAGCACCTCGCCCGGGGTGAAGATGCCGTCAGCGTCTTTTGTTCCCGGTGCACGGATCTCGCCGTGCACGTAGGCGACATTGCGGCGCAGTTCTTGGAGGTAGGCACGGAGTTCGATGTACGGATAGAGTGTGCTGACGGGTTTGTGGTAACGGGTTTCCATCTTAGCCGTCACACCGGCAGTCTGGAGTTTGTGAAAGACTACCCAGCCACAGACTTCATCAAGCAAGACAGCCTGAATGCCGCCGTGGAGGGTATTGATCCACGACTGATGGTTGGGTGTCGGGTGCCAGAAACTGACGATAGCGTCACCGTCCTCATAGAAACGCATGCGCGTGCCTATGGGGTTGTCGGGGCTGCAGCCGAAGCAGTTGTAGCCAGGAAGAGTTATCCAAGGGTTCTTTAACAGATTCATTGATGTAACAACGTTTTGACAAACTGTTCGGCATTGAAGGGTTGGAGGTCGGTCATCTGTTCGCCAAGGCCGATGTATCGCACGGGAATCTTGAACTGGTCAGAGATACCGAGCACCACTCCACCCTTGGCTGTACCGTCGAGCTTGGTGATGGCGAGCGAGCTGACCTGCGTAGCAGCGGTGAACTGCTTGGCTTGTTCGAACGCATTCTGACCGGTTGAGCCGTCAAGAACAAGCATCACGTCGTGCGGAGCTCCGGGGACGACTTTCTGCATGACGTTCTTGATCTTCGTGAGCTCATGCATGAGGTTGATCTTGTTATGGAGCCGTCCGGCTGTGTCGATGAGCACGACATCCGCGCCGTTGGCTTTGGCGGATTGCAGGGTATCGAACGCCACGGAGGCGGGATCAGAGCCTTGCTGCTGCTTGATGACCGGCACACCAACACGTTCGCCCCATATACAGAGTTGCTCGACAGCCGCAGCGCGGAACGTATCGGCAGCACCGAGGTACACCTTCTTGCCGGCTTGCTTGTACATGTGGGCGAGTTTGCCGATGGTGGTTGTCTTGCCGACGCCATTAACGCCGACTACCATTATCACATACGGATCCCCGTCGCCAATCTTGGCTTCCTCTGCTGAGTGGTCGTTCTCGGCGAGCAGGGCGCAGGTCTCTTCAACGAGCATGCGCTGGAGCTCGGATGTGCCAACATACTTGTCACGTTTCACGCGGTCTTGGATGCGCTCGATGATACGCAGGGTTGTCTCTACACCCACGTCAGAGGTGATGAGTGCTTCCTCGAGATCGTCGAGCACATCGTCATCGATGGTCGAACGACCGGCTATGACGTGACTGATCTTGCTCAGCACGGATGAGTTGGATTTCTCCAAGCCTTTGTCTAATGTTTCTTGTTTAGTCTTACTTCCAAATAATCCGAAAAATCCCATATTATTTACTTTTGATTAATATACTACAATCTTCACCGTTTGGACATCACTCTCGGCTTCGACGCGGAGCAGATAGATGCCTTGCACGCCCGGCATATCAATGAGTTTGGTTGCTTCCTGTTGCGTATATTCGGCAACACGTTTGCCTGTAGCACTTATCAGGATGAGATGCAGGTTCTCGTTTGCCGACTGGCGCACGGTGACAGCACCGTTCGCCGCTACGCGATTAGGCAGCACCGTGATGTGGTTCGATGTCGGCTGCTTGGGGTTATCCGCCGAGCGAGGCAGGCCTTCAAAGAGGTCTTCGCAGGTGTAGATTGTGCCGTCGGCAGTCTGGAGCCGGCAGTAATACGAATTGCCGTTCATGCCCTCACCGTCCTTCGGCAGATAGAGCACCTGACCTGTCTGACCGTCAAGCAGTTTGTCGTTCTCGTACCACTGGTAGCCGGTGAACAATCCGTCAGCGTTATCCACGAGCAACACATCTGTCCACTTCGAGAATACGACGCCATCCAGTGCGAACTCTATAGACTGTTTGGCTGATGTTACGCAGTCGAGCGTATCGCTCGCCTCAACGGTAGCGGTATATTTGCCGGCAGCGAGTTGTGACAGAAGCGTGTACGAGAGGGTATCCTTGCTGTCGTTGATTGTGAGGTCGGCGGCAGTGATGACATTCTTGCCCTTGCTATCCGTGAGGGTGAGGGTTGCCTCAACTATGTCGCCTTGCGTGATGGCAAACGGCAGGCTCAGTTCGGTCTCGCTGTTGCACAGACGGTCGATAGCCGTCAGACTGATGAGCGGCTTGGGCTTGGTGTACGTATTGATGTCAATTGCCGAACTGATGACCTCGCAACCTGTAGCCGGATAGCGAACAACAACATAGTGCAGTTCGTTGGTTGCCGGAAGCGGGATAAAGAACTCATCCGAACCGTTGTACGAGCCTTCGTGCGTAGCTACTGTGCGTACCGCTCCACCGGCAATACTATCCAATACGTAGCATGTGCCATGTTGGTTCGCAGAGCTTACGGTAACAGTGATGTCGTAACGCTTGCTATCGCACGAGAAGGTCGTATCCACCTTCACATCCTCAATCGCCAAACTCGGTTGAACGGGTTCATAGACTTTCTCGTCGGAGAGTGTGGAATTAGTTTCAAATCCGAAGTAGTACGCTGTGAGAGTTTTACCCTCATCAGGGATATTGACACCAACAACTGCGATCTCGAACGGTATCGGCGTACCCGGCGTAACAGCCTCGCACTGCGATTTGGAGATGCTTGTTCTGTTCGAATCATCAAACTCGACGATGAGGTCACCAAGCACAGCTCCTACGAATGAGACAGTACCTTTTACAGTATATTGCAACGCATCGCACGTGCTCGTATTGATGAGTTCAAGCGACTCGAATTTGATAGACGAGTTCGTCGGGGCTTTGTACTCACCGTCATGGTTGAAGCCATCGCCCTTGCCAGACTTACAATCGGAGCCTTCAAAGTATGCATGTACCACACGATCACCTTTCGTCACGTCATCGAATGTCAGGTTGTCGAATGGATACGAGCCATCACCGAAAACAGCACTACTGGAATATGCAGTCTGCACCTTATCCTCTTTGTCGAGGTATTCGAGAACGATTCTCTTGTCACCTGTAGCACGGATGTAAGTCACCGTCACGATCGGAGTGTACGTTCCCTCCAATGCTGCAATATAGTCCGGCACGTTGGTTACGCTTACGTCGGTTATCAGCGGTGTTTGCGGGAAGGCATCCAGATCAATCGAGCCCTTGCACGAGTGGGGACCACTGAACTCATAGTACAGTTTTTGACCGGTACGTCCGTCAGCAGGCAATCCTCCGATTGTACCGGTTAATTGGGTCTTCGAAGCAAGCACGTCATATTTGCTGTCTGCGCTATTGTACGTATTCTTGTGATCTTCGTCCACCCAAACTGTCAGCGTGCCAGCCTCCTGATAGGTGTAGTCGAGCGTGAACTCAAGGTTGAAGGTGGAAACATCGCACAGCGGAGTTACATACGGAGTATATGCGATTGAAGCCTCGGGTTTCGTAGGCTCAGCAAATTCAGCTGACTCTACGACACCACAAGTCTTGCCTTGCAAGTACGCCTTAAGTTTGGTGACGCCACCGCCGACCGGTATATCTGCTATCGTAAAGTCACTGCCGTTGATGTTGGCATCAACAATGTCCTTGTATGTATCATTATATTCTACGACAATCTTTCCTTCGTTGCAGTTAGCTACCACCGTACCGGTAATTGTGAACTTCTCGTCTCCACATGACTTAGGCAGAGGCTTCACCTCAAAGCCCTCGGTGATGGTCATGAGTTTGGGTTCATCGTACCCGACAGTAATACCACAATCTTCAAAACCGTCAACATACACTTTTACCTCATGCTTACCACTAAGGTCGGTGTGCGTAAGATCAGTTAGATTGATTGTTGCAGTCAGATCACCAGCCGACGTTTCCACATGCGGAGTATGCTCACCGTCATCGGTATATTTGGCATAAATCTTTCTGCCTGCGGCATTGAAGATATTTACCGTGATGGTTGCGTCATACGTCTCCTCGCAGCCAATGAAAGCCAAATCTTGCTTTACATCATTCTCAGAGAGCACTGCCATCAAGGTAAAGTCCACGGATGAATCGTCGCCACGCTCAAGAGCTGACCGCACATAACCGGTCAAAGTATATGTGCCGTAAGTCAGACCAGAGATGTTCACCGGCAGCGGTGACGCAGTTGCGGTGAGGTCAACATGCTGCTCACTAACAACGGTTGTCGCACCTTGCTTGATTGTATAATACAAATCTGTAGCATCGGGTGATGTGCTGTATTCAACATTCAGCGTTGAGCTTCCGGCACATACTATATCCGGTTCAGTGAAGTTGACAGTAGGCTTGTTGTTTACAACAACATGCACATTATTTTCAACGCCATCACATGTAGCAGAATACGGAGTTACATACAGGGTATATGTACCTTCCTCCAGCGCACCGGTAGTCAATGTGATTGTTGTCTGACTCGCCAACACATTATTGCCGCTTTCAAGTTCTGTTGAACCGTCTTTGTCGATGAAGCGCCAGTCATATCTTGTCGCGTCAGTCAGATTGAGTGTGACAGTAACATTTGCTACACCTTCTTTAATCGGAGCAGGTGTAACGAAGCCAACAGTCGGGATCGGGTAGATATCAAATCCCTTGTCTTTGGGATCGCTCTCACATTGACCGGCTGTTGCCTTCATCCGTAACGTATAGGTGTCAGGCTCAAGGCTGCTTATATCAATCGTGAACGAACCCGTAGCCGCAGCGTCTGCGTGACCTTGGAGTCCTGTACCCAGCACCTCGTAGTAATAGGTCGTTGCATCGGTTGTTGAGTAACTTACGCTGATGCTTGCATTACCGGCGCAATGGTTCTCAACCGAGTTAATCGTTACCGTCGGCTTGGCTTGGATGATTACCTTGCGGCTGGCTGAAGACGGCAGGTCGCAGTTGTGCTCGGACTTGGCTGTTACAACCAAGTCGTACGTGCCGGCTGCAAGGCCTGTAGTGTTGAGTGCTATCACGCTTTCTGCCGATGCTGTCAAGTTATTCTCTGCAAGCGATGGAGTGCTCTTGCCCTCCAAAGTAAGCGTATAACTATAGGTTTTGGCATTCGTGGATGTATAACCTACATTGATACCTGTTGACGGATGACAATCACGCACCTCACCCAGTTTGAAGTTGAATGTAGGTAACGGCCAAATATTGAAGTCACACTCAGCAGTATCACTATGACATGTTTCAGATAGTGCAACTAACTTAAATTTATACTGTCCAGGCTCTAAGTCTGAGGGAAGATCAACTGTTGACGCCCCAATTGCTATCTTATCAGAGAGTGCGGTCTTACCTGCGATATAATACCGGTAATGAGTTGCATTCTTTGCATTAAGCGTTAAGTATGCAGCAGTCCCACCTTTGCATAGGCTACCCACGCCGATTGCCTCTATGGCTGGCTTGGGCAAGATAGTAAAGTTTATAGGATCTGCATTGGTTGTACAGCCATTATTTGACTTTGCAACAGCCGTTAGGGTGTACTCACCGGCAGCCCAAGTATCAGTCGTGATAGTGAACTTTTGGGTCGCATCTACCGTTACGGTTTCATCACTAATCTTTGTTACCGAACCATCTTTGGTCTTGACGGTATAGGTGAACGATTTGGTGTTCGTCTGAGTGTATGTCACCTCAACACTACTTGCCGGATGACATGCAAGCGCAATAGCATCGAACGCCAATTCCGGTGATGGATAGATTGTGAACGTAGCACTTGCCGTATCACTCACACAATTAGCTGAGTTGGACACTAACTTCAAGGTATAGTCACCAGCACTCAGACTGCTGATGTCCAAATCAAACGTACCACTTTCGGATGCTGTCGTGGCGGCAGAGAGAGCGGTCTCGCCTACTATATAATACTTGTACGTAGCAGCATCTTTCGTCGTGTAAGTGACTGGCGTCTTTGTCTCGTAATCACACTGGCTGGCAACACTCACAATCGTTGCCTCTGGCTTAGGATAGATAGTGAACGTAGCACTTGCCGTATCACTCACACAATTAGCTGAGTTGGACACTAACTTCAAGGTATAGTCACCAGCACTCAGACTGCTGATGTCCAAATCAAACGTACCA
>Ga0310786_10005620_pt1 | contig 16929 bp, 10 predicted proteins | sample AusTroGonzalo_MG_FD_203881 | JGI IMG/M metagenome (GOLD analysis project Ga0310786, IMG submission 203881) | Bovine rumen microbial communities from tropical cattle in Woodstock, Queensland, Australia - Gonzalo_03 (v2) (version 2) | ecosystem: Host-associated > Mammals > Digestive system >... | reverse complement strand
GCTCTGCTGCGCCCCATGCAGTGGTATCAGTGGGAACAGCGCTACCACGCCCTGACACCCAAGCAGGTCGCCTTCCTCATCCTCCAGGACGAACTGCACAGCACCGACGACCAGATAGCCCGCGCCCTCGGCATCTCCGAAAGCACCGTCCGCGTCGTCCGCTCAAGGATCAAAGGAAGGGAGAAATAAACTTTTTTATACAATCAGGTTCCCGATTTGGTAGGTCAAGGCTGATGCAATCCAGGCGACGACGGTGGTATAGCAGGCGGCGAAAAGGGCCCAGCGCCAGGAGCCAGTCTCGTTGCGGATGGCGGCGATGGTGGCGACGCAGGGGAAATAGAGCAATATGAATATAAGGTATGCGTAGGCGGACAACGGATTGATGCCCTCACTGAGCATGGCCTGATGCAGGCGTGAATATCTCTCGTTGTCATCGCTGAACGAGTCTTCATCGCCGAAGGTGTCGTCGCCAGAGTAAATAACGCCGATGGTAGAGGCAACAATTTCCTTGGCACCGATACCAGCCAGTAGCGAGACATCTAATTTCCAGTTAAAACCTTGGGGAATGAAGAGGGGTTCGATGGTTTTGCCCATACGGCCGATATAGCTCTGTTCCTGTTGCTGTTCTTGGGGTAGTGATTCGTTGTGCGGGAAATAGCCTAATGCCCAGACGATGATGGAGGCCACGAGGATGATGCCACCCATCTTCTTCAGGTATTCCTTGCCCTTCTCCCATGTATGTCGCCAGATGGCTTTCGGCGTCGGCCATCGGTAGGGGGGGAGTTCCATCACGAAGGGAGTGTCTTCGCCTCTGATGACCATTGATGAGAAAATCTTGCTGAAGATGACGGACATAAGAATGCCGACGGCATAGAGCGACAGCAACACCCAGGAACGATACTGTAGGCTAAAGAATGTGCCGGCAATCATGATATAGATGGGCAGTCGTGCACTACAGCTCATAAACGGCAGGATCATCATCGTGATAATCCTTGACCGTCGGCTCTCGATGGTTCGAGTTGCCATCACTGCTGGCACATTGCAGCCGAAGCCCATGATGAGTGGGATGAACGATTTTCCGTGCAATCCCATCTTGTGCATCAGCTTGTCCATGATGAAGGCCGCACGGGCCATATAGCCGGAATCCTCCATCAGGGAGATGAAGAAATAGAGGATGAGGATTTGTGGCAGGAAGACAATGACACTGCCTACGCCACCGATGACACCATCCACTAACATGGCCTTCAACGGACCATCCGGCATGGCGACTGTCAATTTATTGCCCAACCAACCCACGAACCATTCAATCCAGTCCATCGGGTATTGTCCCAACGAGAAGGTGGTCTCAAACATGATGTAGAGCAAAAGAAAGAAAATGGGGAATCCGAAGTACTTATGTGACAACACGGCATCAATGAGGTGGGTGGTGCGATAGGTGTCTTTCTTTGTTCCCGTCTTATAGCCAGCTTCCTTCAATGCACCGTTGATGAAACCGTATTTGGCATCCATGATGGCGGTCTCGGAATCGCTACCAGTCTCTTCCTTCACACGGGTTGATGCTTTGTCACGGGCGTTGGTCAGATTGTGGAAGTCGTGCATGCGCTGTTCCCCTGCCATGTGCTTACCTAAGTAGTCGAGTACCTGGCTGTCGTGCTCCAGCAATTTCAAGGCGAGGTATCGGGTGGAGTAGTGCTGGGTGATATGTTCGTCGGCCTTCAGGTATTTCTGGATATGGGCGATACCGTCTTCTATCTCGTGTCCGTAGTTGATATGCAGGTGGCGCGACCACTTGTTGGCTCCCTCATATACCTGGATGACGGCACGGAACAGATCTTTTACACCTTCACCACTCTTAAACGACGTGGGAATCATCGGGATGCCGAACAGATTGCTGAGGGTGTCGATATTCACCTGGTCGCCACGCCGCTCAAACTCGTCGTACATGTTCAGGGCGCAGACCATGCGGATGTTCATATCCACTAACTGGGTGGTCAAATAGAGGTTACGCTCCAGGTTCGAGGCATCGACGACGTTGATGACCACGTCGGGCATCTTCTCCGTCAGGTGCTCTCTGACATAGAGTTCCTCGGGGGAGTAGCAGCTGAGGGAATAGGTGCCGGGCAGATCGACCAGGTTGAACTCGTAGCCGAAGAACGAGGCATGGGCCTCGGTGGCATCGACGGTGACACCGCTGTAATTGCCCACATGGCCGTGAGCGCCGGATGCATAGTTAAAGAGGGAGGTCTTGCCGCAGTTGGGATTGCCCACCAAGGCCACGTTCACCGTACGACGCTCCTTCTTGGCGGCATGTTGGAGGTAGTCGTCTTTATGGAGTGGAGAGTGAAGAGTAAAGAGTGAAGAGTTATGATTACCTTGCTCATCCTGGGAGTAATCATAACTCTCCACTGTCAACTGTCCACTATTTACGACTTCAATGTTCTCGGCCTCCTGATGTCGCAGAGAGACCTCATAGCCCATCAACTTGTATTTCACAGGGTCTTGAAGGGGAGCGTTCAAGAGAACTTCCACTTCCTGGCCTTTGATGAATCCCATCTCGATGATACGTTTGCGGAATCCACCGTGACCTAACACCTTGACGATAACACCTTTCTCGCCTGTCTTTAACTCTGATAATTTCATAACCTTTGTATTTTTCTGCAAAGTTACGAAATAGTTTCATGCAACTCGGTTGCAACCCTGTGGCAGAAGCCTCAAAATACCTACTAATGGGGATGTTTAAGTCTCAGCCTCGGTTTCGAAGTAGTTTTCGAGTTCAGCACGGGCACTGCCTTCTGTATTGGGAAGGTCGCGGATGATGCGGCCCTTCTCCAACAGGGCGATGCGGGTGGAGATATCCACGGTGTGCTGCAGGTTGTGGCTGGAGATGAGAATGGTAGCACCAGTCTCGCGGTTGAAGTCGGTAATGACGTGTTTCAGGATGTTCTGGCTGGAGGGGTCGAGGAAGTTAAACGGCTCGTCGAGGATCACCAGTTCCGGTCTCATGAACATCGCTGCGATGATGCCCACCTTCTGCTTGTTGCCTGCCGAGAGGTTGCGGATGAGTTTCTTCTGGCCGAATATCTCATCGGCGGCCAGACGCTCAAAGGGCTTGAGCCTTTCCTCTACTTCCTGCTGAGGAATGCCATCGATCTTACCCAGGAAGGCGAAATACTCCTCGGGTGTCAGGAAGTCGATGAGGAAACCCTCGTCGATGTATGATCCGGTAACGGCCTTCCACGCCTCTGACTCAGCGGGGTTGATGGCGATACCCTTGATGTCCTGACTTTTGAACTGGAGGGTCACCTCGCCATCATCGGCCTTGAGCAGGTCGAGAAGCATACGGAATAGCGTGGTCTTGCCCGCACCGTTGTTACCTACGAGACCGAGGATATCTCCATCGTTCACCTGGAACGACGGGATATCACAAGCGACGGTCTGTCCGAAAGACTTCTTAAGATTTGCTATGGTAATCATAATTCTCAATTATCAATTGTCAATTGTCAATTCTCAATTCTATACGATTCCCTTGCCGTGGCAGTTCTTAAACTTCTTGCCGGAGCCGCAGGGACAGGGATCATTACGGCCAGGCAACTTGTCCTTGATGATGGGTGTGCGGGGCTGCTGGGCACGGGTGTCCTGTCGAGCTGCTGCTGCCTGGTTAGGATCTGTCAGCTGCTCTTCACCGACGTTCTGCTTCGACTCTGTATATTGCTGGCGCTGGGTGCGCTGCTCAGGAGCGGCCTCCTGCACCTGTTGCATCTCAGGAATCTGTGCACGGGTGAGGATGGAGGTGATACGGTTATACATCTCATTGATCATCGCATCCCATACCTTGGCACTCTCCAGCTTGAAGATAAGCAACGGGTCTTTCTGCTCGTAGGAGGCGTTCTGTACGGAGTGCTTCAGCTCGTCGAGTTGGCGCAGGTTCTCCTTCCATGAATCGTCGATGATATGGAGCAGGATGCTCTTCTCAAACTCCTTGACAACCGACTTCGACTCAGTCTCGTATGCTTCCTTGAGGTTACAGGGAATGTTGAACATACGACGGCCGTCGGTGATGGGCACCATAATACGCTCGTACATGTGTCCTTGATTCTCGTAAACCTGATTGATAATCGGCTGGGCAACAGACTGGATGCGTTCTGTGCGACGGTTGAAGTTGCCGATGGCAGCCTGGAAAGCATTCTCCGTCAGCATTTCGCGAGGCTGGTTGATGAACTCCTCGCTGGTGAAGGGCACCTCCATCGAGAGGATATGCAGGAATTCCTCCTTGCAGCCCTCGAAGTCGTTGTTGTCAATGATATTGACCACACGGTCCCAAATGATGTTCGAGATGTCCATGCCGATACGCTCACCCATGAGGGCATGGCGACGCTTCTCGTAGATGACGGTACGCTGCTTGTTCATCACGTCGTCGTACTCAATCAGACGCTTACGGATACCGAAGTTGTTTTCCTCAACTTTTTTCTGGGCGCGCTCGATACTCTTGGAAATCATCGGCGACTCAATCATCTCGCCATCCTTGAAGCCTAAACGGTCCATGACGGAGGCAATACGCTCAGAGGCGAACAGTCGCATCAGCTTGTCTTCTAGCGACACGTAGAAGACAGAACTTCCCGGGTCTCCCTGACGACCGGCACGACCACGCAGCTGGCGGTCAACGCGACGGCTCTCATGACGTTCTGTACCGATGATGGCCAGACCACCGGCGGCCTTCACCTCTGGCGAGAGCTTGATATCGGTACCACGACCGGCCATGTTGGTGGCGATGGTAACGGCACCCAGACCATTGGTCGATTGTCCGGCGAGGGCCACGATGTCGGCCTCCTTCTGGTGCAGCTTGGCATTCAGCACCTGGTGGGGTATCTTGCGCATGGAGAGCATCTTGGAGAGCAATTCTGAAATCTCCACGGATGTCGTACCGACAAGGGTAGGACGACCGGAGTTACGCATGGCCTCAATTTCCTCGATCACGGCATTATACTTCTCGCGGGCGGTTTTGTAAACACGGTCATCCTGGTCGTTACGGATCACGGGACGGTTGGTAGGAATCTCCACCACATCGAGCTTGTAGATATCCCAGAACTCACCAGCCTCAGTAGAGGCGGTACCTGTCATACCGGCCAGCTTATGATACATACGGAAATAGTTCTGCAAGGTGATGGTGGCGAAGGTCTGTGTGGCGGCTTCCACTTTCACGTGCTCCTTGGCCTCTACAGCCTGGTGCAGACCGTCACTCCAGCGGCGGCCTTCCATGATACGGCCTGTCTGTTCATCGACAATCTTCACCTCGCCGTCAATGACCACGTATTCATCATCCTTATTGAACATACAGTAGGCTTTCAGCAGCTGCTGAAGGGTATGTACACGCTCACTCTGGATGGCGTAGTGGGAGAGGAGCTCGTCTTTCTTGTCGATACGCTCCTGATCGGAGAGCCCCGCCTCTGCTTCGAGGGCTGAGAGCTGACCGGCAATGTCGGGCAACACGAAGAGCTCAGCATCGTTCACCTGTTTGGCGAGCCAGCCGGTACCCTTGTCGGTGAGGTCGCAGGAATTGAGCTTCTCGTCGACCACGAAGAACAGGGGTTCTACGCATTCCGGCATACGGCGATTGTTGTTCTCCATGTAGATTTCCTCAGTCTTGAGCATACCGGCCTTGATACCTTCCTCGGAAAGATACTTGATGAGGGGCTTGTTCTTCGGCAGAGCCTTGTGGGAACGATAAAGGGAGAGGAAACCCTGGTCGAGCTTCTCCTGACCTTCCTTCTTGTTGCCGGCCTCGATGAGTCTGTTACCCTCACCAATGAGGGTCTTGGCGTCTGCCAGATATTGCGTGGCCAACTGGCGCTGGACGCCCACAAGACGCTCTACCAGCGGCTGGTATTCCTCGAACATCTGGTCATCGCCCTTGGGCACGGGACCGGATATAATAAGAGGTGTACGGGCATCGTCGATCAGCACGGAGTCAACCTCGTCGACGATGGCGTAGTTATGACTGCGCTGTACGAGGTCGGCAGGCGAGATGGCCATGTTGTCACGCAGGTAGTCGAAACCGAACTCGTTGTTGGTACCGAAAGTGATGTCGGCCTGATAGGCCTTGCGACGGGCTTCGGAGTTGGGCTGGTGCTTGTCGATACAATCGACAGAGAGTCCGTGGAACATATAGAGCGGTCCCATCCATTCGGAGTCACGCTTGGCGAGGTAGTCGTTGACGGTCACCACGTGGACACCGTTGCCCGTGAGGGCGTTGAGGAACACGGGGAGGGTAGCCACGAGGGTCTTACCTTCACCGGTGGCCATCTCAGCAATCTTTCCCTGATGGAGTACGACACCACCGAAGAGCTGTACATCGTAGTGGATCATCTCCCAAGGCAGATCGTTACCGCCTGCTGTCCAGTGATTATGGTAGATAGCTTTGTCGCCGTCGATGGTGATAAAGTCCTTGCGGGGGTCTGCTGCCAACTCACGGTCGAAATCGGTGGCCGTGACGATGGTATCCTCATTCTCAGCGAAACGCTTGGCGGTCTCCTTGACGATGGCAAAGACCTCAGGCATCACCTCGTCGAGTGCCTTCTCATATATTTCGAGCACTTCCTTCTCGATCTTGTCTATCTGTGCAAAGATGTCTGCACGCTCGTCGATGGGCGTGTCCTCGATGGTTGCTTTCAGCTCGGCAATCCTGGCCTTTTGCTCCTTGGCAGACGACTGTACTTGCTCCTGTAGCACCTTGGTACGGGCTCGGAGGGCGTCATTGTCGAGGGCCTCTATCTGCGGTGAAATGGCCTTCACCTTCTCCACAAGGGGTTGGATAAGCTTCATGTCGCGCGATGACTTGTCGCCGAACAATGACTTTAAAAACTTGTTGAAATTCATCTTTATTTAATTATCAATTATCAATTATCAATTATCAATTACAAAAACGGGTGCAAAGTTACGAATAATTTTCGTAACGACCAAAGTTCTACCCGTAAATCTGTGAATCGGTGGCTCAGAACAATGGCTCGGCAGAGCAAGCATTGGGTGCCCGTATGCGTATCGTCTTGGCGATGGTGGGGGCGATACGGTCTACAGTGACGGGCGTCTTGACCCGCTCGGCCTTGGTGCCAGCGCCGTAGATGATGATGGGGAATTGTGTGAATGAAGCGCGTGAGAGCTGCTTCTCCTGACTGTTATCATTCTCTAACTGCCAGCCTGGCGACACTTCGATAAGGATGTCGCCGTTGTGCTCGGGATGGAAGCCATTGCGGATCTTGTAGATCTGCTGGTTGTTGCCGCTGAGCAGCTGGAGGCTGGTATAGACATTGCTTACGCCAGAGATTTGTGAAATAAACTCTTGGGCGCGCTGGGTGGCATCGGTCAGACTGATACGCTTCGACTCCAGCAGCTTATGGTTCAGGTATATCTCATTGCCGAAACAGGTCTCCACATAGCGGCCCTGTCCCCAAATGGCGCCGAAATACATATTGAGAAGGTTCGACGTGCGGGTGATGTTAAAGTTGCCGGAAGGGATGCGGTATTTCTCGTAGTTGGCACTCTCGTCATCGCTGTAGCCTGTACTCGTGACGATAAAGAGTACGTGATTGGCGCCCAGTTTCTCCTCCAGTGCCTTGATGAGCTTGCCTAATTCGCGGTCGAGGCGCAGATAGGTGTCCTGCAACTCCATCTGACAGTCTGTCATCGCCTTGTGGCCGAAGTTGCCGGCATAGTAGGTGATGCAGAGCAGATCAGTCACGCGGTCGAAACCCATCGTCTGGCTGATGACGCATTGTCTGGCTAGTTCGGTGATGTCGGCATTGATGAGTCCACAGGTCTTATAGTCGATGAATTTTCTTTCGCCTTTGAAACTGTGTTTGAAAGGTTCTTGATTGTCAATGTGCTGATAGTAGTTGAATCTTCCAGACACTTCGAAAGCAGGTTGCCATACCGTCTTCTCAATCTTCTTCGATGCGGACTGTAATTCGTTGAAACTCAGAATAAATGTTGGTATCTCGTTTGAGTAGTACTGCGACCCTTTCCAAAGGCCAGTCCAGTCGTCAAGCCAGAAAGCACCATCGGCAGCATGTCCGGCAGAGAGGACGGCCGCGTCGATGGTAGGTGCAATGGTAAAAACTTTTGCGGCACCATCGGTGGAAACTTTCAGTTCGTCACCCAGTGTCGATACCATCAGTTGGGTGGGCGATGGCACATCGGGTGTCTTAATGTTCTCTGTGCAGGAGAAGGGTCTCAGACTTTCCTTGTCAAGCCATTTTTCTGCGACAATGCTATGATAATAGGGCGAAACACCCGTGATCACTGACGAAATGGCAGAGGCACGGTCAATCCGGCTGAAAGGATAGGATGCATTCTCGAAGACAAGCCCCTCGCGGAAGAGGCGCTTGAAGCCGTCGTTGCCGAAAACGGGGGCGAAGGCTTCGAGATAGTCGGTGCGCAACTGGTCGATGGTGATGTTCACCACCAGACGTGGCGCATACTTGATACTGTCTTGAGCATCAGCGCTTTCCGTGTTGAATCCCAATACGGTGAGCAGGGTGAGGTATATATAATTGTATCTATGCATTCTTATAATGACTTACACATCTAATCTGCAAACATAGTGCCAAAACAATCATGCCCTCGGCATAGTACTGCCATTTGGCTCCTATATAGAAGAGGCATGACGTAATGGCGAGGATGAGCCACCAGTAGGTATTCTTCTTGCGCTTCAGGATAGCGGGGATGAAGAAGAGAGGCAGCGGATTGAGCAGCAGGAGCTGCAGGTTCAGGCTTGTGGTGGGGTGCTGCGAGAAGATCATGACGAAGAGCACGCAGCCTGCCAGTCCCTGAAGGAGCATCAGTGCGGCATCCCAGTATTTATACGTCAGGTGGCGCTTCCACTCGATGGCGAAGATCACAAGCGACACAAAGAGCAATGTGAGGAAGACAGTCATTGGCGAGACGGGGAAGTCAGGCTCGATGACCTGTACACCAGGGGCGACGGGCATCCTGCGCTCCTTGACAAGGGGGCGGTATTCACCGTCGGCATAAATCTGCGCATGGTCGAAGTCGTACATCAGGTTGGCAGGTAGGAACTCCTGCTGTTCACGGGTGGTGGGCGGGTCCGACCTGAGCCCCAATAGCATATCATTGCCGAATTTCGCCCATTCATGGTTCCTGGTGCATTCGTGTACCATCTGACGGTAGGAAGGGGCAAAATCCTCTCTTGGTGCATACTCGAGACGACCGTCGAGACACCGTTCGATGATGTTGCGCGGACGGGTGGAGCAGTTGTCGTAGAAATAGTTGTAGCGATAGACCTTGTTCTCAGGCTTCAGGTTCTCGGCCAGTGCCTGCTGAACCTTTCGCTTCTCAGCGGGCGTCAGGTTGAGTACTTGTTCCATCACGCTGCTGCCCCAGTGTTTGTAGTAGTCGCAGAACCACTCGAAGGGAGTCGGCCCCAGCTCGTAGTCGGTGAGTCCGAATACGAAGCGCAGGACGAAATAGGATTTGTTGAAATCGAATACGCCCCAGTTCAGGGCAATGTCGTCGCCCGTCCTCAGGTCGTGGTATCGCAAAGCCGTATGTCCGTAGAGGCTGTAAATCTCCTCGTGGGGGGAGCAAGTGAGCAGACTGATCTCAACGGAGTCCATATCGGCGGCAGGGCCGTTTTGGGCTGAAACGGATGCTATGGCGCTGACTGTCAGCATGATAACTGTAGTCAGGAACCTTCTGATATTCATTTCTAAATGTTTCACGATGCAAAAATAACTTATATTTTCGAGTAAAAAGCCATTTATTCGGATTTTTTTCGATAATTTTGCACGCTGAAATGATTTTCTTAAGAAAAAAGGTACACGATATGAATAGATTTCTGGGCTGTCTGTTGATGGCAGCCGCCGTTTCGTCCGCCTCTGCGCAGGGCGGAACCAATTCACCTTACAGCCAATTTGGCCTTGGAGAACTCTCGCCGCAGGGTGTGAGCATGAACAGGGGTATGAACGGTGTGGGTATTGCCATGCATAGTGGCAATCAGGTGAATATGCTTAACCCTGCCTCTTATGCCTACGTCGATTCACTGACGATGCTGTTTGATATGGGCCTTTCGGCTTCTCTGACCCATTTCGAAGAGAACGGTGCCAAGAAGAATGCCCGTAGCGGTAACTTCGAGTATGCCGTCGGCTCGTTCCGGCTGTTGAAGAACTTTGGTGCCACGTTTGGTATTCTTCCTGTGACTGATGTCGGCTATGAATACACCAGCTCCAAATATCTTACTGGCGAGCAGCAGGTGAAGATGACTTCCACCTATGTAGGCGATGGCGGACTCCACAAGATGTTCCTCGGTGTGGGTTTCACGCCATTCAAGGGCCTTGCCGTCGGTTTCAATGCCGGCTATTTGTGGGGCGGATATGACAGGAGCGTCACTTTAAGTGGCTCCACGACCATGAACACGCTCTATAAGTCGTATCAGGCCGATGTCAGCAGCTATGTCCTCGACTTCGGACTCCAATACGACCTTAAACTCAGTAAGACCGATGCCCTCACCGTGGGCCTGACATACGGCCTTGGACATAAGCTGAATGCCGATGCTGAGTGTGACATCATCAACCAGAACTCTACCACCAGCAAAAAGGACACCACGAGTCTGGTGGCTGCAAATGCACTGGAACTGCCGCATACCTTTGGAGCCGGACTTGCCTACAGGCACGGTAATACGCTGACGGTGGGCGTCGATGGCGAGATGCAGCGTTGGGGAAAGGTGCAATTTCCATACGAGAGCAATGGGACCTATCAGTTGCAAAGTGGCATGCTGAAGAACAGCTACCGTATGGCCGTTGGTGCCGAATGGGTTCCGAAGTACAACAGCCGTCGTCTGATCGACCGTGTGCGCTATCGTCTGGGTGCCGGTTATATGACTCCTTATTATAAAATAGGTAATATAGACGGCCCGAAGCAATATAGCGTCAGTGCCGGCTTTGGTATTCCCATTCAGAACCAGATCAATGCCCGTTCGTATGTGAACATCAGTGCGCAGTGGGTACATCAGGCCGTCGACGGTATGCTGAAGGAGAACACATTCTGCATCAATCTGGGCGTCACCTTCAACGAGAAGTGGTTTGCAAAGTGGAAGGTGGAGTAGTTGATAATTGATAATTGACAATTGACAATTGAGAATTATATTCGGCGTGGACTGGGAGTGGGCGTAGTGCTTGCTCAGTTGTTCTTGCTGTCCTGTGAACAGGCTCAAGAGCATACGGCAGCGGCCATTCATGAGCGTGACTCTGCGTCGATGATGATATCCTATGGTGTCAATACCCTCATTAGCGACTCTGGTGTCATCAAGTATAAGATTGTCACTGAGCGTTGGGATGTGAATACCATCAAGAACCCTACGCGATGGACGTTCGAGAAGGGTGTCTTCTTTGAGCAGTTCGACCAGCAGTTTCATGTCGAGGCTTACGTGCAGGCAGATACAGCCTGGTATTTCGACCAGTTGAAACTCTGGCACCTGCGCGGAAGGGTGCGTATCCGCAATGTCAACGGCCTCATCTACGAGAGCGAGGAACTCTATTGGGACGGTTTGAAGCATGAGCTTTATTCAAACGTGTTCTCTAAAGTGGTGACTCCCGAGCGTACGCTTCAGGGCACTTATTTCCGTAGTGACGAGCGGATGACCCACTATACCGTCAGCAACTCGAAGGGTTCGTTCACGACTGAGAGCATGGAATCCAACGAAAACCAGCAGTCGTCGGCTCCTGGCGATACAGCCCAGCAGTCGGAGCCCATACTTCGTCCGCAGGCTCGGAAACACGCTAAAACCGTACAGCAATGACATCACTGATCATAGGTCTCCTCATCTCGATGCTCTTCTCCGCCTTCTTCTCTGGGATGGAGATCGCCTTCGTGTCGAGCAACCGTATGCTCGCTGAGATGGATCGTGAGAAGGGTGGGCTGTCGCAGCGTTGTATCAGTCTTTTCTACCAGCACCCCAATCATTTCGTCTCTACGATGCTGGTGGGCAACAATATCTCGCTGGTCATCTACGGCATCCTCTTTGCCCAGATCTTCGACCAGACGCTCTTCTATCCCCTCAGCGACGGAATGCGGGTGATGGCTGATACGCTGCTCTCCACGCTTGTCGTGCTCTTTACGGGCGAGTTCCTGCCCAAGACCATTTTCAAGAGCAACCCCAACACGATGCTCAGCTTCTTTGCCGTGCCCGCCTGGCTCTGCTATGTGGTGTTGTGGCCCATCAGCCGCTTTGCCACCTTGCTCTCCAAGGGCATCCTCCGTATCTTTGGTGTCAGGATGGACAAGAACAGCGGCGAGCGCGAATTCACCAAGGTTGACCTTGACTATCTCGTGCAGTCGAGCATCGACAATGCCAAGGATGAAGACGAGATCGGTGAGGAAGTGAAAATCTTCCAGAATGCCCTCGATTTCTCTGAAACGAAGGTGCGCGATTGTATGGTGCCTCGCACGGAGATGGATGCCGTTGAGGAGAAGGCCACCCTGGGCGAGCTGAAGCAGACGTTCATCGAGAGCGGACACTCCAAAATTGTCGTCTATCGTGAGGACATCGACCATATCATCGGCTACGTGCATTCCAGCGATATGTTCCGTCTGAAGGGTTCCGACAGCCAGCCGATGGGCGAGGGGCTCATCCGTGAGATCTCCTTCGTGCCGGAGACCATGCTTGCTTCCAAGCTGATGAAGACGCTGATGCAGCAGAAACGCTCGTTAGCCATCGTCGTCGATGAGTTCGGAGGCACTAGTGGTATGGTGTCATTAGAGGATATCATGGAGGAGATAACAGGTGAGATTGAGGACGAGCACGACAACAATAGCCACGTGGCCAAACAGACGGCTGACGGTGAGTATGTGCTCTCTGCCCGTCTGGAGATCGAGAAGGTCAATGAGATGTTCTCGCTGGAGCTCCCTGAGAGTGACGAATATGTGACAGTCGGAGGCCTTATTCTTTACGAATTCCAGTCGTTCCCGAAGCTCAACGAGATTGTCCGGATCGGCAACTATGAGTTTAAGATTTTGAAGAATACGGCCACAAAAATTGAGCTGGTGCGCCTAAAAGTGGTGGATTAGGGCCTTTATGGTCGGGAATTTGACCTGCGGGTGTGATTTTTTGTCGAAATTATTTCGCCAATTCATTCCTTTTTAGTAATTTTGCCGACTGAATTGCGCGCAGACGTAGTCGGCGACAACAAAACGTGATAGAAATCAAAAGAAATAAGAATAAAAAAATTTAAACAAAATGGCAGCATTAGGAAAAATCAGAAAAAGAGGCGTGACGCTGGTGATCATCATCGGCCTCGGCCTTTTCGCCTTCATTGCTGAGGAAGCTTTCCGTTCTTGTGAAGCTACCAAGAACCAGCAGCGTCAGCAGGTAGGCGAAGTGTTAGGTAAGAAAATCAATGTACAGGAGTTCCAGTCACTCGTCGATGAGTACCAGGAGGTCATCAAGATGACTCAGGGCCGCGACAACCTCTCAGAGGAAGAACTCAACCAGATCAAGGATCAGGTGTGGAATCAGTTCATCAACGAACAGATCATCGCTGATCAGGCCTCTAAGCTCGGTCTGACCGTCACTGACGAGGAATTGCAGAATATGCTGAAGGAGGGTACCAACCCGATGCTCATGCAGACACCGTTCGTCAACCAGCAGACTGGTCGTTTCGACGTGTCGATGCTTACCAAGTTCCTCAACGACTACAAGAAGAGCTCAGGCAATGCCCAGCTCGCAGAGTCGTATGAGCGTATCTACAAATATTGGCAGTTCATCGAGAAGCAGCTCCGCACCCAGACCATGGCCCAGAAGTTCCAGGCTCTCGTGGCTGGCTCGCTGCTGACCAACCCCGTATCTACCAAGATGGCTCTTGCAGCTCAGAACGAGGAGAGCGACATCCAGCTCGCCAGCTTCCCCTACAGCGCTATCAACGACAACGACATCCAGATTTCCGATGCCGACATCAAGGCTAAGTACGACGCTGACAAGGAGATGTACAAGCAGACCATGGAAACTCGCGATATCAAGTATGTTGACTTCCAGGTGGTGGCCTCTGCAGCTGACCGTCAGGCTCTGTTGAAGACTATGAATGAGGCCAGCGACAAGCTCGAGAGTGGTGCTAATCCCGCTGAGATTGTCCGCAAGGCCCAGTCGGCCATCCCCTATACAGGCATGGCTGTCCGTAAGAGCGTCTATCCTAACGATATCGCCACCAAGATCGACTCTATGGCTGTCGGTCAGACCTCTCGTCCATTCGAGACCAAGGGCGATAATACCCTTAACGTCGTGAAGCTTCTTGCCAAGACCCAGGCTCCCGACTCTATTGAGTACCGTCAGATTCAGGTAGGCGGTGCTACTCAGGAGGCTGCCCGCAAGACCGCTGACAGCATCTACAACGCTCTGAAGGCTGGTGCCAATTTCGAGGAGCTTGCCAAGAAGTACGGTCAGGAGGGCAAGAGCCAGTGGCTTACCTCTGCCATGTACGAGACAGGTACCATCGACGAGGAGTCTAAGAACTATCTCAAGAGCATCAACGAGCTTGGTGTCAACGAGCTGAAGAACCTTGAGTTCGCTCAGGGCAACATCATCATGCAGGTGCTCAACCGCAAGGCAATGGTTGACAAGTACGACGTGGCTGTCATCAAGCACACCATCGACTTCTCAAAGGCCACCTATAGCGATGCCTACAATAAGTTCAGCCAGTTTGTCAGCGAGAACAAGACGCTGGCTGACCTGGAGAAGAACGCCGAGAAGTTTGGCTTCAAGGTTCAGGAGCGCAAGGACTTGTTCAACTCTGAGCACAACGTGGCTGGTCTGCGTGCCACCCGTGAGGCTATGAAGTGGATCTTCGATGCCAAGGAGGGTGAGGTCAGTCCGCTTTACGAGTGCGGTAACAACGACAACCTGCTCGTCGTAGCCATGACCAAGATTCATCCCGTGGGCTATCGTAGCGTGGATGATGTCAAGGATATGGTCCGTCAGGAAGTGCTCCGCGACAAGAAGTTCGATCAGATCAAGTCGAAGATCGCCAACGTTAAGAATCTTGCCGATGCTGAGAAGGCTGGTGCCAAGGTTGACTCCGTGAAGCAGATCACCTTCGGTGCTCCTGTCTTCGTGCAGACTACCGGTTCCAGCGAGCCTGCCCTCTCGGGTGCTGTCGCAGCCGTCAAGCAGGGTCAGTTCAGTCCGCAGGTCGTCAAGGGTAACGGCGGTGCATACCTCTTCCAGGTTAACCGCAAGGCTCCGCGTGAGGGTGCCCAGGATGCCAAGGCCGTTCAGACACGCCTCAAGCAGCAGGCCGTTCAGGCTGCCAGCCGCTTCGTCTCTGAGCTCTATCAGAAGGCTAACGTGGTCGACAACCGCTACCTGTTCTTCTAAACGAACAATCTGATAATCATCATAGCCCCTGTGCACAAGTCTGCTGCGCAGGGGCTTTTAAAACTTAAAACTAAAAATCATTATGAAGAAATCAACAACTATTCAGCGATTTGCAGTGGCCATTGCCCTGCTTTTGACAACCGGCACCTATGCACATGCCCAGTTCGGAGGACTCATTAACGCAGCCAAGAAGAAGGCGAAAGAGACTGTTAACAAGACAGTCAACGAGACCATCAACGAACAGACCACTACTCAGCAGAATTCCCCAAAGGCGAATAATTCAGGCGGTGACGTGGAGTTCTACTATGAGAGCGGCAACCGCCTCGGTGTGTGGCATCCCAAGACCCGTACTTTTGAGAGATTCGCCAAGGACGACAATGGCAACCAGGTCTCTCAGAACTATACTTTCAAGGAGGACGGTTCCGTCGTCTTCCAGGATGGCACACGGAAGGGCGAGATCAATGCCGACGGCACGATGAACAGCACCAAGACGCAAGGCATTCAATTCGACAAGGCTACAGGTCAGGTGAAACATAATGGCGAGTGGATTGGTAAGGTCGATGACTACGGTGCAGTCTATGTCTGCAATGAGAAGATGATTCATGCCTTGAACCCCATCGACAAGGAGATTGAGGCCTATGTGCTCTTCAACATGATTGCTACGAACGACTTCCTCACCGAATACAAGCAGAAATACAATGCCGCAGTGAAGGAGAACGAGGCTAAGCGCAAGCAGCAAATAGCCGAGCTCAACGCCAACGCGAAGAAGAACCCTATCGGCAATGCTACGAAGCTCTGGAAGGGTGGTAGCGTCGCAGGTGAGATACGTGCCAATGACGAGGTATGGATTGGTGGCTCCAATCGCGGCAAGTTCGAGAGCAACGGCAATATCTGGGTCGGTGGTAGCGTCGCTGGTCAGATTCTCTCCGACGGTCAGATCCGCAAGGGCGGTTCTATCGTGGGTAAGGTGCAGAACGGCAAGGTATGGCTTGGTGGTAGCATCGTTGGCGAGATCCGTCAGAACGGCGATGTCGTCAAGGGTGGCTCTATCGTTGGCCGTGCTGACAATATGAAGGATGCCCGTAAAGTCGCTGTCCTTTATTTCTTCGGCTTCTACGCCTTCTGATAAGGCTCTGACATCCCATTTGTCACATCTACGCCCAAAAACTTTCGCAAAGTTTTTGGGTTTTTTCTTGTTTGTTTCGATTATTTTTCCTATCTTTGCCCCGTAAAAAAGATATGATAAAGAATTGATTGAGTTTCGTGCACAATACGAAGAATCAATAAAAAATGGATTCTATAGTAACAGCACCAATAATGTCTAACCCTCAAAACAGACAGCTTATGGTAACATAGCAATATAAATAGGACATAAAACAGAACGTCCACTTTTGATTCTTGTTTCAGATAATTGGGGAATTAGAAGAAACTATCAAGAACTAAAGTTGATTGTTCACGCCGTTCGGCGTGGGCATTTACTCGTTTAAGATAGTTAGGTTATCCCCAATACCTCTGAAACGTAGGCGAAGTAAGATGTCCACGTTTTCTTTGGGTCT
>Ga0310786_10005616_pt1 | contig 16936 bp, 12 predicted proteins | sample AusTroGonzalo_MG_FD_203881 | JGI IMG/M metagenome (GOLD analysis project Ga0310786, IMG submission 203881) | Bovine rumen microbial communities from tropical cattle in Woodstock, Queensland, Australia - Gonzalo_03 (v2) (version 2) | ecosystem: Host-associated > Mammals > Digestive system >... | reverse complement strand
TGACATTGGTCTCCGGCATAGGTTTTACGCTCCTGATACTGTTTATAGTATTTACTCTAATTACCAACGCGGGATAAAAAGGAGATCACAATGAAAAAGATAATCACAATGATTATTATCGCTGTGTCGATAATGATGTTGGCTTCATGCGCCAAAAAAGATAAAGGCGGATCAATTGATCTGTTTAATACCGTACTTAAAGCAGATGAAGCGCTGGCGGCAGCCAAGAACTCAGATACAGTTGTTTTCGAGGGATACGGAATATCTTCCGGAAAAGATGTATGGGATTCATTCAGCAAGAAGGCCGCAAAAGGGGAGAAGGCATCCGTGCTGTGCGCTTATTACTACACACTGGATGAACAGAATATCAGTGAAGAGCTTTATGAGCAGGAAAAGGACGAATATCCGGTCCTTTACTTCAAGCTCATAGAGTTTGACGGACAGCAATACAGCGTAAAGACTCGTGACAGCAAAAAGGCTGAGATCGAACGCGAGGAGACATTTAAATACCTTCTTCATTTTACGGGAAAGTGTCCGTCAACCGCAGTTTTCGAGAACTATGAGTATTATGTCCTGGCAGATGACAATAATCTGACATGGGAGCAGATCGAAAAAGGTTTATTCAGTTCTCAGCTGGATGATTATATAAGGCATGACATGGTATATAGCGTCTGTTCAGGCATAAAAGAAGGTTAATCATGAAAAACAGAAAATACAGCGTTTACTGCCTGTCAGCAATGGCCGGTGTGGTGGCCTTGTGCTCATATCCCATTTATATGGGCATAAAGGTTGTCTCCAAGATGATGACATCAGGAGTAGTTCCTTACGAAGAATACCCGAAATACGTTATTCCATATACCCCGATGGCATTAGCGTTGATCGTGGGAGTGCTTTTGATTCCGCTTCTCCAGAAGATATTCAGGAAGCTGGACATGATCGCCGGATCTGCTGTGGCACTGACAGTTTTCTTCGTGACAGAAGTGCTGCTCGAGAACAAGGTGCTGGTTAAGGCTGATACCTTTGTTGTCCTTGGCAGCTGGCAGATGTCGCTGTGTTATGTGCCTCCGGAAGAATACAGGACGAGAACCTGGGAAGCTGTAGATATACTGCTTGGCGGATATAACCCGTTATTCAAGCTGCATTTCTACCTGATATCAGTTGTCGTCATAATCGCCTTCATGAATTTCCTTTATGGCTTTGCCAGGATGATCCTTACGGGAAACTATTCCCGCAAAAAGGCCCTCATCCTGCAGGCTGTAACGGCTGTAATCTTCCTTGCGATGTGCATCTGGGCATGCTTTACGGCTTTTTACCGCACCGGTGAACTGATCGTAAAGCCCGTGTCCGCGGTTCTTATGGGGACCTTCTTCGCATTGCTCGGAGTAACGGCGGGATTATTCATTGCGTCTCTTACTATCGGAAAAAAGAGACTGCTTTCCACGGTCATTCCCGCCGTTACGTCCGTAATGGTCACGGTGCTGATGTATATCGGCGAGATGATACTGCTTAACGGCCATCTCTACAGGTTCGGCAGGGGGATCCTCTTTCGTGCCCTCCCGAAAATAGTGCTTGCGCCTGTCGATATAGTCATTATCCTGGCCGCCGGAGCGATAACCGCATTGACCTGCCTGCTCATGAATTTGAAGCAGAATAATTAAGAATTCTTAATTACTTTTAAAGTGATTTCTAATGACTATGTTGCTATAATAATTACATGGTCAAGTATAAAGAACATTTCAACAAATACGAAAAGAACAGATGGTCCGGACTTACGATATCCCTTTGTATCGTGGTCGTTTTCTACATGATCCTTTCCCATATCGGAAGTGTCAGGGGCTTTTTCAATTCTTTTCTTGCTATCACTTCAACAGTAATCATCGGTGCGGTTATCGCATATACGGTAAATCCGCTTGCAGTCTTTGTATATAAGCGTCTTAAGAAAGTCATCAAGAAGAATGAGAATGTAGCGTGGATCTTATCTGCGAATATCTCTCTTATTTTCGTGCTTGCGCTTGTAGTAGGACTCCTGGTCGTCATAACGCCTATGCTGGTCGAGAACATCACGAATTTCGCGATGGGCCTGTCAGGATACATGAACAGCCTTAAGACTCTTGTTATCCATTCTGAATTGGATGAGGATTTCAAGAATGCTATCCTCGACTTCATCAGGGACCAGTCCAGCCTTACGGCTGTTATAAGACAGTTTGTTCTCGGTAAGGACATTACTGCTACAGGCGTCATCCAGTTCTCTGCAAGCCTTACTTCATCTGCTTTTAATTTCCTTATCGGAATTATTTTGGCGTTCTATTTCCTTATCGGAAAGAAGAAGCTTGTTGAGCTCCTGGCTGAATTCTTCGTGCTGGTTATCCCTACCAAGCATTACGATAACTGCAGAAATGTATGGAACAGATTCAACGCGATCTTCTCCAGATTCATCGTATGTGAGATCGTGGATTCCCTTATCGTCGGTATCGTAAACGCACTCTTCATGCTCGGCATGCACATGCCTTATGCGATCTTCTGTTCGGTAGTAGTTGCCATTACCAACCTCGCACCGACATTCGGACCTTTTGTAGGCGCATTCATCTGCGCCGTCATCTTACTGCTCGCGCAGCCGGAATTCGTTATTCCGTTCCTTATATTCACACTCGCCCTGCAGCTTATCGACGGATACGTCATCAAGCCCAGGCTCTTCGGTTCGGCACTTAAGGTACCGGCATTCCTCATTCTTGTATTCCTCGTTGTAGGCGGCAAGATCTGGGGCGTCCCGGGTGTTGTTCTGGCTATCCCTCTTGCTGCTATCCTCTCTTACATCTATAGAGAGATCGCGGTTCCCTGGCTTGCTTCAAGAAAGAAGACCAAGGACGAGCAGGAAGCCAGAGAACAGGCGAAAGCACTGGCCAAGGCCAAAGCAAAAGAAAGTAAAACTGACAGTGAATAAAGCGATCCGCCTTATGGCGGGTCGTTTGGAATATATGAATAAGGAGATTAAGAAAAATGGCAGTATGTCCTAATTGCGGAGCGCCCAATAATGGCAGCTCAAAATTTTGTACCAGCTGCGGCGGACCTCTTCCGGTACCTGAAGCGGTTCAGATACCGAATCCCCAGCAGCAGTATTGGCAGCAGCCCTCAGAGGAGCAGCAACAGCAGTCTGTGCCCGTAGAGCCCGCGCAGTCTATTCCGATCGTTCCTGCACAGCCTGTTTATGCCACGCCCATTACCCAGCCCGTACAGAACAGAGCGAACAGACCGAAGAGCAACGGATTCTGCAACGCAGGTCTCGCACTGTCCATTATCGGTTGGTGCACGATGGGTATTACAGCACCTTTAGGCTTGTTATTCTCGTTTATCGGCCTGATCTCTGCTAATAAGAAGAATGAACCCGGCAGGGGCAAAGCTATTGCCGGACTGATACTTTCCGGAGTCCTCATTTTCGGACTGGCAATATCACTTCCTACTATCTGGGCAGATGTTCAGGATGCAATAGATAACGGTCAGGTAAATAATCCTTACGAACTCTTTAATGCCATTGATGATGCTAATGACAGACAGACTAACGTCAATGACAAGTATGTCAAGACGATCATCAATAATGGCTGGGTAGCAATGGAAGACGGATCCTACCTTGAATTCGGAAAGAAAAAGTCATTTAAGTATTACAAGGACTACAACGATACTTCCGACAACTATTTCACAGGAAAATACAGGATCTATTCCGGTGACGATGCCATTGAACAGTTAACAAAGCATTACAGCCAGTACGGCGTAACCAGAAAAGAGATCAAGACGTTGATCCAAAACGATCCTAATTTCAAGGAAGAAAACTTCGTGCTCGTTGTTCTCGAGAATGACGGAATGTGGCAGGACGGAAAGAATGTTAAGGATGAAGAATGGGATACGCCTTATTACGGTTTCCTTGTTACAAGCCCGAATAAGAGCCTGCTTCTCATCAATATGAACACAGCTACGACATTCTCATTTATCACTGACAACGATTATGAACGGATAAATAATTGAGCTTTTGCAACGTCAAATTGAACTAACTTGCAGTTGAAAATTTAGTGAATCACACCCCCGGGAACGAATAGTCCCGGGGTTTTATTTTTTCTATAATCACAGTAAGTACGAACAATATGGGGATCGTACTTATGGGGAAATAGCATAAAAGTATAGGAGTAGAAAACTATGTTCACGGCAAAGAAGATTTGTGCCGCGTTTTTGGCGGCAACCCTTTTTGTATCCTCGTTGGCATTTACAGGGTGCAAGAAAAAAGGAAACGAAGAGAAGATCTCGGAAAATGATGTATGGTATTCGGTACACAAGGCCAGGATTGGAGAACAATTCCTGCTTGAAACTGACGTCGAGACTTCTTATAGCAGGTTTATCGGAGCTGCTGATGATAAGGCCGTATTTTTGACTGACATCATAAAGATGTACCCGCAGGGCATGTCTTCCAATTTATTCGATTATGATGATCTGCATCTAAATTATGTTGAAATATACGGAAAAGACGGAAATCTGGAAAGAACAATAAATATCAAGCAGAGAATAAAAGAAGCCGGCATTTTCAAACTGGATCCTGCTGATTATCCTGAAGTCATTGAGAGAGTTCGAAAGGAATATGAGAATAAAGGCATCTCCACAGCGGATAAAACCGATAAGCAACTCTTTGACGAGAGCGGAATGAAAGTCTCTTACGAACTTACTGACAATTATTCTGTTAAAAGCGGTTTTCTCTCATTGGCTGTTCTGGCATTTTATCCGTCCTCTCAGAGCTTAACCATTGACAACAGAGTCATTGATATTGTTTTCAGTCTTAACACCGGAGAGATCGTCCGTTATGACCAGAATAAAGAAAAGTCTTTTCTGGAAAAAGAGATCAGATACGCGTTTGAAGATTACGAGATCGTATACAAAGCTAAAAAGGAAAACGGAAAACACAGCCACTATTTCGATGTCAATAGTCTTTCTGATGGACGGGGCGCAACTATAGTAGGTGATAGTATTTTCGGAGGTGATGACAACGCGTCTATTTCTTCCATGATTTATCTGGGCGAAGGCAAGGCGCTGATTACCGTAAGGTCTTCTGAATTTGGAAAAGCTAAATACTATGAAATGCTATTGGCAACGGCTACAGTTACTGAAGCTGTAACCGATTATTCATGGATAGAGTATGATCTCGATTCCGCTTCTTATGTTGACGGTGTCGGATATGTGATCTGCGATGACGAAGGCCTCAAAAAGATAGATTTTAAGAACAAATCAAAGGTGGAAGTGTTCTCGTTTGATTCATGCGATATCAACCGCAGCGAATCTTTGAATATGAAACTTTTGGCAATGACGGAAAACAGTATTTTTCTGATGGCTAATAATGTAGCTGAATTATCTTCGGTCTTCTCTCCTGCGGATTTCGGAGATAACCTTTATGTGCTTACTAAGGAAACAACTAATCCGAATGCCGGAAAGACTGTGATCCATGCGTCTGTAATGAGCTTTTTTACTTACCCGTTGTGTGAAGCTGTTTTGAAATTTAATGAGAGTAATCCGGATTATTACATTAAGCTCGATAACGATTATTCAACAAATAAATACGTAAATAACGGTACACTCCGCTACTTGGATGATGATTATGCCGAAAAGGAAACCAAGCTGAGTGCTGAACTTTCATATCAATTGGCGATAGACCTGATGAACGGAGACGGACCGGATATTGTTTTGGAAGGCGCAGGCTTTCCGCATCTGAATAACAGTAATTGCTTTTTGGATCTGAAGAAAGAGATAAAGACTGACGGACTGTTTGATAACATTGTAAAAGCAAGTGAAACTGATGGAAAGTTATATCAATTCCCTTTGTGTGTGACATTAACGGGTATCGTGGTTTCAAAAAAGGATGTTGCCGAAGATCAGTATGGATTTACCTTTGACCAGTATAAGGATCTTGTTGCTGGCCCTTGTAATGGAGCGGATCCGATAAGTATTTATGCTGACCAGACCGAGTACTTTATAAGATGCCTGCATACTATGCAAGATTCATATATGGAAAACGAAAAGGTAAACTTTGATACTCCGGCATTCCGTGCACTGGCTGAATATACCAAGGAAAATGTGTCGGTTAAGAAAATACCCGGAGCAGATGAATTCTTTATGAAGGCGGTGGAGAACAACAAGAGAAGCGTAAGATATGAGGTCGGTTTGACTATGCCTTATCTTGTGCGTTATTTACCTGACAGCATAACGGAAATGAAAGTTATGGGACTTCCTTCTTATGACGGAAGAGGACCTTCGATGACTGTAAGTGCATCTGTTGGAATATCTGCTTCCACTAAGGAAAAAAAGGCCTGCCTGGAGTTTGTCAAAGTGCTTCTTTCGGATGAGATACAGGAATCCTATGGCCTCTATTCAGAGTCTACTCCGGTGAAGAAAACCGCATATGAATCTGTAGCTTTAAAGGCAATTGAAAAGTACAACTCGGTCTATAAGAAATACAAGCATATGTACAATAGAGATCAGTTGTTCGAAATGAATTATCCGTTCTGTGAGATCGATACAAAGGCGGTAGGTGATTATGAGAAAATGGTTCTTTCCAGTACGGTAAAAGGCGAAACCGATCCTGCAATCTCGATAATCGTAAGGGAAGAGATACCTGCATATTTAACAGGGCAGAAATCTTTGGATGACGTAATAAAGATCATCAATGACAGAGTGCAGACTTATGTAAACGAGCGCAAAGGCAAATAACAGTACGGCAAATGGGGATCGTGCTTTATGAAAACAAGAATAGGAGTAGAAAGTTATGAACAAGGCAAAGAATGTATCAGCTGCCGTTATGGCAGCCTTGATCTTTGTAACTTCCCTTGCCTTTGGCGGATGTGATGCCGGAGGCGAAAAGGGAATTGGCGAGAAGGTACCCCAAGGCGGGAAATGGTATTCGGTCAACAAGACGACTGTTGGTAGTCAGTACATTGATAAAAACGACATAGAGTCTTTTGAATCGAAATATGTGGGCGCTGCTGACGGGTTTGCCGTTTTCTATGTGGAATTCCAGAAAAGTCTTCCCCAAGGACAGGATCCCATGACGGCAGATTACAACGAGTTGCAGGGCAGAACTCTGGAAATCTACGGAAAAGACGGATCGCTGGCTGATTCGGTTGACCTTAAGAGCCGGATTGCTGAATCAGGAATATTCAAACTTGATCCAAAGGAATACACTGAACTGCTCAAGATAATCAGAACAGATGCTGACAAGGATAAAACAGATGAGCAGGTATTCGAGGAAAACGGCATATCTGTTTCCTGGATGCCTAATCAGGATTTCATGATCAAGGATAATGTTTTAAGCTTTTCTGTCCAGGCAGTCTATCCTGCAAAGGACGGCGCCAGCTGGGAACAGAAAACCATAAACATTTCATATGACGTTAAAACCAAAGAATTCAAAACGCTGGGCGAAAACGAGAGAAAAGAGCAGCTCTACGTACAAGGAATATATGATTTAGAGGGCTACAACGTTTTGATCGGGCAATCTTTCATGGCTGGAAGTCAGTGTATATTTGAAGTCACGCTTCCTGAAGGAAAGAAGGTTGAATATAAGCTTAACTCCCTGCTTCCGAATTCGAACATCACGTATATCGAGGCTATGCTTTATCTCGGAGACGGGAAGATCCTTTTCCCTGGTGAATTTATTGATTCTACAGGGTCCTACAGGTTCTATGAGATGGATCTTAATACCGGGAAGTGTACGGAGTATCTGGATGATGCTTCTTGGTTTATTTATGATCTCTATAAAGCGAGATATGTTTCCGGTGCAGGCAATGTGGTGATCGATGAGGAGGGCATCAAGAAACTCGATTTTGAAAAGAAATGCAAGACAGAGTATTTTTCTTTTTCATCCTGCAACATTAACCGTAACGATACATACAACATGTCGGTTCTTGATATCAAAGATGATTGTATCTATCTGACAGCTTCCCCTATGATGACCGGGGATCTGTACGATACAGGCAATGAGATCACATATCTTTATGTCCTGTCTCTCGAAAAGGAAAACCCGCACGCGGGAAAAACGATCATAAGAGTGACATCGCTGAATTTTTTCAGTTATGCATTTTGTGAAGCTGTCTGCAAATTCAATGATACAAACCGCGATTATTTCATAATGTTTGATGATGCTTATTCCGTAAACAGCAAGATAAACAGCGGTGAACTCAGTTATTGGGACGAGGATTATGACGCTGAAAGAACCAAAGCTGCAGCTGAACTGTCCTATAAGCTCGCTTTAGATCTTGCGAACGGAGACGGTCCGGATATAGTATTCGGCGCGAATGATTATTCCAACCTTAACAGCAGCCAGTATCTCCTCGACCTGAAGAATGAGATAAAAGTTAAGGGAACATTTGAAAATGTTATCAAGGCATGTGAGATTGACGGAAAGATCTATCAGTATCCGCTTGCATTTTCCGTAACCGGAATAGTCGTGCCTTCATCAGTTGCCGGCGACAAGCAGTATGGATTTAATTACGATCAGTATAAGGATTTAGTCAAAGGCCCGTGTAACGGAACGGATCCAATAAGTAAATACAGGAATCAGATAAGTTATTTCGATACCTGCATGAGTGTTATACCGGAAACATACCGGAAAAACGGCGGCGTGGACTTCGATAATAAGGACTTCCGCGAACTGGCTGAATATATCAAAGACAACGCCGGAGATGTTGTTCATTCAGATGATAATCTGTACAGTCCCGTTGAAAAGAACAGCCGCGGTTGTGTTTTTGACGTGGGAATTACACTTCCTCACATGCTCAGATTTTATGGCGACAGCTTAAAGGATACCAGGGTAATGGGACTCCCGTCAGGCGACGGAAGAGGACCTGCAATACAGGTCACTATATCAATAGGCGTATCTGCGCAGACCAAGAATAAAAAGGCGTGTGTTGACTTTGTTAAGACTTTGTTCTCGGAAGAGATACAGGAACAATTTGGTGAATTTGATTCTGCCACGCCTGTAAATGTTAAGGCTTACAAAAAGGCAGGACTCAAGGCGGTTGAAAAATACAATGCGAATTACAACAAAAACAAAACAATGTACAGCAGGCAGGATCTCATGTCATTTGGTTTTGCCTGGTGTGAAGTCGACAAGAGCGCGGTCGATGATTATGAGAAGGTGATCCGTTCGTGCTCCTGCGTTATTTCGGAGGATCCTTCGATCTCTATGATCGTAAAGGAAGAGCTGCCGGCTTATCTGACCGGTCAGAAGTCTTTGGATGATGTTATTAAGATCATCAATGACCGTGCAAAGACCGTTGTAAGTGAGCGTGGTTAATTAACTGAAAAATGCCCCCTGTTTTTGTGTAATTCAGGGGGTATTTATATCAAATGACTTTGATATAATGCAATTAACAGTACGTCAAATGGGGATCGTACTTATGGGGAATTTTTTAGAAAAGATAGGAGTTTATCATGAAAAGGAAAAGAATGTTTTCCGCTGTGATGGCAGCGGCTGTTTGCATTGCTTCTCTCGTGACAGCAGGATGCGGCAGAAAACCTGATGAAGGCACCGACAAATTCGTATCGGCTGATGATCCTTGGCATTCAGTCAAGGAAGTCGTTGTAGGCGAGAGGTTCAAGGATGATCCGGAAATAGAATTCATGAATGCAAGCTTTGCCGGCATTACGAATGATAAGTTGATCTTCACTTTGAACGGACAGTACTTTGCGCCTCGCGGAGAGCAGGAAGTGGATTATAGTGAACTCATGTTTACTTACATTGATGTCTACGGGAAAGACGGTACATACGAGAAGTCTTTAGATGTAAACAAGATCATTTCCGATGCCAAATTATTTGAGCTGTCTGATGAGGAAATGCAGAAATACCAGGAAGGATACAAAAAGATGGTGGGTGATCCCAACGCGGTATATAAGCATGATGTAACTTGGAATCTCGAGAACGGAGTCGAAATAAGAGACGGAAATGTGGTTCTAAAAATATCTTCTTATATCCCGAATTATAGTTTTACAAACTACACATCTATTGCTAAAGAACTTGTCATTGATCTGAACAGCGGAAAACTGCTGTCTCATAAGGACTGTGAAGCGATAGCAAGCGGTTATACAGACAAGGTTTACAGATATGAAGGTTATACCATTGAATCAGTACAGGAATTTACAATGGAAACATCTTCCACAAAACTGAAGGTGACTGATCCTGAAGGGAACAAGAGTGATGTCGAACTGAACATTCTGATAAAAGATGTTGATGTCAATTATATAACCGGAATGATGTACCTTGGCGATGGCAAAGCGCTTATCTGTATTCCGGGCAGAGATTACAGTAATCTGTTCTATGAGTTGGACCTGAAAAAAGGAACGGTAACCAAATATACAAAAGATATTTCCCAAATTGAAAACGAGTTCTGGAATACCACTTACGTAAATGGTATCGGAAATATAATCATAGATTCCGAGGGCGTCAAGAGCGTAAATATCAAGGAAAATAAGATAGACAAGATGTTGTCATTTGATGAGACCAACCTTAACCGTATGGATTGCAGTTTCATGGAGCTTATGACAATTGACGGTGAAACGATGTATCTGTCATCTCCTTTTATATTAAGGAGCCAGTATTATGCGGGAGCTCCCGTTAATCCGTTATATTTTTATATCCTCACCAAGGATAAGACTAATCCGAATGCAGGAAAGAAAGTTATTACGGTTGCTTCGCTTAATAACATGTCCTATGCGACATATGATGCGATATGCAGATACAACGATACCAATCAGGAATATTTCCTGAAGATCGATGAAAAATATAATTTCGACAGAAGGATCACTTCAGGTGAGCTCAATTTCAATGATGCTGATTACTCGAAAAAGGCAGACAAACTTATGTCTGATCTCTCGTTCCAGCTGATGACGGATCTTGCTTCAGGCGACGGACCGGATATCGTTATGGATGCAGCTTCAGAACCGTATCTTAACAGCGGAGAGCTCTTTATAGATCTTAAAAAGGAAGTAGGAACAAACGGACTTTTCGGAAATGTCGTAAAAGCATCTGAAAAGAACGGAAAGATATATAACTTCCCGGTTACAGTACGCCTCCAGGGTATCCTTGCAAATAAGTCAGATGTCAAATCTAACCAGACAGGTTTTACTTATGAGCAGTATAAGGAATTTGTTAAGGGACCATGTAACGGCAAAGACCCGATCGATTTTAAGCAGATCGAATATTTCAACCTGTGCCTTAACGGAATAACGGACAAGCTTATAAAAGACAATAAAGCGGATTTTAACAACGAAGATTTTAAGGCTCTTGCCGAGTTTGTATCTGAGAATGTTATTGATCCCGTAGAACAGCCCGATATGTTTATCATAGATCCTGTGGAAAGCAAAGCGTTTAAACCGACATATGAAACTCTTCTGTCTTTCCAGTATATTCTCTACAGATATTCGGATAATATTTCAAATTTGAAAGTGCTCGGCGTTCCTTCTAAGGACGGCAGGGGTCCCGATCTCAGTATCTCTTCCTCTGTTGCCGTATCCGTACATTCCAAGGAGAAGACTGCGTGCATAGAATTTATTAAAACGCTTCTGTCCGATGAAGTTCAGGCTGATTATTCTTACCGTGACGGTACTGTTCCGGTAAAGAAAGAAGCATACGAGAAAAAGGCTACTGAAGATGTTGAAGAGTATAATGCCATTTATGAAAAGATGAAGAACGTATATACTCCCGCAGAACTCGTTGAATTCGGGTATCCCTGGCACCCCGTAGATAAATCTGCAGTAAAGGATTTTGAGAATATGGTCGAATCCTGCAAGACAGTCTCTTCGAACGATTCAGGCATTTCACTTATCATAAACGAGGAAATGCCTGCATATTTCTCGGGACAGAAGTCTCTGGATCAGGTAATAACCATTATTAACGACCGTACGAGAACATATCTGAACGAGCGCGGCTGATACCGGGTTAACAATTAAGTGTTGACTTTTTGGGCAACAAGTATTATTTTTGTCATAACAATCAAACCGTTGATGCGGAGATAAAGATAGTAGCAGGCCATACAGAGAGCTTCCGTTGCTGAGAGTGAAGCTGGAACCGGATTATCAAATGGACCGCGGAGGGTGCATTAAATGTGCAACGTTCGACTCGCGTAAGCAGTCCGGGATATGTTGGTATCCTTTGAGTGTGCGTCTCACAAACGCAAAGCCAGGGTGGCACCGCGGATTAGTTTTTAATTCGTCCCCGGCAGGAACACTATAATTCCTGCTGGGGATTTTTTATTTCCGGCAGAAACCAACCGGAAGGAGAAAGAAAAACATGATTAAGGCGGCAATCGAAAAGATCGTAAACAAGCAGGACCTCACATACGATGAGGCTTACGAGACAATGAATGAGATTATGAGCGGTATGTCCACATCGACACAGAACGCTGCATTCCTCGCTGCATTGTCCACAAAGAGCGCAGGCTTTGAGACCATCGATGAGATCACAGGATGCGCAGCAGCAATGCGTGACCACGCAACAAAAGTAGACAAGGGCGATCTCGAAGTATTGGAGATCGTAGGAACAGGCGGAGACAGAGCACAGAGCTTCAATATCTCCACAACATCAGCATTCGTTATCGCTTCTGCAGGCGTTAAGGTAGCAAAGCACGGTAACAGAGCAGCTTCATCCAAGTCCGGCACAGCTGACTGCCTCGAAGCTCTCGGTGCAAACATCAACTTGGAGCCTGAGAAGTGCGTTGAGCTCCTTAAGAGCGCAGGCTTCTGCTTCTTCTTTGCTCAGAAGTATCACTCATCTATGAAGTATGTAGGACCTATCCGTAAGGAGCTGGGTTTCAGAACAGTATTTAACATTTTGGGACCCTTAACAAATCCGGCACAGCCTGATTTCTACCTCCTCGGTGTATACGACCAGTATCTTGCAGAACCCGTAGCACATGTATTAAAGTCTTTGGGTGCTAAGCGCGCACTCGTTGTTTACGGCGAAGACAAGCTCGATGAGATCTCCGGATCTGCTGAGACATTCGTAGCAGAATTAAGAGCTGACGGAACCATCACAACATACGAGATCAAGCCTGAAGATTTCGGCTTCGAGAGAGCTACAAAGGAAGATATCGTGGGCGGTACTCCTGCTGAGAACGCTGAGATCACAAGAGGCATCCTCGAAGGCAAGATCACAGGACCTAAGAGAAACGTCGTATGCATGAATGCAGGTGCTGCTCTCTATGCTGCAGGCAAGGCAAAGACAATTGAAGAGGGCGTTGGCCAGGCTAAGCACCTGATCGATTCCGGCGCAGCTCTCGAAGCCCTCAACAAATTTGTTGAAGAATCTAATAAGTAATCGAAAGTAAGGAACACCCATGGCTGATATTCTCGAACAGATCGCAGAACATAACCGTACGATTTATCTCGACAGAAAGCTCGAGACACCTCTTTCGAAAGTTATGGACATGGCATATGCCGCTCCTTCCACGGACTTCGCGTTCGAGAAGAAGCTTAAAGAAGACGGCATCAGCTTTATCTGCGAATGCAAGAAAGCTTCACCTTCAAAGGGCATTATCGCAGAGGATTTCCCTTATCTTGATATTGCGAAAAGCTATGAGCAGGCAGGCGCTTCCTGTATTTCAGTCCTCACTGAACCCAAGTGGTTCATGGGATCTCTGGATTACCTGGAAGAGATCGCTTCTGAGGTCAGCATTCCCGTTCTCCGCAAGGATTTTACGATCGACGAATACATGATCTATGAGGCGAGAGCCAGAAAGGCATCGGCAGTGCTTCTTATCTGCTCGATACTTGATTCTCACACGCTTGGCAAATATATTAGGATCTGCGACGAGTTGGAACTCACGGCTCTGGTCGAAGCACACGACAAAAACGAGTGCGATATGGCTATAGGCGAAGGCGCAAGAGTCATAGGCGTTAACAACCGTAATTTAAGAGATTTCACAGTCGATCCGGCCAACTGCCTGAGATTAAGGGATTATGTCGGTGACAAGGCCCTTTTCGTAGCTGAGAGCGGCGTGAAATCGAGAGAAGAAATTGAAGTATTGGAAAAGTCTGGTGTCGACGCTGTTCTTATAGGCGAATCCATGATGAGAGCGGCAGACAAGACGGCATTTATGAAGTCTTTGAAAGGATTGGCGTAATGTTTGGTACAGAGCTTAAGATCTGCGGATTAAAAAGACTCGAAGACATCGTAGCGGTCAACCGCCACGGCGCTGATTTTGCAGGCTTCGTCTTTTTCGAGAAGTCCAAAAGATATGTCGATCCTTATAAGGCAAACGAGCTGATCTCGCTCCTCAGGACTGATATCAAACCTGTAGGTGTCTTCATGGACGAACCGCTTGATAACGTAGTCAGAATCGCCAGGATCACAGGCGTCGAGATGGTCCAGCTTCACGGCCATGAGTCTGAAGAGTACGTCGAATACGTAAAAAGAACTCTGGACCGCCCTGTTATCAAGGCTTATAAGGCTTCTGAAGAGGGCGCTCTCGAGAAGGCCGCAAACAGTGCCGCAGATTATGTCATGATCGACTCAGGCGCAGGATCCGGAAAGAAGTTCGACTGGAGCATCTTAAAGGATTTCAAGAGGGACTATTTCCTCGCAGGAGGACTTGATCCCGAATCGGTCGGTGAAGCGATCAGAATGCTAGAACCGTTTGCCGTAGATGTCAGCTCAGGTGTCGAAACAGACGGTATCAAGGACGAGAAGAAAATAGCTGAATTTATTAAAGCAGTAAGGTTAGGGAGGTAAATATGCCTGATTCAAAAGGAAGATTCGGAATACACGGTGGACAGTATATCCCCGAGACTCTGATGAATGCTGTAATCGAGCTTGAAGAGGCTTATAACCACTATAAGAACGATCCTGAGTTCAATAAGGAACTCTCGGAGTTATTGAATGAATATGCAGGACGCCCGTCAAATCTCTACTATGCAGAGAAGATGACAAAGGACTTGGGCGGCGCGAAGATATACCTTAAGAGGGAAGACTTAAACCACACAGGTTCCCACAAGATCAATAACGTATTGGGACAGGCGCTCCTTGCAAAGAAAATGGGCAAGACCAGACTCATCGCAGAGACAGGCGCAGGCCAGCACGGTGTTGCCACGGCAACTGCTGCAGCGCTCTTCGGAATGGAGTGCGTCGTCTTCATGGGTAAGGTCGACACAGAGCGTCAGGCCCTCAACGTATACAGAATGAAACTTTTGGGTTCTGAAGTAGTTCCGGTAACTTCAGGTACGGCTACTCTGAAGGATGCCGTATCCGAGTGCATGCGTGAATGGACGACAAGGATCGACGATACCCACTACTGCTTGGGTTCCGTAATGGGTCCTCATCCGTTCCCGACTATCGTAAGAGATTTCCAGGCTGTTATCTCACGTGAATCCAGGGCGCAGATCCTCGAAAAGGAAGGCCGCCTGCCTGATTATGTCCTCGCTTGCTGCGGCGGCGGTTCAAATGCGATCGGATCTTTCTATCACTACATAGGTGATGAGGGCGTAAACCTCATCGGCTGTGAAGCTGCAGGCAGGGGAATCGATACTTTCGAGACTGCTGCAACGATCAATACGGGCAAACTCGGAATCTTCCACGGCATGAAGTCCTACTTCTGCCAGGACGAGTACGGCCAGATCGCACCTGTTTATTCGATCTCCGCAGGCCTCGATTACCCCGGAATCGGTCCTGAGCATGCCAATCTCCACGACACGGGCAGGGCACAGTACGTTGCCATTACGGACGAAGAGGCTGTAAATGCCTTTGAGTACCTGTCCAGAATGGAAGGAATCATCCCGGCTATCGAGTCAGCACACGCGGTAGCTCATGCGATGAAGCTCGCTCCTACGCTTCCCAAGGACAAGATCATGATCGTCACGATCTCCGGCAGAGGCGACAAGGACTGCGCTGCAATCGCACGTTACAGAGGGGAGAACATCAATGAGTAATATAGCTAAAGCATTTGAGAACGGCAAAGCGTTCATTCCTTTTATTACATGCGGCGATCCTGACCTCGAGACGACTGCAAAGTGCGTAGTTGAGATGCAGAAGGCAGGAGCATCCCTTATCGAGCTCGGAATTCCTTTCTCCGATCCCACGGCTGAAGGTCCTGTCATCATGGAAGCAAGCCTCAGGGCTCTCGAAGCAGGATGCACCACGGACAAGGTTTTCGAGATGGTCGCAAAGCTCAGAAACGAGATGGGCGTAACAGTGCCCATGGTATTCATGACATATGCTAACGTCGTATTCTCCTACGGAATCGAGCGTTTCTGCCAGAAGGCATCGGAGGTCGGCATTGACGGCATGATCCTCCCGGACGTTCCTTACGAGGAGAAGGATGAGTTCACTGACATTACAAAGAAATACGGCCTTGACCTGATCTCCCTGATAGCGCCCACGTCAGAAGAGCGCATCTCCATGATCGCCAAGGAGGCTACCGGCTTCATATATATCGTCTCAAGCCTCGGTGTTACGGGCGTAAGAAGCCAGATCACAACGGATATTCCGTCACTTTGCGCCGCTGTTAAGGCTGCAACGGACGTTCCCTGCGCAATCGGCTTTGGAATCTCCACTCCCGAGCAGGCTGCTGCCATGTCCAGGAGCGCTGACGGCGTAATCGTCGGATCAGCTGTCGTAAAGCTGCTGGCACAGTATGGAAAAGACGCTCCGGAGCATGTCGGAGAATATGTAAAATCCATTGTTAGTGCGATAAAGTGAACATTTTTTGAAACTTTTTAATTTCGCTCATTCAAGGGGCCGTTTTCGGTTGAAAACGACCCCTTCCTTTATTATAATTACTACTCGGAAACTTTTAACAATTCCACTCAAGTAATTCCTTGTAAGGAAAGGAGAAATAGACATGATTTATTCGACAGAAGTCAAGAACATGTGCTCTGTTCATCAGGGTGTTCATCACGGTGCTGCACCGATCCCTGAGGAAGC
>Ga0310786_10005615_pt1 | contig 16938 bp, 39 predicted proteins | sample AusTroGonzalo_MG_FD_203881 | JGI IMG/M metagenome (GOLD analysis project Ga0310786, IMG submission 203881) | Bovine rumen microbial communities from tropical cattle in Woodstock, Queensland, Australia - Gonzalo_03 (v2) (version 2) | ecosystem: Host-associated > Mammals > Digestive system >... | reverse complement strand
AACTACTTTAGAAGGATCATAATCCTTACCGTATTTTTCCTTTGCAATCTTATGCTTATTAGCATTACAATTTGCAATAAATTCCTCTATTGCCGCATTAACATCTTCCCAAGTATTGCACGGGTCTTTAATCACACGGCGCGCACCTTGGGCATTTTCAAACCATAGTTTCATTTTCATTAATTTCCTTTCGTACTTGGCTTTTTCCATTATTACGATCTCGTTTAGTATAATAAGCAATTCGGCGGCATTTCCAATCTTCTATACTATTCTTTTCGCCACCATTATGAATATATGAGTTTTTAGCTTTCTTCTTTTTGTTCTGACTGCTCATCTTTAATCACTCCATCATAATTGGGATTAAATGGTACCCATAAAGTAAATTTACATTGCGGACATGAAATGTTTTGACTCTTAGAAACGTCTTGTGGCTCATACCCTATCAGACAGCCGCAAGCATTACATCGCGCAATTAAACCATAATATCGTGTATTTAATATTTTCATGGTAAATCACTCTCTGTCCAATTAATGCCATATAGAGCCACTACTGGCTCTCCAAATTTAATTATATAATATGGACTAAGACCGTCATTTACCTTTATATAAACTACTTTTGTTAGTGGATCATATAAAAATCTTGTCAATACGGTAGCATTAGAACCATACTCGGTAATTTTTATAAATAATCCACCATAATTTGATTCGTTGGTTGCTTGTCTGCCGCAACCAGATAATACTCCTAAAAGTACTATTAATAGTATTACAATTATTACTTTACGCATTTAAATCTCCTTACAGTACCAAACTACTGTAACTTTTTCACCACCAATTTCTTTATGTTCTTTAACTTTCATTTTTAAAGAAATTGTTTTACCACTTTCATAATCTTTGGCGCCTGTTTCCCAAACATAAGTATTGCCCGTGGCATCCTCAAGAATATACGTATGTTTCGTACCAAAGTGGCTTTCCTTACTTTTCTTTTCTTTAACCTTAACTGTTTCTTGTATCCATTCATTTACATTTCCTCTATATGTACTTGTATTATCAGGTGCAAGTAATGTACTAACATATCGAGTAACTTCTTCATGTGATTTCATTCTATCGTCATGATCCATTACATCAGGCCAATAGAGTTTAATAGGTATAACATCATTGGGTAAATCACAAAGATTAAGTCTACTAGGAGTATAATAACCAAAGGTAAGATTTCTTCTAAAAGAATCATGGTGCATTTCGACACATTCTTCCAGACTCGTCTGATTTCCCTTATATATAGTGATAAAACCCAGATCGCCAAAACCAAAAGCATGACGAGCATTGAAGTCCATAATAGCATTCTTTGTTTCCTCTGTTTCAGGATACATACGCCGATATTCGGCATCAGTATACCACCGTACTTTTTTTAGACCTTTTGGCGCGAGAACGTTGACATACATACGTTTATTTTCTTCAAAAGGCTCACCCTGCACAGGCATTTTTTCATACGTCTTAGCAACAGGCATACTATCCCTCACTTTCTATAAAAATTATAACATAAATTAAAAAAAAGTCAACCACTTGACTTTTCGTCAAGTGGTTGAAAAAGGAGGCATGATTCAATGCCACAAGCTTGTTCTTCTGGTATATCCAGAAAATCAAATATTGGGAGCAAATTAATTAACTCCCTGTTCCCGCTATATTGAAATGCTATTCGCATTTCTTCGATGTCAGGGTTTGCGGCTTTAATATTTTCTCTCAGTTCTTGCCGCAAAGCAGGTATATCTTCTTTTTTTATATATGTTTTATCATATTTCATATAAAACCTCATAAATTAAATTTTACAACATAATCGAATGGTTGTTTTTCAAGCCAAGTTTTAGTAAATTTATTTACAGGATAATAATAATATTCTCCATCTGACACATATACTTGTTCAAGCGCCTTAACAAATTTTTCATCATCGCGTTCGACGACACCGATATAATCTTCTTTAGTCATCAAACAGTATTCTTTCATCCAATCTTCTAATGGCTGAGCATCAAAGAAAATATCATTAATGTTAGTTAGTACTTTTTCGGGTTCGTCCCAATACCATTCCTTTGAATGTAGTTTGTCAAATTCATCTTTATCAAAGACAGGAAGATATAATCCATCTTTATTGATACAAGCATGACCGGCGCCAAGTTCTCCAACGCGCCAGTTATTACCATTTTTCTTATAAAGTACACGCATACCTGCGTGAATCTTTAGTTCCATTTATTTCCTCCATAGAGTATACTTAATCTCTTCTCTTACATGAATATTACGATATTGCCGCAAATAGTCCATAAACTCTTCGCATCCTATAAAATTAAATAATTCACCTTCAAATGGCGGCGGCAAGTTGGGGCTATTAAACTTTTCTTCGAGTCTTTTTCTATAGTTCCATACATCTTCACCAGGATTAGGATCTGGCAAGGGTAAAGAATTCATTGTATCACAAAATAATTTCCATTCTTCATCCCAGTTTAGTCCATAATCATCCTACCAACTCATTTATTTACTTCCTCCAAATATTGTTTAAAAAGTTTCCACTGAAGGGATTTGATTAAGGAGAGTCCATATTGCTGAATACGTTCTTGCTCTTCTGTAAGAACAAAATTTTCACGAACACTGTCTAATACCGCGGCGATTTGTTCACACTGGTCATTATATTCTACATCATGTTCTTCAGTAGTATCGCGTTTGACCATCATGGCTAAATCTCTATCGCCACCCATACGAAGTTCGATTACTGCACCCGCATTTACACTATTAAGAAAATGATAACGCATATCATCAAGACGGAGTGCATGAGCATAGCGTTTTCCTGCAGGCATATTACGCTTTGTAAGCTGATGTGCCATCCCCGCCATAGCGTAAAGCATGTGACCATAGTCACAATGTAACATGTTCCACATTTTTGTATTGTCATCAAGATACTCATGCAGGATGTTTTCAAACACAGGATTATATACTTTATATTTGCTGACAAAATATTCTACACTGTTAGGGGAAGTCTTTTTAAGAAGATTCAGGGCCAGACGAATATCTTTTACTTCGGCATGGCCATCTTCAAGTTCAAGACAAAACGCAACAGGATCAGCCGCGAGTGAAAGATCTTCAAGATTAGGAAAAACTAACGAGAAAGTATCAACATCACTTTTTTCGTCATCAAGATCATAGTTCTGGCTACCGACAAGACTTGTCATTACTACCATATATCCTTTAGCGGCCACAGTATCATGATGACGCTGGACCGCCGCGAGAATTGTCTGATCTTCTTCTGGAGTTTTACGATTATATCCATAAGTATTAGTCATATATTCTCTCCTTTCTTATATAATAATTATATCAGAAAATAAGAAAAAAGTCAAGTAATTAAACTTGACTCTTTGTGAGGAGATATTTATCAGAAAGTGGAAAGCTTGCGTGTTATATAGATACTATGAATCGGCTCATACCGAGGTGCAAGTAGAGCTTCATACATTAGATCATGACCAGTCTTACCAGTCATGATGCTGGTGAAGATAGCGGGGGATGCGCCGGATACGAAAGTAACCCCATCCTTATCCTTCATAGGAATATTACCTGCGCCGGTAGCAGCATTTACATTCCAGAAGATAAGCTTAGGCATCTTATAGCCGTGGGCATTCCATCTAGCTTCAATACCTTCCATCAAAGTGGCGGTATTATCGTGACCATAGCTATAGCCATAGCCGCGAGCAGCATCAAACTGCATATCGCTTACAATGATAAGGGATTCTGGTAAATCACTCTGCTTCAAACCATTACGAATAGCAGTATTCAACACTAGATCGAAGGTTGCTTCGATATTGGTATTCTCGCAGAGATTCTGACGATAGATGCGAGCAACCTTATCGCAGAAGTCAACGCCAACAGTTTCAATTAGCTTCGGATGAGCGCTGAAGCTGATAAAGTGATTCTGGAAAGGTCCCTTTGCACGCTCTGCAGTATATAGAGAAAGCGCGATAGCTACATCAATAGGAGCGATATTGGTATGATAGCCCTCGGTCATAGAACCGGAAGTATCACATACAATAAGAGCATTAAGGGTTGCGCCCTTAAAGTAGTCCGTAAGATTCTCCCAATACTTGTTGGCCGCGAGACGGTTTACATCATTGAGAGGTACATTACGAGAACGACTCCAATAATCATTTACTCCCATAACTTCAGCAGCCTTAGCTACTACGTCATAAGGATATAGAGTGCCAGCATTAACTGTAGTCTTTTCACTGGCCATGAAAGCAGCATAACGCTCCTTAGTTTCCTCACGGCGTGCAAATGCCTTAGAGTAGAGGATACCGGCGCGAGAAGGCAGCTTGTCAAATGCAATCTGATCCCACTTATTCTGGCTCATAAGAGTTTCAACAAGATGACAAGCCTTACGGCCTTCAGAAAGCATCTTACGGTATTCCTTTTCAGACATGCCGAATTCACGCGCGAACATACGTCCACGGGCCTGAGTATCCTTCGAAGAAGTATTGATAGAAGGCATCCACTTGTATACCAAGTGATCTTCATTCTTATCAATAACATGCTTGATATAACCCATCATTTCATCGGCAAGGGGCGTACCGAAAAGTTCAAACAAGTCATCATAACGACCATATTCCGGTACGAGCGCGATCAAGTGTTCCATTTCTTCCTTATGATAATTAGCAAGCCACTTGATGCAGAGACGGAAGAAACGACGTTCTCCCTGTCCACCACGAATATCACGCAGATAAAATAGGCACTTCAATGCCATGTTAGGATTCTCTTCGTATGCATTCTTAAACATAAGAATACAATCGGAATCCGAAGCGCCACGCATAGCAGCGCCCTGCGCAAATAGGTCATATAGCTTGGTCATGGTAGAGTTATAAGTTACCGCGCCATTCTGCGTATAGGTCTTGTTGTTAGTTTCCTTCAGATTCTTTAACAGTTCGTTCATATTTTTTCTCCTTTTCATCTTGGTCGTCTACACGACTGCTGGATTTTATTTTATAGAAACTGCATATAGTAGGTTCACAATTTTTACATGGTGATCCTATTAAGCATTTTTCATCTTCAAACATATATATTATACCATAATTTTTATTAAAGTCAAATATTAGATTAAATAATTTTTAATATCATCAAGTATTTCTTGATATTGATTTACATAATCTTCTGCATAGTCTACTGTATACCAATCGCCACCGTCACCACCATCATGCTTTTCTGCAAGATACCAACCAGGCAAAGTAAAATTACCTATTACAGCATGATGTGCCCATTCTGTTTTTTTAAGCCATTCAAAATCTTCTTTTTCTCCGAGCAACCACATAATCGCAGGCATCTCATCAATAGATGTAACAGCGTGCCATAATATATCCCTTTTACCTACCGCTTGTTTATATTCATATGATTCACAATCTCTACGAGAAAGGAATTCTGTGCCATCATCAGCGACATATACATTATAAGTTTCTGGTACTTGACGAGTACGTCTTTCAGTTTTCATTAAATCATACCTCCATATGGATACAAATCTTCAGGTTTGGCAGGAGTTGGAAGTTGTCCAAGCTCGTTCCAGCGTTGTCTAATATCGGTCATGATTTCATCAATATGAACAGGCGTGCAGTTATGACTATCCATACCTACATGATACATAAAAGGATTTCTTGGGTCAAGCCAATTTGTGTGCTGATGTGTATGACCATGTAGGTTGATTACATGCCGACTAAAATGTTTATCATCATAGTTAGCGGTAAGTGTTGGATAATGGCTCATATAGATACTCATACCACCAATTTTTTCAAGATTGGCATAAGTAAGAGCAGGAACACTAATCTTCCAACAAGATTTTAAAATACGTTCAACTTTATTGTTCGTATCATGATTTCCAAGAAGCCAATATTGCGTGCCATTAAGCATATTAAGATAAGGAATTGCATCAGCAATATCGTTCATAGCCATATCACCAAGATTCCATACAATATCATCAGCTTTAACAACGCTATTCCAATTCTCTACAATCGCTTCATTCATTTCTTTTTCATTTGTAAAGCCGCGAGGCCCATAAAGAAATTCTTTATTATGGCAGAAATGAAGATCACTAGTAAAAAAGATATTCATTATTATCACACACCTATTATTCTATTTGTACTTAAATATATAATTTCTTTTGCTCGTTCATCTTCATCTAATTCAGGCTCACGAAAATCGCGACACATATTACGAATTACATTCTCTGGCACATGGCGGCGGCCAGTACGATTTTCATTACGAGCTACACAAGTATCAACATCTACATCAAATGTAACATATACGATTTCATAATTCTGAAATTGCATATCAATAGCTTGGGTTAACTTACGGCGCGAAAACTGATTTAGATGAGTTGCATCTGCAATTACATCATAGCCATCAATAAGAGCACGACTAATGTGATTTACAAAACAACGAAATACTGCTTTTTCATGAGAAAAATAATCTTCGCCATCCATAAGTAACTCAAGACGAATATTATCACGAGATACATAACGAGTATCACAATTATCTTTAACAAACTGTTCTGCCCAAGTGGATTTGCCGCAACCAGAAGGGCCGCACATAATATATAAAATAGGTTTCATCTTAATCTCTCCTTAAAATAAACTGTGCATGAGTATGTAGATTTGGAAGGAAGAATCTTTCTTTCCAACTTTCAGTAAGAAATGGCAGCTGATAATAGTTTTCAAATACAATTGTATAATTATAATCTACTAGCTCTTCAAATTCTTCAATTGTCCAAGCAAAATAGTTTTCATTCAGTTCGGTTTCCCAGCCATTATCTTTCCACTGATATTTCATAAGAAAATGAATATAGTTTTTCGGCTCTTTAATCGAACCATAAATAGCTTCAAAATCACTAATATGCGGCTGGCATTCTTTGGTTAAATCATGCGGCCCTTGTACATATTTCATACCACGACGTTTACCTTCATGATAGTACATATCACGAATAGTAATATACTTTGGCTTAAGTTCACGCACAAGTCGTTTAATTGCGGCTTTACCACTGGGACTAGAAGAAAATACTTCATGCAGAACCGAAGAAAAATTAATACAAATTTCTTCAGGTTTATATGTGCGCTGTACACGAGAAATCAAACCACCAAGACCTTCAGCATTATAAAGAGTCTTAACATTTGCGGGCGCTTGGCTTAATTTTTTTACACCCTTTTCAAGTAATTCTCTATTGATATCATAACCATAAAAATCAACAGAAGGAAACATTTCACCAAGCATACAAATCAGTGTAGCATCGGCGCAACCAAAGTCAATCACGCATTTCGCACCAGGGATCTTATCCATGAAGAACGCTTTATCCCAAATAGATTTACTCATTTCTGTGGTATAAATATCAAGATTCATTATTGTCTCCTTTCACGCCATGCACGGATAAATTTATATTTTATAGCACTAATTTTATAATTAATCCAAGGATAACAACGATTACAATTGGGGCATGGTCCTTCGGGATCTTCTATTCCAAAAACATCTGTATGGAGTAAAAATATTGCTCCACAATCTGGACATTTCGCGGGATAAAGTTTAGGGGCTTTATGCCGCATAGGAATCACGCCAGTAAAGGCTTCATCTTTCTTTACTTTAATCATATTTATCCCCTTTCTTATATATAAATTATACTATAATTTTTAAAAAAAGTCAAATAAAAAATGGGATGGTTTGCACCATCCCGAAGTAAAATTGCCAGTCTTAAGGGGCGACTTTTGCGTCCGATACGCATTATCCCACTGGCGCCGCTCGGTGGCATTTTTCTGAAGCTGCCGCCACGCTTCTATGTACACAGTCGTTTTTAACCGAGTGACTGGTACCTCGGTTCATGATATAGGATGCGTCCATCCTAATCTATAATTAAAGCCATTCAGGTGGTATTGGCATACACCCAAAGACTCTAATTTGCCAATTCATAATACGCTTTGCACGCTTATAATTTTTCTTACGCACTCTATGTTTATGATGATAACAAGCTCTACCATATGAATGTGTATAAGCTAATGCTTGTTTTAAGAGTTTACTTTTTGCCATTCTTTAATATCAACTCCATTTTTACTTAACCAATTTTGTAAAATCCATCTCTCACTACAAGGATTAGTAGGTGTTTCAAAAACAATTAAGGCAAAGTCTACATCATCTAGTAGTTCATTTTTACAGATTTCAAATTTCAATTTTTCCAAATGATTCATAAAATCATTAAAGTCTAATTTACACAATTGATTATCATATGCTTTCATAAAGGCGCAATTACTTGGAACACGATTAGAACATATTTCTGGCCCTCTGCATAAACCTTCACATTCTTTTCCGGGTTTAAGCGGTGGACAATCTACTACAATTACTCCACGTTTATCTTTACCAAGCGGCCGCCATTTAGGAGGCCAAACTGTTGTATTAAGGCCAACAAGATTCTTAGGAAAATTACGTACTTGCGCCCAATACGATGTGTATATTTTCATATTACCTCATTTATATAATTGAAATTTCTTTGAAATTTTCCAAGCAGTTTCATCATCAAGTGGACGGAATCCTATACAGGTTAGGGTGCGTCCAACTCCATTTTCATCCGTCATCTCTGGTGTTAGTTCGGTTTTGCAAGCGTCAAAAATAAGAAAGAAATCCTTTCCTTCTTCCATTCCCATTTCTTCTGCTAGGCTTTTTGCCTTTAGCAACTGGTTAAGATTTTTTGCTTCACAAATAGTTTTAGTAAAAATTCCACAAAACCATTCTTCAGCAATATCCTTATCTAATCTTAGTTGATAATAATATTTTTTTTCATAAGAGTTATAAGTAGATTCTTTAGTACAATTGCGAATACCATTAGAAAGAAACGCCCAAGATGCATGAGCAACTTGTGCTGCTAATTTCCCAGGACTCATGTTGAGATCCTTCCGCGCTATAATAACTTGTCGCATATTCTCATCTCCTTAAATTGGCAGTCCCTGATGGAATCGGACCATCACATACGGAGTCAAAGTCCGTTGCGCTACCATTACGCTAAGGGACTATAATATCTCTCTGCACATATTCCAGCATAACGGATAGATGCCATATAATTACTTATAAGATTCTACTCTTCTATCCAACAAGTTCCATATGATATAACACCATCTTTCGCTTTTTGAATTAGTTCTTTTATTGTTTGTTCTATTATTTCATCCATTTATATTCCCTCTGTCCATTTGCTCCTATTGCGAAGTTAGTTATCCTTATATGGACATCCACTAAAATACATGCAATAGCCTTCTGGTGCATGATACTGGCACCCATCACATCGGTGTGTGATATCCTTCTCACACCCGGTCATTTGCGCTCCGCAATTCGGACACCACTTCCAAACGCAACTCCAACCATATGCATCCTCAAATTTGTGTTCAAAACCGCATCGTGAACAGGAAAGCGTTTCTGCCGTATCGCCTTCGATCAAATCCGTTGAAACATGATATACACGGGTATACAACCATTCCCCAGTTCTGATATACTTTAACTTGCTATCACTCATAAGTTACCTCATCCGGCAATTTACCAAAATTGACTTGCTATGGTAGTACGGGTATTTCTCCTTCTGGTACGGACCATGCCCATACACAATATCCAAGTCCATCTTCGTTTGGAATATCGTATGCCATTCTCATTATTTCTCCCCAGCCACGCCTAGAGCATCTGAGCGTATATTTACCATCTATGATTGGGGAACCTGTTTCACATTTTTGATGATGTGTTCCTGTAAATTTATAACCGTTCTTTTTTAATTCCTGTGCAACAAGATTATAAATTTTACATTTGAATTCTTCTGTAAAGGTATCCACTGAATCAAAAATATCTTCGTAATCGTTTTGCCAGTGTGTCCATCCCGTTATTTTCATATTATTTGATTTCTTCAATTTTCAGCTTCTTTTCTGGTGAGCTTTTTCAGTAGTTGTCCGCATCCTTGGCATCGTCTCGGAATATCATAAAACGCTGGCTCATATGCCAAAAACTTTCCACAAGCTGGACATTTCCAATCATGATATTCGTAGCCCATTCCAAATCTTGTTTCTTTCATTTTCACCGGTTTCTTCTCAATATCTCTTGCGTCCATTATAGATTCTCTCCTTATTCTTTATGTACAACGATAATAAGGGTACTCATATTTTGGCTTTTCAATGTTTATTAGCTCACATTCACCGGCTTGTAATTTCTGCAAATTACTTATTCTTTTTTCAAGCGATTTAATTTTATTGTCTATATATTCAATATGCCATTCATCAGGGGAATCAAAACATTCAACAAAACGCACCATATACCATCCTGTACCATAAAATTTCCGACCATTTCCACAAATAACTCCATTGTAGCAATAATCAGAAATTAACCAGTCAAAATCTTCTTTTGAAGCAAAATACCACATAGTTCCACTCCAAAAATAATCGTCGTCTACATCTACAGCTTTGACACGAGGTATACCACGCCTAATAGCTTCAAGCTCAGCTTCATAATCTTTGCAGTTGGATTCGTTTTCAAATTCAGTACCGTCTTCTGCAATATAGACCGTTGTTTTCTTTGATTCAACCACATGTCGTTTTTCGCTTTTCATTCTACTTCACCATCTTTCCACGCTTTATGCAAAGTTACGAATAATAGTTTTTTACAACTTCTATACATTCATCAAGCATATCGTTCATTTTGCTATAAGTATATTTATCGTCTTCTGTTGGCTTAAATCCATCTGGATAAATATCTCTTATTTCTATTCGCAATTCTTCAAGTTTATTTATTAGTTCTTCCATAAACACTCCTGACAATTTAGCGAACATTCTTCCAATGTTCATCCATGTTGTCATATCTTTCTCTTTCTATGCACCATCGTGCAATTGCAATTGCTTTTACATCATCATCATCAACAATATGAGAAAGAACTTTTAATTTATTTTCTGCAAACTCAAGTTCATCATCTGAATATCGTTTTATCTCTGCCATAATTTACTCCTTAATTTGGCGACAGTAGCAGGATTCGAACCTGCGCACCCTTTTACAAGTGACCTCGACTTAGCAGGTCGGTGCCTTACCAAACTCGGCCATACTGTCATAATATTTCAACAACTTTTCCATAAATACAATTGCGTGAAATTGTACCATTTATATGGCCATGATTATTAGAAATCTGATAAGACTTACCTTTTATAGCAGAAATCTTATGTAAATAATAATGACCATTTACTTTACAAAATACAATATCATTCTTTTCTAATTTAGTATCTGCTGTAAGCGGTTCAACAATAACCGGTTGCCCTGATTTAAGAATAGGAGTCATAGATTGACCAAAACCAATTACTTTACAAGTTTCACCATTTCGTAAATGTTCTGCAGTGATAGCATTTTCTTTTCCTGTAAACATATTATCTCCTAAAATAAAAACGCCGCGGAAGAGTTGTAGATATTACTCTACCTCTTTCAAATAGGTACTATCCAACGCGGCAATCTATTAGCACCGAAGTGCGAATATTCAAAAAACTAGGCCATTTATTTAAGAGGATCGAACTCTTTCAGTTATGCTGCATAAAAACATTTCTTTTACCATAAGTAGTTTGCTGTAATGGCCTATAAGTACAAGACGTCGGATTCGAACCGCGATTGTTGCTCCCGAAGCAACCGTGTTACCGTTACACTACGTCCTGTGCATTATGCGCTAAGCCATTCAAAGGTGGCTGCGCGTTCTTCAATTTCTCGTCCTAGTAAATATAATTGCCAAGATTCATAAAATTGATTCCACTCAGAATTGGGATGAAAGCCATCCATGTCATGCATAATTGCAGCCCATACAAGAAAATCTATATGGTGTCCGCGCATTTGAACATGAAAGCCTGAGCCCTCTTCCAAATTGAAATGAAATAAGGTGTAGAAACCGAACCGCTTATAATCTTTTTTTTGCACAATCCATTTTGATTTTGCCGTGAATATTAACACTTGGGCTTCGGTTTCTACTACGTATGCTTGTTCGCCATACTTATGATTGATAAACCACACAACTTCGGAACTAGTCACTACGCTTTCCCTCTCTTTCTGATATAATTATATCAGAAATTCTATTCATTGTCAAGTATTTGATCTTGCATTTCATCAATACGTCTTTCATCTTTTACCGACCAATTTTTTGAAGGGGCGTAATTTCCATGAATTTTTCTTTTACGACCACGGTTATTGGTTTTTCTGTTGCGCGAACACATACCACATGAACAATGAATTTTATTTTTACTATATTGGTGCAAGTTGTCGTAATAATCCCAGCCATATGCATTAATAATACGTCTTTTTCTTATAGCTTTAATCCAATCATTATGACGTTTTTCTGCTCTATTTCTCATAGAATCACCCTTATAGTATTTAATTTGTGTATGGTAGATCCTGGCAGTCATTACTCATTTAAAGCAATACAGACTAGTGATATAATTTGCCAGTTATATTCTACAAGACTCTCGCTCCCATACTTACGACATTCCAGCCGCCGGTTAAAGTTCTTTCAGTTTTGGGAACCGGAACCATTGCGTAGAAGAGAGGAGTCGAACCTCATGCCCTTATAGGAACACGCATCGCTTTCCAGGCGAGCCTCAGTCCACACCGAGATTCTCCTACATATTATTTATTTTTCTAGCATTTTTACCCGCATAATTATCTGTCTGAGAATGACAATTTGGACACAGCCAACAAAGATTTTCCAATCTATTATCATTATTAATTCCATTAATATGATGAAGTTGTAATTTTAATTCATGTCCTTGCCATTCACCTATATTTCCACAATCAGCACATTTATATGGAAGTAATTTTAAATCATATACATATTTTCTAATTCTCGCACCGCTGACAAAAGAATCTTTAATAAAGATTTCCTCTACTGTATAACGTTTTTTTGCTTGACCTTGTGGTTCACGCCCATAATTTGGATTGAAATGCTCAATATTAATACCAAACTCAGCAATTTTCTTTTTTATAGTGGGTATTACACTATTACTTCTTGGATTTCTGCCCGCTTTTCGTGCGACTTCTGTATAATTATGACTTTCTGCACATAATTCTTCTAACCATTCTTTTGTATATGGTCTTAATTTTTCCATATTATCACCTCTAATAAGCGACAGGCGGTGGACTCGAACCACAAGCAACTACGCTCACACTGTTTTCGAGACAGGTTCCACGCCTTGCAGATTCACCTGCCAGATACCGGCGCTTGTCCGGTTTAGCTACCATTAAAGTTTTACCATATGTGTAACAAAATGTTTACATAATGGACAGGTTGCATGAAAATATTTTTCTTCATTTGGGTTTTTTTGACCAACTGTTATCGGCGCGTGCATAATTAAATATTCATCAGTTCTAAATTCAGTACCGCATTGATCGCACCTAAAACATAATGCATATTTTTCATAATGTCCTTTTTTAATTATTTCTGTCATAATATCTTTCCTTAATATCGTCTCTCATGAAGAGAAAACGTTTAAATTTACCGCATTGCGGACAATATGGATATGTATATCCAATTTTGATTTTAAAAGTATCTACAGTCTTATAGCATCCATATTGGTATCCACAACGACAACGGGCATAAATAGCACCATCGCCGCGATACTTGCGGATATACCATGCATCTGGACGTAACTTAAAATTTCTACTCATGATTCTATAATATTTAAATAAGATTCAGTGTCAGGTGCTTCCATAAAAGCAATTGTTTTACCATGTAAATATGCGTATTTAATTTCACTTTTTGTGCTATTACCGATATACCCATCCTTATTAATGACAAATATACCATCAGCCATATCAATTTTACGCTTATGAATATCATCTAACATTACTTTCTATTCTTCCGTGAAAGTATCGCCAGCGTGACCAAAACAGCCAACGGATATAACAATATTACCTGCCAAGGTAAGTGCTTTATTGATTCGTTCAAAGTCATCTTTAAATCTCGTACTACCGCATAACGTTATTACCTTGTAATTCCCTATCATCAGCTTTATCCTCCATAATCCAAGGAAATAATACATCTGTATTTAATCCCATAATAATTGCATCACATACAGGACATGTTACTTGATAATCCATATTACGATAATAAATATCATCTTCTTCAATGCCAAGAATAGAATGACAATTTAAACATTCAATTCTTGCTTCACGTACTTTTCGCGCGGATTTAATAATTCTCATAACACTCTCCAAAATGCGAGGTCTAGATGGGAGTCGGACCCATTAACGCTCGTTTTGCAGACGAGTCCCCGGCCGACGAGGGTCAAGACCTATATTAATATTCGTATAAAGTAACTACTGTTTCTATTACTTTATCATCATCGTCATAATAATCTTCTTCATAACAACCTAGAATTTCATCTTGTTTTTCTGCGCTATCTTGTCCATGATTACTGATAACTACACGATAATCTGGATTAAATTCATTTAATGCTTTAATAAGATCTTTTACTTTCATAATTATTTCCTCTTAATTATTTATAGGTGTGCTATTACATCAAACGATAAAAATAATATACTTTACAACGTATTTAAGACCGCTATGAAAGTATAAGTTACGGTCCTTTAGTATTTTTAAGGCGCCCTAAACCAAGGCGCTACCACCTTGCCAGGTGTGGTGGAGTCACGGGGAATCGAACCCCGACTCTCTGCTTGCAAGGCAGAAGTGCTAACCGTTATCACTATGGCCCCATACTACTGTGACGTTCTATTATTCTATCTATATCAAATCTACCACGTTTGTAATATAGATAAATAATAGCATTTTCATTACTTTTTGTGGGCGTCACGTTCCTCACAAATCAGCTAGGTCATGACTCTAGCCTCGTGCTCAAGGTGGGAGTCGAACCCACAAAACCACGGCTCTGAACCGCGTACCTATGCCATTTCGGTTACTCGAGCATATAGTAGGCCATCATTAGAAGTGTAGGAGTTGCACCCACGTGAGCGCCCTCATGGCGCCATCCTCGCTGTTAGATGAACTTCTTGGCCTTACCATACCTCTAGGAAGTATTTATAGTGTTACCTAGTCTCACTATACTTATTAATAATTGCGCCATAATTTAAATTAATAATTAGTTGCAATAGGTGGCGCAACCTATAAGACCACGAACTTGCTTTGTGCATCTTGTGCATCTTGTTTAATTAATTTCTTAAGCTCGTGGCAATTTAATAGTTATTTATCTTGTATGTGAAGCACCCTACGTTATATATCACTTTGTGGCCACGGGGCTGAACGAAGATAAATAAGAGTACCCTACCTCGGATTCGGACCGAGACTTTACTGATTTTGAGTCAGTTCCCTCTGCCAGTTGGGGTAGTAGGGCATAAACTAGACTCTCAAACGAATGCATAAAATGGTTGCAATGATTGAATAGTTGCTGCGAGAGTCTATAATGGCAGGAAACCAAGGATTCGAACCCTGACCAAACGGGTTGGAGCCGTGTATGCTATCCATTACACCAGTTTCCCATAAAATACAAGACCTGTTATTAGCGAGTCAGATTAAAAGTCAGATGCTTAAAAAGAGTTGCTGACAGGTCTTTAAGCAGTCCTACAAGGATTCGAACCTCGACCAGCTGAGTCAGAGTCAGTTATGCTGCCGTTACACCATAGGACTAAAGTCGGGATAAGTGGACTCGGACCACTGACCTCACGCTTATCAGGCGTGCGCTCTAACCAGCTGAGCTATATCCCGATAATTAAGCATATACAAATGTCATACCACATTCACAAAGAGTTTGCCCCGCTCGAATTGGTCTACCACAGTTAGAACAATTCATAATAATTGGAGCATTCTTTGCTTCTTGTTCTGCTGAAGATTTTAATTCTTTAGCAAATATAATTGCTTCCTTACATTCTTTACAAATCATTTCAAAACCGGAATCATTACCGCAAATAATACAAGTATTCATCTCCTTACCTCTCTTTCTTACATTATAATTATAACATAATTTTAATAAAAGTCAAATACTAACGATGTATACGTCATTTGGAACATTTTCTGCAAATTTTTCAATCATAGGCTTAATAATATTCCAATCACCACCAGCAAGTCCGCACCCAATTCCTTTGGGAAAGGCAATCTTTAATGGATTTGGATTGTTGGTTTCAAACATTTGAAGTTCACCTTGCAATCCATCTAAGATCATTTGGAAGGCTTTATAATCAGTATAACACTTATCGTGTCCATAATCATCTTGCTCAAACATGCTTACACATATGCGGCCATCCGCAGTTGAAGTGCAAATTTTACTACCAAGCAACCAGTATCCAGAGTTACATTCGCGCATATAATCTTCATATACAGATGGATAGCGTTCACGAATTTGTTTTGCTAAACCTGCGCCCATCACACCTTTACAATTGACTTGATGGCAAAATATAGTATATTGAGTATCTTTAACAATATCGCCTTTAACTTCGTATAACATATTTAATCTCCCATATAAGGTTCAGAGGTCATCCATGCTTTTACCTTATAAGTCATGTCTCTACCATTCCAAACCCATCTGTAATAATGTCCCATAAGATGAAATTCCATTTTTTCAGTACAACGGACAATTTCGCTCCATACGAATGTTACAAAGTATGAACCAGATTTTTCTGGAAGTCTATCTTTGCATGAAATCCATTCCATAATAATACCTCGAATAATAATATTGGTGCCCAGGGTTGGAGTCGCACCAACTAATAGAAGATTTTCAGTCTTCGGTGTTTACTGATTCACCACCTGGGCATATAGGAGATTTTTTAACGACCTCGTGTGCGGATTCCACTATCTCCACTGGTCGTAAGGCCCTCACCGCTGGCAAGGGTGCTAGATGGGACTCGAACCCACTACACGCAGAGCCACAATCTACGGCCTATCCACTTCGGC
>Ga0310786_10005614_pt1 | contig 16940 bp, 10 predicted proteins | sample AusTroGonzalo_MG_FD_203881 | JGI IMG/M metagenome (GOLD analysis project Ga0310786, IMG submission 203881) | Bovine rumen microbial communities from tropical cattle in Woodstock, Queensland, Australia - Gonzalo_03 (v2) (version 2) | ecosystem: Host-associated > Mammals > Digestive system >... | reverse complement strand
CCAGTGTGGTGCCTGTGGCCTTTACCCATTCTCCATCTATCCAAGGCTGGATAGGATCGGTCTCGAAGTTATGTGTTGACTCAGGTGTCTTCTGTGGCACCATATCCATGTGAGCCTGCAGAATGACGCCCTTTTTATTCTCGTAGCCAGGTGTGGCAGCCTTGCGGAAGTGAATGTTTCCTGCAGGATCCTTCACTGCATATACGCCACACTTCTTGCCGAAGTCAAGCAAGAATTGCTGAATTTTCTCTAAATGTCCGCTGGGACGGGGAACTTGGGTCAGTGCATAGAAGTTCTTCCAAATGCACTGCGGGTTCAGATTCTGAATGTCGTTCATCTTTTATTTAGTTTAAGAGGTTTTCTTTGGTTTGCAAAGTTATATATTTTTGCAAGTTCATGCAAGTTTTTTCACTACTTTTTCGCTTTGCTTGGTGAAGTTCAATGCCATCCAGGCCCATATTCCCAATAGAACAACGAGCATGGTCTGTACGGTATGTACAATCAGTACGAAGACGAGGGCCTGATGGTCGGCAACACCATAGAGTATCAGCATGGTCTTGATAGCAAAGTGCCATGGGCCGGCGCCATTGGGTGTAGGTACAATAACGGCAAAGTTGGCAACTACAAACGAAATGAGTGCACAACCAAGGCCAAGGTTCTCTGTAAAATCAAAACAGAAGAAGGTTAGATAGTAATGCAGGAAATACATCACCCAGATGCCCACCGAGAAGAACAGGTACAATGGCAGGTTCTTTACATCTTTCAACGAAAAGACACCTTCCCAGATGCCGTGCAATGTTGTCCTTACCTTATTATATATAGAGAGGTTCTTCAGTAATAGATGTAGCAATAGTAGTACGGCAATACCGCAAATGCCAGTTACAATCCATCCTGTTAATGAGAATCTGCTTAGGATGTGCTCAAACGATGTTCCCGTTTGCTTGAAGAACGTTCCAAAGGTGCTCATACCGAAAAGTAGGATAACACCAGAGTAGAGCATGACGATAAGGGTGTCAACGGCTCTTTCTGTGACAACAGTGCCTAAGGCTTTGGAAAAGGATATTCCCTCCCAGCGCTTTAATACGCCGCAACGCGTGAACTCGCCCATGCGTGGTATAATTAGCGACACGGCATAACTTAGAAATATTGCGTTGATGGCTACTCCACTGCGTGTCTTTTCGCCCATGGGTTCCAATGTCTGCTGCCAACGCCAGCCACGAAAGGCTTGTGCCAAAATGCCAAACGGGAACGATAATAGCATCCATGTCCAGTTCATCTCGTGTAGCATCACATGCTCGATGCTCTGCCAATCCTCTCCTCGGTACATCCAATAGAGGATGGCACCACCCAAGATGAGTGGCATGAGAACTTTTGCTATGGTCTGCAGAATCTTCATTGCGCGCGCAAAGGTACAAATAAGTGCGTAAAATGCAAAAGAAAAATTGTTTTTTCTTTTCATTTTCCAACGAAAGTACCATCGAAGTTCAGTTCAAAAGGTACAATAAAAAACAGTTACTACAGGAAAATACTTACTGATTAAGATTGTTCTGGTATTCTCTAGGTCCCATGCCTTTGAACTGCCTGAAATTCCTATAAAACGAAGAGGCACTCGAGAAGCCTGCTTGTTCGGCAACTTCGGTTAGCGATTTTGTGGGATGCTGGTTTATCAACATTACTGCATACTCAATACGCATTCGGTTGACATATTCTGTAAACGAAACGCCCATTTCGCGATTAATGGCCATATATAGGTAGTTGCGATTTGTGCCCAATCGTTGAACTAAGTCTACTATCTTTAGATTCGGATGAAGATATAGTTGCTCTTTCTCCATCAGTTGTTCTATTCTCTGACGTAATTCTGGTACCGATGGCTGGTCGTCAAAATCCTCGTCTATCTGACTGTCGTCCATCTCGATGTCTTCTATGCAGAATGTTTGACGGTGGCCTATCATACCGACAGCAAACAATATGAGCGAGAAAAATATCGACGGAATGGCCAATAGCCAGATTGTGTCTGCAAAATGATGACGGCCAATAAGTATGAAAACCATCGAAAATACAGCAGCCGCAATAAATACAATCAGCAGATGACGAATGCTTTTTAACGTTCTGCCTTCAAGATCGGCATATGTGTTGCTCAGTGTTTTTTCATATTGCTTCATATGACGGCTACTCATGACAAAGACGGGGATGAGTAGTAGTATGAATGCTCCTTTGCACAGATCGTGAACCACGGCTTGTTGCATCGGCAGTCCTGTAAGTCCTTCATGAGTTCCGTCATACAAGTATTTTTCAAAGAATAGCAGTCTTTCTTCTTCTGTCATCTGGAAGTTAAGTGTGCCGGTGGCCACTCCCAACAGGATAGCTGGTATCAGTAACGTCCACTGGGTGCTGTGATGATTACTGCGTGCTGATAATGAGCGAATATAGAAATAGAATAGAGGATATACAGACAGGTTTACTACACTATATAGCGTGTTGGATACAGGCATGATATTGGTGTCGTGGTTGAAGTAAACGCCATGACAAAAATATAAAACGGCTGCTGTTAGCATAAACGCTAACAGGTAAGCCTTAGGTTTATTCTTGCCGTCGACTAGTAGTTCTGTTGCCAGCACCATGCTCCAAAATAGACAGACGAACATGGGCATCAGTGTAAAGATCATTGTAATCATCGATGCAAATATAGTTAAATTGTATGATATATTTGTACATTTTTCGGTAGAATTGTGAATTTGACTGCTCTTTTTGTGAATTTGAACGGATTCTTTGAGAATTTGAAAGCGTAATTCTGCGAATATGCAAACTGACATATGATAGAATTTTATATCTTTGCAATTGTAAATATTAATATAAATCTATACAACATAATCTTTTTTTAATCCTTGCTAATTAACTACTAAAACACAGGTCTGGCGGGTCAGACATGATCCGCCAGACTTTTTTCGAGAACCGCTATTATAATAACTAATAATTTAAACTGTTATGCTTATGAAAAACTGTTTTAAACTGATGAGTCTCTTTTTGGGAATGCTACTATGTGCAACTGCTTTCGTGGCTTGTGGAGATGATGATGACGACAATGGGAAAAAAGGTGGTGTGCCTGATGCCGATGAGATTACTGTTAATGATTTGATTGGTACTTGGACGGTAAATAGTAGCGACAATAGCTATGTGGCAATCTTTACCAAGGATAATGTGACACTAAAAGAGAACGGCGAAGTTCAATTTAGTGGAAATTATTCAATCGCTAACGGTGTGCTGACTATCCCTGGACAGAATGGCATGAAGTTTCAATCGGTTCCTGGATTGCTTTATGGGAAGTCTGTATTGGTTCTTAAACAGGTTTATGAGAGCGAAAGAGGTAATACAGAGAATTTAGGTTTTGTCCTCTTTAAACAAGGTAAGACTGTAACGGCCACTTCTCAGGATATTCAAGGATTCTGGTGCTGGTATAGTGATTTCGGGGCTGAGGAGATTGTTCGTGCGGCCATCAAGATTAATGGCAATAACTTTGAGTTGATTATCACACCGTGGGGACAACGTTATGTGGGTACTTATACCTATGAGAGTGGTATTATTCATTTTAATGTGACCGCGGGCTTTACTTCTCGTGAGGAACATAGTGGTGATGGCAGCTTGTGGGGGGATATGGATCCAAAGACCCTGGAATTTGATGATTGGAGAACGCTCGATCCTGATCGTTGGCAAATTTATGCTGTGTCGGAGAATCCATTTATCGCTAATGGTGATGAGGCTTATGGCTTCGTAGCAAATCTTCCGGCTATTTTTACGAAAAAGAAGTAGTATTTTTACTGTAAACTAATAACAAAGGAATTAAGTTTTATTTGTAAACATAAGTCGGGCTGAACATTCATATGATTCCGCCCGATTCCTTTATTATATATTAAGGTGTCATATTCTTAAGCCGGTGTAATGTTCTTGCTTCCTTTTTCTGCAGATTATTTTGTTATATTAATAATAATGTGTAACTTTGCAATATGAAGCAAGTAAGACCCAAAAAGAATCTTGGTCAGCACTTCCTGACCGACCTCTCAATAGCAAAGCGCATCGCGGATACGGTGGATGCTTGTCCAGATATTCCTGTATTGGAGGTGGGACCTGGTATGGGTGTGATGACACAGTACTTGGTGACAAAACCTCGTCCTTTTAAGGTGGTGGAGATCGATCGCGAGTCGGTGGCCTATTTGAAGAATACCTTGTTTAAGGAGCAAGGGGCAGGGAACGAGGAGCAAGAGAACCCCATTATTGAGGGAGATTTCTTGCGAATGGACCTGCGCGAAGTGTTCGGAGGACAGCAGTTTGTGCTCACAGGAAACTATCCCTACGACATTTCATCACAGATTTTCTTTAAGATGCTTGACAACCGCGACCTCATTCCTTGCTGTACGGGTATGATTCAGCACGAGGTGGCTGTGCGTATGGCCTCACAACCTGGCAATAAGCAGTATGGTATCCTTTCTGTATTGATTCAGGCGTGGTACGATGTCGAGTATCTTTTCACCGTAGAGCCAGGTGTGTTTAATCCGCCTCCTAAGGTTCAGAGTGCAGTTATTCGAATGACACGCAACAAAGTGCAAAAGCTTGGTTGCGATGAAGAGTTGTTTAAACGTGTGGTAAAGACAGCGTTTAACCAGCGTAGAAAGATGTTGAGAGTGTCTTTGAGGCAGATTTTGCAGCCCGAAGCTATCCAGTTGATAGCTGATTCACAGTTCTCTACATTGCGCCCTGAACAGCTTGATATTCAGCAGTTCGTGGAATTGACTAATTTGGTCGAAAATGCATTGTGTGCGAACACAACTGCTTGATTTTAATCAATAATAGAGGCTTTTTTCATCAAAATACGACGAAAGTTGATACAACGTATCGATTTTCGTCGTACCTTTGCATCGTCAAAAGAAAACAAAGAGATCTTCAATAGAGTTAGTTTAAAGGTAAAAGATTAAGCCTTGTGAAAGGCGAGAGAGAAAGTATAGAAAGAGTTAGTAAATGTTCAATAGGTTAGTTAGTATTTTTTTAGGTTAGATTGTTTAAGGACAAGTAGGTATTAGTAAGGTAAAACAAAAGATTTGTTGTAAGGGTAACAAAAGTAGAAAAGGTTTTTAGTTATTAATATCGTAAGAAATGCAGGTCGAGGTAAGAGAACCAAGACCTGCTTTTTTTTATGTGCGTTTTATTGGAAATCTCAGGTTCTTAGGGGCGTTTAGCCTCTAAGAACCTTATTTTTTGACGACTGTCGCATGAAGAATGCGTACATCATCTACGGGGCGATCATAGGTGTCAGTAAAGGACTTTAGAATACGTTCAACGACATCAAGCCCCTCGGTCACCTCGCCAAAAACGGTGTATTGACCATCTAAGTGTGGTGAACCTCCCACTTTTCTGTATGTCCAAAACATTTCGGTTGTGATGTCGGCCTTGCCATCAGTAGCCTCTCGCACGCGCTGTTGGATGACCTCCAGATCTTTTGTGGCGTATGTCTTTCCCCAGACAATATAGAACTGGCAACCACTGGAGCGGCGCTCAGGGTTTACCTTGTCGCCTTCGCGTGCCATGGCCAGTGCTCCACGCTTGTGATAATGTATGGGGGTGCGGAATTCGGCAGGAAGGGTATAGTCCAGTTCGCCAGTTCCCAGTGTTGTACCAGGTTCGGCATTCTTACTCGTTGGGTCGCCGCCTTGAATCATAAAGCCTTTGATAACACGGTGAAACAGAAGCGAGTCGTAGAACTGTTCGTTGACCAACTTCAGGAAATTGTCTCGGTGGATGGGTGTGTCATCGTAGAGCATTACGCGGATGTTGCCCTCTGTGGTTTCCAGAAGGACTTCGTTGGTTTGCGCTTTACTCAGTGCTGTAAAGGTCAGCATGAGCATAAGAATGATGGTTTTCTTCATGATTGTATAGTAGTTTTTATAAGTTTCTGATTCCATTTGCCAAAGAACAAACGTCCAAGGAAGATGAGACCACGGAAGGTGAGTTCTGTTGCCATCGCCATCCAAACGCCTTTGAGTCCGTAGTCGCGTGCCAAATACCATGCCAACGTTAGTCGTACGCCCCACATGGACAGCAGACTCATGATGGCTGGTTTCAGTGTGTCGCCTGCGCCAACGAAGATACCGTTGCATACAATTGCTGCCGCAAATAATGGCTCTGCCCATGCTTCAATACGCAGAATCTGCGTGCCTTCGGCAATAACTTCTTCGATAGGCGACATGATAGCCATTAACTCAGGGGCGAATACCCACATGGTGATGCCCATCAATGTCATGACAATGATGCCCATAAGTACCGAAAGGTGAGCAAACGAACGGGTAAGCATACGTTGGCCTGCCCCAATACCCTGGCCTACAAGTGTGGTGGCTGCCTCGGCAATACCATAGCCCGGCATATAACACAGGCTCTCTACTGTGATTGCCAGCGAATGGGCTGCAATAGCAACCGTTCCTAAGGGGGCCACAATATAGGTGCTCACAATATAGGCACTGCCCATCAGCATGTGTTGTAATCCCATGGGAGCACCAATCTTAAAGGCTGTGCTTATCGTGTCACTCTTGGGACGGAATGAGCCTGGAAATCCTTGCAGTCGCAACATGTCAGAGCGTACCAAGAGGAAATACAGCATCAGACCAGCCGTTACGAGTTCGGCCAGTCCCGTGCCCATGGCAGCTCCCATGACGCCCAGGTCTAATACATATATAAAGATGTAGTTAAAGATAACGTCCATCACACACATGCCGATATTCAGCATCGATGGTATCTTCATGTTGCCAGAACATTTCAGCATTGAGCCGGCGAATCCCTCCATCTGAAAGAAAATGCCACAAAGGCCGATGATGGCAAAATAAAGCGATGCATCGTGGGCTATCTCGGCATTGCCGCCCAGCCAATAGGGGAGAAATGGACTGATGCCAAGACAGATTGCACTGATAATGAGGCTGAAGACAAGGCTGCATACCAATCCTTGACGCAACACACGGCGTGCACCTTGGAAATCGTTGGCGCCAATGAAATGCGCCACCTGTACAGAGAAACCCATGTTGGCTGCCGATGCCAATCCGCCCATGAGCCAGCCGGTACTCTCCACAATACCGATAGAGGCTGAAGCCTTAGCACCGAGGTGACCAACCATTGAGGCGTCGATGAAAAACATCACCGTGGCCGATATCTGAGCAAGGATGGATGGAATGGACAATTGCACAATGAGTCGCAACTTCTCGCGTTGCGTCATCGTGCGTCCTTCACGTATATATGAGAGCAAATCTTGACTCTTGCTCATTCGTTTCTGAAAATAAATTGAATGAATATTGTTAAATCTCAGCAAAGATACGTCTTTTTCATGAAATGACCAAACCTTTCCTGTTTTTTTGATATTTGTTTCATTTTTCAACGCTTTATGTGACATGGTGCGAAGGAAACGAAACATATACAAAACGTTTTTTCGTGTTTTTTTATTACTTTTGCAGACTGAATACGAATACAAAAACCTTTAAACGTATATGAGGAAATTATTTTTATTAGCATTCTCATTGGCTGCCACGTTGACAGCCAATGCGCAGAACCCGTATCTGCCCTTGTGGGAGCATGTGCCCGATGGCGAGCCCCGTGTATTTGAAGATCCCGATCAGCCGGGTAAGTATCGTGCCTACATCATTGGTTCGCACGACGTCAACTATTCTGCCTACTGTGGTCCCGACATTCGTATGTGGTCCGCTCCTGTTGAAGACCTCAGCCAGTGGCGTGACGAGGGTCCTATCTTCTCGTGGTTTGTCAATGGTCAGTGGGATACGATGTATGCCCCCGACCTGGTGGTGACCACTGACCGCCAGACCGGCAAGAAAACATATTGGCTCTATCCCCACTCTCGTGGCAATGGCCGTATTGCCATGGTTTGTAAGGGCGACCGTCCTAATGGTCCCTTCACACCCGTGAACCTGACTCCCGACGGCACCCGTTGTGTGCAGGGTTCACTCATCGATTTCGACCCCTCGGTATTTATCGAGAATATCACCGACAAGAAGGACAAGGACTATGACAAGGGCTTCCGTGCCTATGTGTTCTATGGCTTCCAGCACTCTACTGCTTGCGAGCTCGACCAGAACACCATGTATTCTAAGCGTCCAGGCACTGACCTGATTGACCCCTTCATTCCTGCTGTTAGTGCCGATGGCCGCCTGCTGGATAGAGCAGGTAGCGAATACAAGGCTCTCTATAAGGGACAGGATCCAAAGGACTTCAACTTCTTCGAGGCCTCAAGTATCCGTCAGGTTGGCAATAAGTACGTGATGGTGTTCTCGGGCTATTCTGGCAAGGAGTACGGTCTGGGTAACACCAACTCAGCCCTGCGCTATGCTTATGGCGACTCTCCTCTGGGTCCTTGGCGTTCTGGTGGCGTGCTGGTTGACTCTCGTGGCGTCGTTCTCAATGAGGATGGCTCAAAGCTCATCACTACCAATGCTGGCCACAACACCCACGGCTCGCTGCAGGAAATCAATGGCCAGTGGTATGTGTTCTATCACCGTCCTCCCCGTGGCTTCGGCAATGCCCGTCAGGCTATGGTGGCTCCAGTGAAGATTACATGGGACAAGAAGCCTGTGGCTAAGGGTGGTAAGGTGGTTATCACTGGTTACGACCCCTACACCAAGGATAATGTGTGGACTGCCAAGGCTACCGATGGCAACGAATATACTGGTGCCGAGGTGACCAGCGAGGGCTTCCAGATCTTCGGTCTGGCTCCCTATAACTACTACAGCGCTGGTTACGCTGCCTTTATGTATGGCCCCAACAGCAACAACTGGATGCAGGACAACCACGACGTGTGGAACAACTCGATGGACCTGGCAGGCATTCAGAACGGTGGTATTGTTGGTTTCAAGTACTTCGGCTTTGGCGGTCTGGCCAAGGACACCAAGGGCTGTAAGGCTTTCGAGGGTGCCAAGAAGGGTGACAACACCACTATTGGTCTTAATCTGACTCCTAGCGGAAAGGGTGCTTTCAAGATTCATGTCAAGTTGGACGATCCTTGGAAGGGTCAGGAGATTGCAGTCGTCGACGTACCTGCCAATGCAGAACGTAAGGAGGCAATGTATTATGCAGCTGTTCCTGCCGTAGAGGGTCTCACTGCCAAACACGCTATCTATCTTGTAGCCGAAGGTCCAGAGGTGCAGCAGCCCCAGCAGCCACAGGGACGTCCTGGAGGCTTCGGTGGTCGCGGTCCTCAGCAGCCTCAGCGCCCTCAGGGTCTGTTCGACCTCCACGGCATCAGCTTCTCAAAGGGTGTCGCCCATACGGCTCCTGCTGTTCCCCAGCTCACCATCACTGCCGATGGCAAGAAGTTGAATATCCCCTCTACGCCTATCCGCTTCAACAATCAGAATGGCTATGCCGACCAGATTCGTTATCAGGTCTATGGTCCTCTGACTGCTGGCACCAAGCTTGAGGCTAAGGCCAATGTTCCTGGTGTGAAGGTTGAGGTGAGTCCTATCGTTGAGGGACGTGCCACTGTGAAGGCCACCTTCAATGGTCAAACCAAGATATTCCTGATTAACTAAGATTATTGATTATGATGAAGAGATTCTGTTTGATAGCCCTGCTGACAGGTTGCGTCCTGTCGGCATGGGCAGACAGGAACGAGGCTGAGGACGGACTGGTGACACTGAAGAGTGGTCACGCCGCCATCGCCATCGACACCCAGAAGGGTGGCAAGGTATTGTCGCTGAAGTACGACGACAAGGAGGTCATCTCTCAGTCGCGCTTCCCCGAGTCATTCGGAAGCACGTTCTGGACCAGTCCGCAGAAGGAGTGGAACTGGCCCCCCGTGAGCGAGTTCGACAAGCAGCCCTATCAGGTGAAGGAGCAGAGCGACAAGCGTCTGGTCATCACTAGCAACACGTCGCAGCGCCTAGGCATGAGTGTGGCTAAGGACTTCTCTGTAGGTAAGCAAGATGGTTCTTTTGTTGTCACCTATTCTATCAAGAACGAGGGCAGCGAGGCCCGCAGTGTGGCTCCATGGGAGATTACGCGTGTGCCCAATGCCGACGGACTCATCTTCTTCGAGGCTGTTGACAGCATCTGGCCTGCAGGACTGATGACCTTCAAGGAGGCCAATGGTGCTTCGTGGTATACCACCGACGACGCTCAGCAGAACCGCAAGATCAATGCCGACGGTAAGGGCTGGCTGGCCTTCACGGCCAATGGCCTGTTGTTGGTCAAGGCCTTCGACGACCTGAAGGCAGGAGAACCTGCTCCTGGCGAGGCCGAGATTCAGGTGTATGTGAATCGCGGCAAGAGTTTCATCGAACTCGAGAGTCAGGGTGCCTATAAGCTTCTGCAGCCTGGCGAGAGTCTAACGTGGACCGTTCGTTGGTTCCTCACTCCCACTGCAGAGACGCAACCTTCTGCCTCACTTGTCAAGACAGTGAAGAAATTCATCAAATAAATAAGTATCAAGAAAATAAGAATGAGATTGCCCGTTTGGACAATCTCATTTTTTTATTTCACTACGATTTTCTTTCCACCTGTGATATAGATGCCCTTCTTCGTGGGCATCTCAATCATTCGTCCCTGCAGGTCGTAGACCGACTTGGAGGGCTGATGGCTGATGGCTGAAGGCTGAAGGTCCTTGATGCCCGTCAGCAGGTCCTCCACCAATGCACTAACATCCACGGGAGCGATGCCTTCGTGGGTGGGTGTCACCTGGTTGATGGTGCCATCCTCGGCAAAGGTCAGTTTGTCGATGCACACCTCGCGATGATAGCCAGGGCCGTTGTTCAGGTAGTTCGCGTTGATGCGGTGATAGACGATATACCAGTCGTCGGTGCCAGGAATGTTGAGAACAGAGTTGTGACCAGTGCCGTAGATTCTGTTGTTGGCATCCTGTCTGATGACGATGGGTTTGCTGGCCACCTTGATGGGACCCTTTGGTGATGTGCTGGTGCCATAGGCCACATGGTAGTTCTGTGCCCCCGTGTCGTCGACGCTCCACAGGAAATAATAGATGCCGTTGCGATAGAACACGTTGGTTCCCTCACGATAGGCATAGTTGCTGAGCGAACCACCCGAAGGCGTGATGTCGTACTCCTGACCCACCACATTCATCATGTCGTCGGACAGTAGGCGATAGTGCATGCGTCCGTTACCATAATATAAATAGGTCTGTCCGCTCACGGGGTCGGTAAACACGTCAGAGTCAATCATCTGACCACCCGAGGTGGTGGTGAAGAGTGGCTTCTCTGCTGCCTTGAAGGGTCCTGTGGGACTGTCGGCTACTGCCACACTCAGTGTCTTTGCGCCTACCGAGGCGTTGTGGGCACTGAAGTAGAAGAAGTATTTCCACTGACCATCCACCCATTTCTCCTCGATACACGGTGCCCAGGCATTGCCCGAAGCCCAAGGAGCGTCGCCGCCCTGAGCCAGGTTGAGGATGGTTCCCTCGTTCTGGAAGTCCACGAGGTTTGGCGATGAGAACACATCGAAGCTATAGCCACCCCAACCATCATAGCCATCGGTGGTGGGATAGACGTAGAAGCGTCCTGTCTTCTTAGAGAATAGTACCTCGGGGTCAGCGTGGAAACCGGGGACGATGGGGTTGGCGCAGGAATAGGCTGTCACCCGATAGGTGGCTCCAGAGGTGACTCCCCCTATGGTCGACCAGGCTGTATAGGTCACCGGTCCCTGAGTGAAGTCCTGCTGGCCCTCAGGGGTGACATGGGTGCCAGGCGTGGTGATGAACATCGGGTCGAAAGCCGAGAGGTCGGTGCCAGCCATCACGGGTATTTCTATCTCGCCTCCAACGAATAACAGTTCCTGACGGATGGCAGGATGTGTGGCGCCAGTAATGCCGTTGGCGGGGAAGACATACTGACTAGGAAGCTGTAAGTTCTCGAGCAGGGTATTTGCCTCTGCGTACGTCAAGGGAATCACCGTACCGTGACGAGGCGTGAAGGCACCGCTGGTGGTGGTGTTCTTGACGAAGGTGAAGTCTTGGAAGTCGGTGGTCGAGCAGAACTGATAATAGCCCGAGGTATAGCAGTCGTACATCAGTATCCACTTGTCCTGGTTAATCAGTTTGAACAGTCCGCCACCCTCTACGGCCACTGAGGTCTGCTGCAAGTTGGCACTGGGTGCGCTCCACTGACTGCCGTCCGGCTGTCCCTCCTCGGGAGTCAGTCTCTTAGCTGTTACCTGGGCAATACCACTTATCTCCTCGTTCTTGAAGATGGCGTGATAGAGGCTGTCGCTCTCGTTGTAGACAATGTCCATATCGATGGTGGCCGAGCCTCGGTCGTAGAAATAGCGGGGCTCGCCGATAAAGTCGGTAAAGTCGTCGTTAGCATAGCAATAGAACACCTTGTCATAGGGAATACTGCCATCGCTGGTCACCAGCGAGAAGTACACCATATAGCGTCCGTGCGTGCCATCACCGTTGTCGTAGTTGGGGTCCCAGATGGTTTGCGGTGCCCACACACGTGTCACCTTGGCCCATGTCGTGCCCGCATATCGGGTGGGGAAGTGGATGGTGGCATGCGTCCAGTTGATCAGGTCCTTCGAGCGCATCAGCACCACGCCGCGGTTACTGTTCCATCCCAGCGAGCACTTCATATCGGTCACTGTCATATAGAACCAGCCATCCTCGCCGCGCAGGATATGCGGGTCGCGCAGTCCGCCCATCTTGCTGACGCTGTCGGCAGCAATCACGCGCTTGCCATTGTTCAGTGGATAATACGTATAGCCGTCGCCCGAGAGCGCGTAATAGATGTTCTCGTTGTCGTTCGATGGGAAATAGACGAAGAGATAAGATGAATATGGCTCTTTGCCGTGGATGGCGATATCGAAGTCGCGAGTGGCGCGCTTCTCGCCTCGGCGTATGGTGGCTGTCAGCGTCACGTGCTTCTTGCCATCCTCGCCAAATCTCACCACGTGTCCCTCGTTGCTTAGATAGCTCTTGTCGCCAGATGTCCAGAAGATGGGGTCGCCCTCGGCACCCACGGTGGGCAGCGTCAGACGGTCGTAAAGGTTGTGGGTGTTGCCACCTATCGTCAGGTGTTCAGCCTCGTAGGCTAGTGCCTCGTCGTCGGTAAACAGTGGCATCACACCCACCTCGAAACTGAGTTGGTCACTCACCGTCGATGTGCTGAAATGCGCTGTCAGCGTGGCGTGCGCCATGGCGCTGCCGATGGCCGGACGCGTGATGTGTCCAGTCGAGGTGATCACGTTTTCGTCGCTGCTCTCCCATTCAATCTTCACCACGTCGGCATAACTCGTTGGCAGTTTGATGTCGCGTGTCAGTGCACTCACGTCACCCAGCGAGAAGTTCTTGATCAGGTCGCGGATGGCTGCATCCTCGATCTCACGGTTCAGTGTCGACACACCACTCTGCAACTCAGCAATCTCGTCGTCCGTGACGGCATAGTTGCACAGCACCAGATTGTGCATCATGGCATCCTTCAGATAGGCATCGCCACTATAGCAACTGCGACCCAGATACGAGTTCTTTAGTTGACCGCTCAGAGCGCTGGGCTTCAGACTGACAGTGTTCTTCGCTGCCTGTGCACCATCGATAAATACGCGGCCCACGTTGCCCTGCTGCACATAGATCACGTTCACCCAGCGTCCCTTTGTCAGCGCCTTGCCGGGGTTCACGCGCTGCTCGCCGCTGTAGTTAGTCTTGGTAATCGAGAAGCGCGACTCCTTGGCACCGAAGAACAGGTAGCCCGATGTCGATGAGTTAGAGAAACACCATACGAAGTTGCCATCGCTGCCTATGTTGGTACTTTGTGGCACAAACACGTCGATGCTGATGGTATAGTCGTTGAATGTCTTCATCCATTGACCCACTGAGGCGTCAAAGGCAAAATAGCCGTTCTTGCTGCCCAGTGCTAGCACGGGTTCGCCAGCCTCCGTGGTCAGTTCCGCTCCGTTTTTCAGTGCGCCACCATATTGTCCGCTTTGGTCGGTGAGCGTTGTGAAGTCAAATGTCACCTTCACGCTGTCGGCTTCATCGGCCTGCACAGTCAGATTGGTCAGCGACAGCAATGCCGTTAGCATGCCCACGCATAAAGTCTTACTTATTCTCATATTTGTTTCAATAGCAGTTAGTTGTATCTTAGTAAACCGTTTGCAAAGATACGAAAAAGAGTTCGAACACCCAAATTTCGATGTTTTTTTTAATAAATCTTCTTTTTTCGAAGTAAAAAACGGAATTATTAAACTATTTTTTCTATCTTTGCAACATAAAGAATACAATTAACTACTATTAGCCGAAGAAAAACGATCATGAAAAGAAACCTTCTGATACTCACTGCAATCCTTGTTTTCGGCACAGTTACTTCTCATGCAGATGATGGGTACACGTTGACAAGGATATCGAATCCTGACAGAACAGAACGACAGGTAGATGGTCTGATGCCTGGTGGCGACCGTGAAAACAGCTATACATGGCGATTGGCTATGCGTGGCGACTATATCTACATCGCAACGACACGTAACATTGCCAGTGCACTGGTCAATATGTATGCTCCTAACTTCACAGCCAGCGGTATGAGTCTTGATGACTTCTGGAAACTCATCAATGCCATTGACAACGGCGATATTCCTCGCAATGACAATAACGAGGGTGCCAACATCATAGAGTACAATCGTAAGACAGGCGATTTTCGCGTGGTCTATACAGGAGAGTCCGGCGTCTATTATCGCATGGCTGTCACCTATGGCGATAACGTCTATTTTGGTTCTTATAGTGCCAACCCCGACGCAAAGCAATACATTCTGAAGTTGGACACTGATGGAAACTTTACTAAGGTATTTGAGACACAGAAATCAATATCGCTGCGTGCCAACTGCGAGTATGATAATCATCTCTTCTTTGCTGGTGCCGATGAGCGTACGGAGATAGACGAGATGCAACTGCTGATGGATATGCTCGCAGGTAAGGTTTCCTGTTATCCAACGAAGATGGCTGTGATGCGCAAAAGTAATGAAGACGACACGGTGTGGGAACGCGTGGCCGATTATAAGGACTTCGGCCTGGTGCCCTACGATAAGATCATGAGTAGTTGGGCCGGCTGTCCCATTTGGGAACTCGCTTCACACCATGGCTATATCTATGCCACGGCACCCAGCACGGAGGGCTTTGTCATCTTCCGTGGACATCCAGCCGCCAATGGAGAGACTGCCAACGCGTATGGCTGGTATTGGGAAGAAGTGGCTGGTTTGAACAATGGCATCAACAATCCTGGCTTGAGTAAGGTGAAGGGCGGAGAGCCTGGCACCATGCGTTCGCTGATTGGATCGGTCTATGAATTCAATGGACAGTTGTATGCCTACAACTTCGACCATTCTTTTGGAAGCGAGGCTGCCGCCTTTGCAGGCATCATGAAGACGCTGGCTGGTCAGGAGTCCAGGCCTTCTGACTATCTGGAATACATGTACAATTCGCTGCAGAATCCCCAGAAGGTGTGGCGACTCAACGACGAGACAGGTAAGTTCGAGGAGCTGACGAACTTCACCAAGCTGATGAAGGGCACCACCAACGAATATATCTGGCGCATGGGCGAGTATGACGGGCAACTCTATATCTCCACCATGGATGCCGGCATATTCTATGGCTATATGACGCAACTCACCAACGGCTCGCTGCTGAGAATGACGCCCGAGGAGATAGCATCGAAACTCAAATACGTCTCTGATGCAGTGGCAATGCTGGCGCAGATGAAGGCCGACAATCTGGTTGAGGAATTGAAAAGCAAAATCGAGATGATAACACTTCTCTTGTCTGCCTATTTGGCAGATGATGGCGAGGGAGAAGAGGTTAATTATGCTTTAAAGTTCAAGGAGTTGTTCGAAACCATCAAGATGCTCGTACAGATAAAGATTGATTCCATGGATGGAGAAAGTCTGGCAGACAAGATTATACTCGAACTTCTAACGAAAGCAAAAGAAGAAATCCAGAAACTGGCGGATAATATTGATGTGGAAGGAGCCGAGAAATACCTCTATATCAATCATCTCGTGCGCAACAACGAATGGGGCTTCGACCTCTTCCGTACTTCCGACGGTGAGAACTTCGAAGTCATCACCCGCAACGGATTCAATGATAAATACAACTATGGCTGTCCATCGTTCCTGGCTACCGACGAAGGTATGTATATAGGTACGTGTAATCCGTTCTATGGCGGACAGCTCTATCTGCTTACCAACAATAAAGATGATGACACGGCTCACATCGAGATTGTGGGTATAGAAGAAGTGAAGAATGGACAGACGGACGATGCCAAAAACAACTGGTTCGACCTGCAAGGACGCAGAGTTAACGGTACCCCCGTTCGCTCAGGTATCTATCTACGTCATGGCAAGAAGGTTGTTGTCCAGCATTAGTCTTATGATGAACAACCGACAAACATACAATTGCAATATAATATGTTTGATAAACGAAAATAGCGTGTAAACACTTGGCTTACACGCTATTTTTATAGACTAAATGATCGTTTTATCTATTCTTACTTCACCTCCTCGAAGTCGGCATCCTGGATGTCGTCCTGAGTGTTGGTCTGCTGCTGTTGCTGCTGACCAGCATCGGCACCGGGCTGAGCACCAGCCTGCTGGTACATCTTCTGAGTAGCGGCGTTCATCACCTGGTTCAGGTTGTTCATTGCAGTGTCGATAGCTGCAACGTCACCTGCCTTGTGAGCATCCTTCAACTGATTAACGGCAGCCTCTACGTTAGCCTTGTCGGCGCCCAGCTTGTCACCATTCTCGTTGAGGAAGGTCTCGGTCTGGAAAATCATTGAGTCGGCCTGGTTCATCTTGTCGATGCGCTCGCGCTCCTTCTTATCGTTCTCAGCATTAGCCTCAGCCTCAGCCTTCATGCGGTTGATCTCGTCCTGTGACAGACCAGATGAAGCCTCGATGCGGATGGCCTGCTC
>Ga0310786_10005613_pt1 | contig 16942 bp, 12 predicted proteins | sample AusTroGonzalo_MG_FD_203881 | JGI IMG/M metagenome (GOLD analysis project Ga0310786, IMG submission 203881) | Bovine rumen microbial communities from tropical cattle in Woodstock, Queensland, Australia - Gonzalo_03 (v2) (version 2) | ecosystem: Host-associated > Mammals > Digestive system >... | reverse complement strand
CCTCCATTACTCGCGATGTGAGCGGTGAAGGCGTGCAGCAGGGTCTTTTGAAGCTTTTGGAAGGTACGGTTGCTGCAGTTCCGCCGAAGGGTGGCCGTAAGCACCCCGAACAGCCGCTGGTTCAGGTGAACACCAAGAACATTCTGTTCATTTGCGGTGGCGCCTTCGAAACGCTCGACAAGATTATTTCTCGCCGCGTAAATACGGGTGGCATGGGCTTTGGTGCCGACATCCGTAGCGCCGAAGAAAATTCCCTGAGCGAACTCTTCAAGCTTTTGGAACCCGATGACCTGATTCAGTTCGGTCTTATTCCTGAAATCGTGGGCCGCTTGCCTGTGGCTGTCGCCCTCGAAGAACTTGATGAAGCCGCACTCCTGAATATTCTGACCCAGCCGAAGAATGCCCTTGTGAAGCAGTACAAGAGCCTGTTCGAAATGGACGGAATCGAGCTCAAGTTCGATGACGATGCTCTCAAGGAAATCGTCCGCGAAACCATGGCCCGCAAGACAGGTGCCCGTGGCCTGCGTTCTGTGATGGAAAAGACCTTGCAGAAGGCCATGTTTGAAATGCCGGGTTCTGGCAACAAGGAGTTCGTGGTAACTGCCGAAATTGTCAAAAACGGCCTCAAGGCTCCCGAAAAGAAGACTGCCGATAAGACTGTCGCTCTCGGCACCGGTGCCGAAACTCCGAAGAAGGCCCGCAAAAAGGCATCTTAGTCAATTGTAAAATAAATTTTTGAGAACATTTTATGGATGGCGAATTTGAATAAAATTCGCCATTTCTTTATTTATTGCCCTAAAAATAAGGATAAAAATGCATTTTTGCCTATCCGGACCTATTGACTTTAGGCGTTTTTGAATATAAATTTTGAGAAGAAATTTGAGAACATGTGGGTGTGGAGACCCATTTTCAAAAAGGGATGGATGTTATGGAAACGAAAAGCATAAAATGGTCCAGGATGCTTGTTGCGGGTGTGGTGCTCGGAGCGACTCTTGCAACTTCCGCGATTGCGGCCACGTCACCTGATTTTCCGCTGACGGGCTGGGCGACCCAAAACGGCAGCACCACTGGCGGAGCCAATTACGGCACCGTCACCGTTGACAACGTCAGCGATCTTAAAAGCTACGCCAAAGCGGGCAACAAAACAATCTACATCAAGCCTGGTACTTATGCAGGCACCGTGGACGTCGGTAGCAACGTTACCCTTTACGGCTATCCTGGAGTCACAATTACTCAGCCGTCCAAAGGAAGCGGTATCAAGATTTCCGGTTCCAAGAACGTGATTATCCGAAACATTTCTGTGCAAGGTGTAGGTGCGGTCGATGAAGATGATGAAGACTGCTTACAAATAAACCATGAAGCAAAAAACATTTGGATCGACCATGTTCATGTCTACGACGGGCACGACGGCAACATGGACATTGTAAACCAGTCTGATTATATTACAGTCTCGTGGAGCAAGTTCACTTATACGTCCAAATCTAAGAACCATCAATTTTCCAACCTTTTCGGCAATAGTGATTCAAAAACCGCAGATGCTAACGCCTTGAAGATTACCGTACACCACAACTGGTGGGGGGATGGTGTAAAGGAACGCATGCCCCGCGTGAGATTTGGCCAGGTTCATGTGGTCAACAACCTCTACACAAGCTCTGCCGCAAGCTATTGCGTCCGTGCCGGCATGAAGGCAAACATCCGTGTCGAAAGCAATGTGTTCATCGGCGTAAAAAATCCTTTGGATTACAACAACCAGTCCAAAGAAGATGCCAAAGTTTCGATGATTAACAACTATTACGAAAAGACTTCCGGCAACACAACAGGCCAAGGAACCGCATTCACGCCGCCATACAAAATGAGCGTTACCGATGTGAGTAATCAGGCAAAAGCATACGCGCTCCGCGATTCCATCCAGGCTTACGCGGGCCCAACACTCCCGGCACCGGGCAGCTCGCAGGTGACACCGGTTTCTTCTTCTAGCGTGGTCTCGAGTTCTTCGCAGGCAAAGTCCAGCAGCAGTGTTGCTCCGGTTGCCTCTAGTTCTTCTCAAGGTACTGTTATATCGGGTGAGGCGAGCCTCACTAAACATGGGTCGGGGAGTGCGACCCAAGAAGTTGCCCAGGGTGCTGCAATCGTGGATTTCTACTACACGATTGACGGCGCTACTGGTGCAACGGTTACAGGGCTTCCGCAAGGTGTAACGGGTACGCTCAAGGGCCTTGACTACTACATTTCGGGTACGGTCGCTTCTACAGCTGCACCGGGCGCATACAAATTCACCGTGACGACAACGGGTGCTTCCAAGAATGCATCGAAGAGCGGAACGATTACTGTGATGGGTAATGGTAATACTGAACCGAAATCTAGCAGCAGCGTAGTCTCTAGCTCCAGCATCACCTCCAGTTCTTCGCAGACGGCAGAACTTTCTTCGAGCAGCGAAACTTCGACTGGCTTTGTGGCCGTGACTGCCGCTCGTATTAACCTTTCTGTCTCGGGCCGCGACTTGTTGATTCAAGGCGCAAACGCAAAGCCCGTTACGGTGTTCGATATGCAGGGCCGCTTGATTCGCAAGACCATTGCGACGGGCAATCAGCTTGTGGTGCCGCTCCCCGGCGCTGGCGGTTACCTGGTGCGCGTGGGCTCCGAGAGCCGCACCGTGAAAATCCATTAAAAACCTCCTAACCAAACCAAAAGCCAGTTTGCGGTTAAACGCAGACTGGCTTTTTTTTAAAGATACTATCTTTGTAGCGTATGGCATTAGACACTTCGAAATCGTATCCGTTGCTCCCTCTGAGGGATGCTGTTGTATTTCCGCACACGACCCGCCGCATTTTGGTCGGCAGGGATATTTCTTTGCGCGCACTTGAATATGCTGAATCGCACGATGGACAGATCATTCTTTCGGCTCAAAAGAATATCGAGCAAGAAGAAATTGAAAACCCGATGCTCGACCTTTACTCGGTGGGTATTCTGGCACATGTAAGCAATGTGACTCCCTTCCCGAACGGTTGTGTGAAGGTGGTGCTCGATGGCGACTGCGTGGTGGACCTGCGTTCCATTACCACCAAGGACAACTTCTTGATGGTGACTGTTTCGGCACACAAGCCCGCGATTACGAATTCCGACAAGAGCCCGCGCTTTGAAACGGTGCTGACGCAGTTCAAGGAATATTCGCTGCACAGAAACATTTCCGAAGGCATGGTAGACGCCCTGTTTACCATGGATAGCCAGATTAACGCTTTTTATGGCATGATTCCGTTTTTGCAGATTTCGATGGACGAACGCCAGCGTTTGCTCGAAATCGGCGAAATTGATGAACTTGCCGAACGCCTGATTGAAATTATGCAGGTGGCTGCCGATACCGACACCATGATGGTCAAGGTGCAGCAGAACGTTCGCCAGAAGATGGCCCAGCAGCAAAAGGAATGGTTTATCTCGGAACAGATTCGCCAGCTGCAAGATGAACTCGATGGCGAAAATGGAAATTCCTCGGAACCGGATCAGCTGCTCAAGAAAATCAAGGCGAAAAAGTTCTCGGCCGCTATTCAAGAAAAGCTTGAAGATGAAATTGGCCGCATGCGCCTGATGCAGCCGACGTCTCCGGAATATGCCGTGAGCCGCAACTATTTGGACTGGTTCCTGACGCTCCCGTATGGCGAATACACCGACACCGTGCTCAACATGAAAAAGGTGAAGAGCGAACTTGATTCCAAGCACTTTGGCCTCGACAAGGTCAAGGAACGCATTATGGAATACGTGGCGGTCTTGAAACTGACGGGTACCGAACGCCGTGCTCCGATTCTTTGCTTGGTTGGTCCTCCGGGCGTGGGTAAGACGACGCTTGTGGAATCGATTGCCAATGCCATGCAGCGTAACTTTGTACGCATTACCTTGGGTGGTGTGCGTGACGAAGCTGAAATTCGTGGCCACCGCCGTACCTACATTGGTGCCATGCCGGGCCGCTTTATTCAGGCGCTTCGCCGTGCCAAGTGCATGAACCCGATTATCTTGCTCGATGAAATCGACAAGATGGCAAGCGACTTCCGCGGTGACCCCGCCAGCGCCATGCTCGAAGTTTTGGACCCCGAGCAGAACCACGACTTTACCGACCACTTTATGGAAGTGGGCCTCGACCTTAGCCGCGTGCTGTTTATTGCAACGGCAAACAACGAAGCCGAAATTCCTGAAGCCCTGCGCGACCGTTTGGAAATGGTGCGCCTGCCCGGCTACTATCCGCACGAAAAGTTGCAGATTGCAAGCAAGTACTTGGTGCCGCGCATTTGCGAACGCACCGGTATCGAAAACGGCAAGGATGTCGCGTTTGAAGACGGCATTATTTCGAAGGTGATTCGCGAATGGACGCGTGAAGCGGGCGTGCGCGAATTGGAACGTACTCTTGAAAACGTAGTGCGTCACCGTGCAAAAGACAAGGTGATGGGCAAGAAGTACACGACCGAAGTGACGGAAAAGACTTTGCAAGATTACTTGGGCGCTCCACGTTACCTCGACAACCAGCTGCCTGCTGCAGGCCGCCCGGGTGTTATCGTTGGCCTTGCATGGACAAGTGTCGGTGGCGAAATCTTGCCGATTGAATGCATGCTCTTGCCGGGTAAGGGAACGCTTTTGATGACGGGTAAGCTTGGCGACGTGATGAAGGAATCGGCGCAGATTGCCTTGAGCCTTGTGCGCGAACGCTTGAGTCGCTTTGGCATTGACCCGAATATCGTGAAAAAGACGGACATTCACATTCACGTGCCCGAAGGCGCAGTACCCAAAGATGGCCCCTCGGCTGGTATCGCCCTCACGCTTTGCTTGCTTTCTGCATTTACCAAGCAGCCTGTTTCGCCCGAAATAGCATTCACTGGTGAAGTGAGCTTGACGGGTGCATGCCTTGCAATTGGTGGCTTGAACGAAAAGGCGCTTGCAGCCCTCCAGGCCGGCGTAAAGACCTTGCGACTCCCGGCGCAGAACCAGAAGGACGTAAACGAACTTCCGGCACCTGCAAAGAAAGGCCTCAAGATTTTCACGCACAAGCACATTGACGAAATTATCAAGGTGCTGTTTAAGGAAACGAAAACAGATTCTGCGAAAAAAGAAAAGAAGTAATGGAATTCACACTCGATGAAATGCGCGAGCACCTTGCAGCTCTCGAAGCAAGGATTGCAGAAGCCTGCAAGATTGCGGGCCGTAGTCGCGACTCGGTAAAGCTTGTTTGGGTGAGCAAGTTCCACCCGGCCGAAGCGGTGGAAAATGCGATTGCGCTCGGTGCTACCGATTTTGGTGAAAACCGCGTGCAAGAAGCTGAACTCAAGTTCAGTGAACCGCGTATGGCAAAAGACGGCAGTCGTGTGCGTTGCCATGTGATTGGCCCTGTACAAAGTAACAAGCTCAAGAAGGCGGCAATTGTCGCTGATTGCATTCATTCTATCGCAAGCGTCGAAGCGGTTGAAAAGCTTGAAAAAGTCTGCGCCGCCCAAAACAAGATTCTGGATATTCTCTTTCAGATTAACGCTGGCGAAGAAGAAACCAAGAGCGGTCTCGATGTACACGAAGCCGAAGCGTTCCTTGCTGATTTGGAATCGCGCGGTGCCGCGGCATATCCGCACTTGCGTTTCCGCGGGCTCATGACCATCGGCAAGAACACCGGTGTGGCCGAAGATAGCCGCGAATGTTTTGCATTCCTCCGCAACCTGCAGCAAAAGTTCCTTGCCAAGGGTGGCGCCTTTGCAAACTTCGACCAACTTTCTATGGGTATGACTGGTGACTTGGAGGTCGCCATCGAAGAAGGTTCTACCATGATTCGCGTGGGAACGGCTCTCTTTGGGGAACGCGACTATTCCAAACCAGTGAATGATCCGGCGTAGGGTTTAAATGACCTCTCTGTTTAGGGCAAAATTATCGTCCCGGGCTTGACCCGGGGCCTTTTTTTTATATAGATTTCAGTGTTAGAAACAGAAAGGAGTAAAATATGACTATTGGAATTGTTGCCGGCATTGTCGTGGTCGTTCTTATTGCCTGGTTCATTTCGATGTATAATGGACTTGTAAAACTCCGCAATAACCGTGAAAACGCATTCGCTAACATCGACGTGCAACTGAAGCAGCGTTTCGATTTGGTGCCGCAGTTGGTAAGTACCGTCAAGGGCTATGCCACTCACGAAAAAGAAACGCTCGACAAGGTGACTTCCGCTCGTGCCGCTGCCATGAACGCGACGACCGTCGACGAAAAGGTTCAGGCGGACAAGGCCCTTTCTGGTGCGCTTGCAGGACTCCGCATTTCGCTGGAAGCTTACCCCGAACTCAAGGCCAACCAGAATTTCTTGCAGTTGCAGAATGAACTGGCTGACATTGAAAACAAGCTCTCTGCTGCACGCCGCTTCTTCAATTCGACCACTCGCGAGCTGAACAACGCCTGCGAAGTGTTCCCGAGCAATATTGTTGCCGGCATGTTCGGCTTTAGGCGTGCTCCCATGTACGAGGCTACCGAAGGCCGAGATACGCTTAATAAGGCCCCCGAAATCAAGTTCTAAGTCGCAGGGCGCAATCGCCTTCAATGAAATACGTCGGCCTTCAAACCCAGATTTGGCGGAACAACCGCAACAGTGTTATTCTGTTGTGCATGTTCCCCCTTATTATTTTGGGAATGATTTTTGCGACGATTGTCATTATGGATTATTTCGGGGCGCTCTGCCCTTTGATGCAGAGTGGTTGCCCCGCTGACCATACGACACACATGAAATACGGTTTAATGCATTGGCCCGAAGTGCGGGAAGCCTTTTGGACCGTGTTTCCGTATACGCTCCAGGTTGTAGGCGTGTGGTTCATTATCGCTTATTGTGCAAATACGGCAATTATTCGCCATACAACACATGCCAAGCCTCTTGAACGTAAAGAAAACCCTCGAGTCTATAACATTGTCGAAAACCTTTGCATTGCAGGCGGCATTGAAATGCCGCAAATCAACATTGTTGAAGACAATGGCCTGAACGCCTTTGCAAGCGGAATCGATATTCCGTCGTTTACTATTACGCTTACCACAGGGCTCATTGAAAAACTGAATGATGAAGAACTTTCTGCCGTGGTGGGCCATGAACTCACGCACATCAAGAATCGCGATACCCGCCTCATGGTGGTGTGCATTGTGTTCGTGGGAATTTTTGCGACTCTTCAAACGATTTCTATAAAGCTGCTTTCGGCAATGCTTCGCGGAAGTGCTCGCCGTCCACGCAGTAAACGCGGTGGCGGAAATGGCGGGGGAGTCATCATTATCTTTATTTTGATGTTGGTTGTTATCTGGAGTACTGTTGGTTATATCTTCAGTTGGTTTACGCGTCTTGCTATTTCTCGCACGCGCGAATACGTGGCCGATGCCGGTGGTGCTGAACTTTGTGGCAACCCCTGGGCGCTTGCCTCAGCTTTGCAAAAGATTTCAGATGAACCGGGCCTTGATAGCGTTCGCCGCAGCGACGTGGCACAACTCTACATTATTCACCCCGACGAAGAATTTGACAACAACATGAAACTCAAGGGCTGGATCGCCAAAGCAAACATCATGTTCTGCACCCACCCTGACACGCCTGAAAGAATTCGGTTGTTGAAACAGTTCTAGATTTAAATATTTAAAATGCCCTCGATTTCGAGGGCACTTTGTGTAAGTGGAGGCTTAAGTAACGCTAAGTTGTAGCGCCAGCCTTGAGAGCTTGAATTTCGGAATCCGTTAGACCTGTAAATTCAATAATCTCTTCGAGGGGCTTGTTCTTCGCAAGCATCTTCAGTGCCATTTCGCGGGCCTTCTTGCGCTCGCCTTCAGCAAAACCTTCGGCTTTGCCTTCAGAAAAACCGATTTCATGTTCAGCCTTCAGATCCGTCATGTTCTTAACCTCGGCATTGAATAGTTCTTCTACAAAGTTAATCAATTTCACCGAATCAAGCAAGCGTCGGAACGTTTCGTTCTGCATCATCTTTTCAGGAACGGGTTCTTCCTTGATGATTACCTTGATGGCGCGGAGCCACTGGGCGGCTTCTGAATCGTCATCCTTTGTGATGCCCGCCTTTTCGAGTTCGAAGAACTTGTCGATTTCCACGAAAATCTTCTGAATCTTGGGGAAGAACTTTCTTCCGTTGCACATTTCGTCGACATGGTGAATGTATTTTTGCGGCTCTTCGGGAAAAAGTTCAAAATCCAGGAGCCCGAGGAAGTAGATGCGCGGTAGCTCGTACTTTTCGTTCGTATGCACCTGATTTTCGATGACTCGAGAGATGTAGTACTCCACGCGGTCACGGAAGAAGTCGTCTCCCTGTTGTTGCACCTCGACCAACACCTTTTCTCCCGCATTCGTGGTGCCTATAATGTCTAGGATGCAGTCTTTTTTGTTGAAGATGCCGGGGAACTCTTGCATTTCAAGCGTGATGTCCTTGATGGCATCGTTGCCCTGCAGGTTAAGCATCGCGTTCACGAGCGAAATGAGGAGCGTGTGGTCCTTTTCTTCGGCGAAGACGATCTTGAAAATGCCATCGCTAAGGATATAGGCGTACTTGTAAAGTTCTTGGTACTTGAGAAGGTTGTTCTTGTCGATTTCCATTGCCTTGAGCAAGGAATAATGTTGTGTACGGTTCATAAGATTTCCGTTTGTTGAAAATGAATGAACTGATTTGCAAACGGAAACCGAAAATGCTGAGATGTAGAACACCTGCGGCCGCCATGGCAACCGCTTGCAAACCTGTTTAATGACAAGGTTTTTACGTCCATCAAAATGACAGACGGTGCTCTACGTTGATAGCCACGGAGCCGGTTCTCCACAGGGCAACTGTCTCGATTCGCGAAGTAGTCGGCCTCGCGAAGGGAAACGACCTCAAGCAGATAGTGAAACTTCCTGCCCGAATCGAATACGCTGTCAGCAGGATTGATGCAATCTACAGGAGTAATATATAATACTCGCAAAGAAAAGTCAAACTTTATTCTTTTCTCGCTTAATCTGCTTGAGCTGCGCAAGTCTTTCGCCGAGTTGCTTTTCCTTGCCGTAGGGCTTGGGCTGATAAATCTCGGTGCCTTCGAGTTGCTTGGGCAGGTGTTCTTGAGCGGAGTATGCGCCGGGGCTGTCGTGATCGTACTGGTAGTCGATTCCGTAGCCCAATTTTTCGCCGACCTTCGTGACCGAATTGCGGAAGGCGCGTGGTACAGGGAGAGTGCCAGTCTGCTTCACGATTGAGTCGGCCTTCATTCCGGCGAGTTCCACGCTGTTGCTCTTGGGAGCAAGCGAAAGGTAAATCGCAAGTTCGTCGAGGGCGATTAGGCCTTCGGGAATTCCCATAAAGTCGTAGGCTTCGCGGGCACTCGTAGCAAGCAGCAAAGCGTTCGGGTCGGCAAGACCGATATCTTCCATACTCATGCGCATGAGTCTGCGCAGAATGAATCGCGGATCTTCGCCACCTTGCAACATACGGTGCAGCCAGTAGAGGGCGGCATCGGGGTCACTTCCGCGCACGGACTTGTGCAAAGCCGAAATCAGGTTGTAATGCTCTTCGCCGCCCTTGTCGTAACGCAGGGGCTTCTTGTACTGGAATTCTTCGAGAAGCTTTTCGTCGATGACTTTCTTATCGCCAAGATTCTTACCGATCCATTCAATCTGATTCAGCAGGAATCGTGCGTCGCCATCGGACTGTGCGATGAGTTTATCGACGACGGCGTCTTCGACTTCCACATCCTTCAGTTGCAAGCCGCGCGGATGGTCGCGCAAGGCGCTAAAAATCAGCGTACGCAAGTCGTCTTTGCTCAAGGGCGCAAAAAGAATCAGCTGGCAGCGGCTAAGCAAAGCGCTGTTGACCTCAAACCCCGGGTTTTCGGTGGTGGCGCCAATGAGCGTCACCGTGCCGTCTTCGACGGCACCCAACAGCGCATCCTGCTGGCCCTTGTTAAAGCGGTGAATTTCGTCGATAAAGAGAATTGTGTCCTTGAACATGCCCTTCATTCTGCGGGCGTCTGCGAGAACTTCCTTGACTTCCTTCACGCCGCTGGCGACGGCCGAAAGGGCGACAAACGCTTTCTTGGTATGCTGGCGGATCACGTGGGCGAGGCTCGTTTTTCCGCAGCCCGGAGGGCCCCAGAAAATCATGCTCGGCACGCTGTCGTTTTCGAGACTCTTGCGCAACAGGCTCTGCTCGCCCAGAATCTTGTTCTGGCCTAAAAACTCATCTAAGTTTCTGGGGCGTAATCTTTCGGCGAGCGGCTGGTCCATAATCCAAAATCTTTATTTCTGTGTACAAATGTATACTATTTCGAGAATCCTGTCAAGCCTTTTGGGACCGCAGCAACAAGATTTCCAAAAAAATATAATTTTGTTATGGGTGTTTCGGGTTCACCAAAACTTGAAGATAAGGGGGACGATTTATGGGGACCTTTTTTAAGCAGATATCGCTTTCTACTTTAGTAGCTGCTTTTTTAATTGCATGCGGAGATGATTCCGTCAGTAATCAGAAGGAAGATGCTCAAGACGAATTAGAATCGTCTAGTTCTGAAAATGTTGTTGAGTCATCAAGTTCAGTCTCTAAAAAGACATCTTCGTCAAGTAGCGCTGAAGAACTTGACTCTTCATCTAGCTTAAAAGAGGTAGATCCTGACGTTATTGATTCCGTTTCTGGTGTCGGCGTTTCTGGTGTTGTTGGTTTGGATAGCTATACCAGTGTCCAAAAGGTCAAAATGGTGGAGTTGGATTCCGCTGATGGCTATGATGAAACGGAAAACGTTTTCTCGGCAGAAATTGGCAAGGACGGCGCTTATGAATTCAAGAATGTCAAATTGATTCAGCCTTTTGTTCGCGTCTCCGCTGAAGTAACTTTAACAAGTCCTAGCGATGGAAAGTCTTTTTCGATCACGTTCTCTGCTCTAGGGGATGTTTCCTCGAATGAAAAGTTCAACTTGGGTCTCTTGACGACTCTTGAAACGGAACGTGCTCGTGTACTCCTGGCGGGGAAGGACAAGCTTTCTTTTGAATTGGCAAAGAGCAAGGCTGCTGAAGATGTGTGGAATATGTTCCACTTGGATGCTACTGATTTTGACCAAACCGAGACGATTGATCTTTCGAAGGCTAGTGAGTCTGGGACTGCTCTTGTGGCGGCGACGCTCTTGTTGCAGATTACTGCTGGTTCTGCTTTATTCGATGATTACGATTTTGTAGGAACGTTTAAGGCTATAGTTGCCGATGTAGTAAAGGATGGTAAGTGGGATGACGAAGAGACTCGGATTAAAGCTGCCGATAATGCTCTTGGATTGAAAATATCTGGTGGTTATGATCTCACTTGCGAATACGTCAAAGAACGTTTCCCTAAGAATAAAGGCTTTGATAAGTACCTCACGAACTTCACCATGAAGGAATTGGAATTCCCGGAATGCGATGGCAGTTCTGCAGGGGAAATATTCTTTGTCAAGAATAAGGCTAGTCGTTTTTATGCAGAATCGTATAACGATCTGAAACATTCACTTTACCGCTTTATCTGTAATGAAAAGGATGGATGGGTGCTCATCCCGGATAGCTTGAAGGACTTCATTGGCGATACAATACCCGCCGAAGATGGCGAAGTCCGTCGTGGTGCGTACTCGGGCCATTTCTTTACGTACGATGGTGCAAAGAAGGAATGGCGTGAGGCGACTGCTCTTGAAAAAGACCGTTATTTTGTCCTGGAGTCTGATGCAAAGGAATTTGTGGATATTCAGGATGTCTATGAAAGTATCAAGGACGATGAACGCGTCATCTTTGTGATCCGCCATGCCGAACGCGGTGACGATACAAGCAAGGGTGGGACGCTTACTGATAACGGCAAAAAACAGTCCGAAGAACTTGGCTCTCGACTCACGAAGTTCAACGAGGACTTTATCCTTGGTGCGTCTGAATTTTTGCGTGCGCACCAAACGGTGGAATCGATTGCGAAGGGTCGTGGGCAGTCTTACGACAAGCGCGATACGATCCCGCAGCTGAACGATGATTGGTATGCCAAGAATAACGAGGCACTCGAAAAGGCAAAGAGTGAGTGTGGCGGTGGCTGGGAAGTGACTTCCAAGTACGCCTACACGGGTGCTTATTCAACGGGTGATGATGCCGCATACTACAATCTCGCCGAACGTTCCGTGGAGCTTATCGAGGATGTTCTTCTCAAGAAGTACCCGACAGAAAAGTTCGTCCTCTTAAGTTCACATGACAAGGTGATGGTTCCGCTTGTGGCTTATTGTTCAAACTTGCAGGTTGAACTCAAGAAATATGATGGTGGCAAGTGGATTAACAACCTGGCAGGCGTTGCGATTATTGTTGACAAGAGCGGAAATCGCCGCTATGTCGCGGTTCGCGGTCTCAAGTCCGGGTATGCGAACTAGATGGAACTAATATACAGAAATAGCCGCGATTTCTCGCGGCTATTTCCTCTTTAACCACCAAACTTTTTTTACTTACCGCACTGGTCGTAAGAACCGAACTTGTCTACGGTGAATCCGCCATCGTAGGGGAATCGGAGCTGAACCTGAGAAACTACTCCGATGACATCTTCGATCTTTTCATCGGATTCTTCGTCGATATTCTGGAAGGCGTCCCAAGAAACCTTGCCCCAAACCATATCGTCGGAGTACGGCACTTCGGCGTACCAGTATTTGTGTGCCGCAGAGTCCGTGACAATCGTGATTCTGATTTCGCTATCCGCTTCGTAGTGGATGCAGAAACCATTCCAGGCGCTAATGTCGGCTGGTTCCAAGTTCGAGCTCACGGTGTTGAGGCTAATCGTTGCAATATTGTTGTCATCTTCGTCAGATTTCACATATCCAGTAAACTTGTGATACTTGCTTACCAAGGACGCAATGACGTATCCGTTATCGTCCGTTTTGAGATTTTTGGGGAACCCGAAGGTATATCTATCCGTTTCTTCGGGAGAATTGGTCCAAATTCCGCCAGCCGTTGCACCGGAAATGCCGAGGTCCACGTGGTCGCCGTCAACGGAGCCGTCCCACAAGAAGCTTGTTCCTGACTTGTAGTCAGAAGACTGAGTCGGCGTCACTACCTTTAATTCGCCAGATTCCTTGACAGAAAGATTTTCCGGTACCAAGGCGCTGATTCGTCTGATTTCGACAGCCGTTCCAGCCTTGTTTTCTTTTGCGAATTTCACGCGGATCTTTGCCAAATGCTTCAGGATATCGTCGGAACCATCCAGAACGTCTGCGAATACCACACAGTTCTTTTCCATGTCGTAGTTCTTCGCAAAGGTCATTGTCTTGACATCGTTTTCAAGGGTACCTGCCGAGGAATCTCCGGGAACGAGTTCCATGACGATATCCATCTGCGAATCGTATTCCAGACACATGCCTTTCCACAGGTTAGACACGTTTGCCGTGTAAATAAAGTCCTTGTCGTTTTTAGTGGTTTTGCCTGCGACAAGGAATTCAAAACCGACATCCGGATTGGAACTGGAACCTTCGAAGACAACATTGCCGTAAATGCCTTCGCTGAATTCGATTTTTTCGGCTAGATCCGTATAATCGTAGGTGTAGCCCCAATCGAAGTAGGCCTCGGAATAATCTTCAAAGAAACTCAACGCACCAGAAGTTCCTTCGTCGCCTTTAGCAAAAGCAGTCTCTACATGAGCGCCATCTGATTTGCCAATCCACAAGTCCGAGCGAACATACGGAGTCAGTCGCTGAATGCTGAATTCACCCGACGAACCCGATGCACCCACAAAGACCAACTGCACGGAACGCACCTTCGTGGCGAATTTAGAACCGTCCTTGTCGTCCGAATCCTTCGTCCTAAAGTCTTTCCAGCTAGCGCAATGGCTTTCGTTGCCACCATCCTTCATGCTCAAGCTGACATAGGGAACGTCCTTGTCCACAGAAGAGCTGGCGTAGTCTTCCGTATCGAGGCGGACTTCTACGTCAAAGTCAGATTGGTATGCAATGCAAAGGCCGTCGTTACCCAAAGAAAGATCTGCAGGAGAACCATCCGAGTTGGAAACGTCGTAGGCAATGCCTGCGCGGGCAAGGCCGTTTGCGCCAGATTTTTCCAGCGAAACGCGACCGAGTAGTGCTTTCTTGGTATTTTCCAACTGAATGTCGGAACCCTTCATGACTTTCCATGCTACAAGATTGGATGATTCATCCCAGAATGCGTTCCTCTCTTCGGTGGTACCGAAGTTTTGGGCGGTACTGGAATCTGAACAGGCCGTCAATGCGAGGGCACCCAACAACCCAAAGCATAAAACGTTTGTCTTTATGTAATTATTCATATACTCCTCGCTATTTTTTTTGTGTATTCTTTGACAATGGGAACATTTGCAAGTTTAAGCGGTAAACTTGACACGGTTCCTTACTCGTGTTGGCGATAGCCACAATTTTTCTGCGGCAGGATTCTAGTTCCCGCACAATTTGTTCATAGGTTTCTCGGTCGATTCCCATGGTCACGCCAGAAACATCGCGTTCATTGGTGTCGAACTCGTCGATAGCCTTCTGTCCAAAGCCGGCCATTTCTCGGTGCATGGAGCGCACTACTAGGGGCATCACTTCGGAATTGCCGACCAATGCTTTGTCTGTCTGTACATAGACGTTTTTCGACTTGCGCTGTAATATTCCGACGCTCACCATAAAGTCCAGAGACTTGCGAACTTCTTCTGCTGTAACCGGCTGCCAGCACATCTCGGCGACTGCTTCGGGGGTGGCGCCAGGCATCATGGTCACCAGTTCACGCAGGACTGGATTTTTCCAAGATTCAAAATACGTGAAGGCATCGGCGTCGACCACTCGAATCTTGTTCGCTTTCGCGATATCCTTCATGCTTGCGAAAGCGTTCTTTTTTGTTTCGTCATCCTTGGCCTGGTTGTACCGCACCAGATAGCGAAAATAATTGTATTCGAAGCCGCCCAGATTCATGGCCGTGGCGACTCTTTCGATCCCCAGTTCGCTGAGGCTGCTTTTCCCTTCGCACACAAGCTTCAAGTACGTTGGCGATGTGAAGCCCGCCAAGCGGGCAAACTCTCGCCAAGTAAACGAACCCGTCCTCTTGCGTTCATCGTAAAAGTCCTGCATGCAGCAGCGATAATCACGATATTCAGTTATTGGTTTCATAGATTCTCCTAACACGGGTGAATTACCCCCGCATTTTGAATATAGATAATTTTGTATCATCAAGCAAGCTTTTAATGATACAAAATGAAAAAAGTCAAAATTATGATACCTGCGTCACATATTGGCGCCTTATCGAGCCATATCCTATAAAAGAAATACGACCGGACAAAAAGCCGGTCGTTCTGTATGCAGTATCGAGAAATGTCTAAGCTTCTACGAATTCGAACTTGCTGAAGCTGCTCGGTAGTTCGCGTGTGGGTCTGCCGTTTTTCAGCATGCAGTGGAGCGAGGTCCCGAGGGTGCAGAGCTTGCCGTCTACGTATAGTTTGTATTCAAACCGCACCTTGAGGCCTTCGCGGTACATGGTGGTTTCGATGTCTACGAATTCGCCATAGCGGGTCGGCTGCTTGAACTTGATATTGAGTTCAAGTACTGGGGCTCCGAAGCCTTCAGCTTCCATGTCTGCGTAACTTGCACCTGCGGTGCGGAAGTATTCGGTGCGGGCTTGTTCGAACCATACTGCGTAAACGGAGTGGTGGACAATGCCCATTTGGTCGGTCTCTGCGTAGCGGACTTCAATTCTTGCGGTGTGTTTATATGTACAAATTTCCATGCCCTAAATATAAAAACTCATTTGATTAACTTGTTGCCAATTTCGCAAAAAAAAGACTATATTGTACAACGACCAATAAGGAGGAATTATGAAATATGTTTTGGGTGCTTTGCTCTTGCCATTTGTATTTGCAGCTTGTACAACGGAAGAATCTGGATGGCTAGAACGCTCCGATGACTATGGCACGCCCTTGCACGAACGTCATTTGAAAAAGGGCTCCAACGCATCATTTGATTGCTATGTGTATTCTCAGGGTGATCACGTGACATTGGAAATGATTTATGATTTGGCGATGTATGACGCCAACCTGAATGTGATATACGATGTCGAAGCGGGAGATCCTTCGTATTACTATGTCGATGTCATGATGACAGGCGTTTTCCAGGGTGAGTCACAAGATGCTTGTGAAAGTATACAGGAATCTATAGAAGGTATAGAAACGTCTTGTTCTAACTCTCGTGTTAGAGGCAAGGCGGAACTTGGTTCTGTGAACGAATTCTCGAAATCGCTGATGCTTGGCAACATGGTCCCGAGTTTTAAGAGCCAGTGCGACGACTTTTATGATACCTATAAGGATATGATGTCCGAAATACCCGGGAAATGGATCTATGGCAATGCTGAATCTAGCGAACCGGCCCTGAGTTGCGATGTCAATCTTACTGCCGATACCGTTATTATGACAGCGGTATTTCCAACGAAGGCCATGTCCATGCTAGTTATCAATTATGACTTTGCTGGCGTCCCGACAGGATCGTTCTATATAGCAGAAGCCTATACCGGAGTGTCTTCGGATACGCTTGCGAATGTTTGCAGCGCCTATCGTCGAGAATCCGACGTTTCTGGCGTGTATTGTGATGGCTCGACTATAACTTACTTGGTCCCTGAAACGCAGGACGGTAAGACCTTGACCCTAGAAGATATGGCCGTGTACCTGAAAAAGGACGTTTGCGCGGGCTTTTTGGACGGGTCTCTCGGTATGGAAGACTTGTGGTATTAACCAATTTATAACTAATTGTGGTTGAATAATTTAGGCCCCTTTTCCTTCGAAAAGGGGTTCTTTTTTGGCTTTTCAAAACTATTCACAATCTATTCACACTCTTTTATCTAGTATGTAGACAGATTTCTTCAAAAAAATGAAAAAAATTTGCTTTTTTTGACGAAATTCGTTGACAAAACCCAATAAAACTTATTAAATTTGGCTCACTCCTATGTTCAGTAATGAAACTAGGGTGTGCCAAAGTA
>Ga0310786_10005612_pt1 | contig 16945 bp, 15 predicted proteins | sample AusTroGonzalo_MG_FD_203881 | JGI IMG/M metagenome (GOLD analysis project Ga0310786, IMG submission 203881) | Bovine rumen microbial communities from tropical cattle in Woodstock, Queensland, Australia - Gonzalo_03 (v2) (version 2) | ecosystem: Host-associated > Mammals > Digestive system >... | reverse complement strand
ATCTGTTATTGCAGTAAGCATCATAAGCCTGATCTCCATAAAACTCAAACGCCTGCTGCCGCCTTGGCGCCGTTTCTCGCGCAGCCCTCAATGCCATTTCCATCGTGGCATTATCATACAAATCCAACGTGGGCAGTTGAATCGACTGTTCATAGCCATAGAACTGAGCCTTTCCGCTCAGCACCGTCAAGCACATCAGTGCTAATGTCATTACTTTCTTCTTCATACGCGTTCAATTTATTAATAGATGGTGCAAAAGTAGACAATGTTCGTTAATCATCCAAGCAAAAAACGATAACAAGCCTTGTGAAAAATCGATTTTCTGCTACAGATAGCCCATGTTTCGATTATTTGTTGTATCTTTGCAGGGTCCTAAACGTATAGATTATGCCTACTAAGAATATCTTTGCCGGATTTGGAGTAAGATCAGAATTCGTGAATCTGATTTACAATGAATTGATGAAGGGTGATTTTGTCAGTTATGCAGATGTGCTCGCCTTATATTGTGGTAGGCCGAAAGGTTACTACGATAAGATGGCTTGCAATAGTGAACCTGGCTATGGCGAATTGAAAAAGGCATTCCCTGAGGTGTTGAAGGCTTTGGAAAAGGCCTGTCCTGGATGCATTAAGGATAATGGACAGAATAAGGGTAAAGCATATAAATATATAGGTAAGGATAATGATCCTTTGGTAGAAGAGCGAAAAGCAGTAGTCCAGAAGTCGGTAGAGGATTATGTGACTTTCTGCAAAGCCTCAGCAGGCATTATGCCAGCAAGTTGGTTCTCATCATTCTTTGAAAACACGCAACTACTGCTTGATGCGAACAGAGAGGCCAAAGATGGAGATATGCACATCAGTTCAAGTATGGAGCAAAATCTTACCAATATTCATCTTCTCCCAGTATTCTTTAAGGCCATAACCAACAAGCAGGTCTTGCGTTTCGACTATCAGCGATTTGGGCAGGAACCATTCACTTTAATCTTCCATCCCCAGTTCCTCAAAGAGTATAATGGACGATGGTTTGTATTTGGCGAGGCTGATCGCGAACCCTATCAGGCCTATAATGTGCCATTAGACAGAATAGTAGGTGAGGTCTGTGAGGTAGATGATGTCAAGTACATCCCAGCACCAAAAGGATTCTATCAGGAATTCTTTAAAAATATAATTGGTGTCACCCACGAGAAAGGTGCTAATGTTGAAGAAGTCATCATTCGCACGAAGACTGAATACCAGCATGGTTTGCTACTTACTAAACCCTTGCACCATAGCCAAAAAGAAATAATGCCATATGGCGAACACGAAGATGGTAATTATGGAGAAGTCCGTCTAACAATAGAGCCTAATCGTGAACTGCGAGGTCGTATTCTCCTTTATGGTGATAATCTCGAAGTGATCAGTCCGCTGTCTTTGCGAGAGCGAATCAAGGAAATTATCAAGAAACAGTTGGAGCAATATTCTGAAAATGAATAGAAGATTTTCCTCCAAAATTACTGCACTTTCAAAAAAATGCAGTATCTTTGCATCGCAATTATGATAACACCTGCGGATTACATAGAAGATGAAATCTATGGTCAGCGTTTGCTCATTAGGAAGAACGCTGATCCAAGAGAACTTCCTGGTAATATCCGTGCTGCTCGGGCCATCCTCAACTCCTTTACTGATGTTACCATCATTATCAATGCCCATACCATGTCTTTTGGCCACAAGAATCCTGAGTACATCATTGATGGGCAGCTGGGAGATCGTAAGGGAATCATGGGCGAGAAAGGTGTAACGGCTGGTTTTAAGGCTGCAAAGAAACAAGGTTGTAAGATTGTGGTTATTGATCTCGATGAACATATCTTTCAAGTACGCTCTTTTGAACTTTCAAAATATATCTCGCGAAGGAAGGCGGATTTCGTAAGTGGTATGATAGCCGCATGTTATGTGGTATTTGACGGTGAGGCTGTGGTGGTGAATGCCAGTGTACAAACGCGCCAAGAGATCATGTCTGCTATTGAACAATTGAATCCTGGAGCACCAACCTATTAGAAAAACGAAAGCCGTAGGTACTCGACCAACGGCTTTGTTTTTATTAGAACGGTTGCGGAGCTTGATGCAATCGCGCCTATATGCAACTCTCATTCACGCTGCAAAGATACGATAATTTTGCTTTCCTTCCAAACATTTTGCTAAATATTTTACAACTAAATATGTTTTCCCTTCATTCTTGCATTAATTCATAGATAATCTTCAGTTATTGTAGGAAAATCATAGCTAGGGTGTATCAAGGAAGATGTGAGGGAACAAATATGCCAAACCGCTTTTCATTAGAACTGGCAGGTGGACTCGAACCACCGCTCTCATGTAACGAATAAGATATCCAATTGCCAGTTTTGTTTTTAAGGAAGTTCAATGTTCCGGCTCCATGTGGCGTTCTGACTCTATTTCCTCACTTTCTCTGCAGCGGCCAGCTACTTAAACTCATACTTGAGTTCGTTACCAAGAGTCGGTTCCTACAGATAGTCGTGATAGGCAGACTGGAGATTTCCAAAACATAATACAAAGGATAATGGAAGAATCATTCTTCCGACCTTGTGCATTAACGATTGAGCGTTCCTTTTACACTCAATCTAAGCACGACAAGTTAACTTTATCATAAGCAAAAATTGTTTTGAGACTGGTTGTCACTGTAGAGGGCCAACTACTCCAGCCGTGTTAATAGCCCTTTATTCATCTTCTTCGATTATTTGTGGCTTTTGGAGTCGAAATGCATCCAACATCTCTGCCCTTCCTGATTCTATAATCTGCTGAGTAATGCTTTCTGCACAACTTCTTGCTTGTTCCTCTTCAGCAGAAGGGATGTACGGTTTTGCTTTTTCTGAATACTCCAACGAGCCATACTTTGCTGTTACTAACAACTTCTTTATTTTTCCCATTTATTTGTTTTTAAGGTAGGAATGAGCACCATTGCTCACCCCGTTTTATTGATTATGGCTCAATGGCTCACTTCGATAAGCAATAAAACTGGTACAAAGATACATATTTTATTCCAAAGTTGGACGAATTATGACCTAAATATTGTTTTTTACTCTCTTTTTATGAGATTTACCTCATATTATTAATAATAATGTGTATCTTTGCACTATCTAAGATAAAATATATGCCGATACTACATACTATTATGGAATTTCGAATTACGAAAATCGGTTCCACTGAGAACGGAACCATTTGTGATGATGATTTTCTTGCAGTAATCAAGAATAGGTTGTATCTTTGCAGTGCATTTGAGACACAAATGCCTGAAATAGAGTACTGACAACAAAAACACAAGAAGCTATGCAGAACGTACAGAACGCAGCAGAGATCCAGCAGAGAGTGATTAACCTCGTTGATCTTTACCGTACTAAGGTAGGTAAGGAGAGCCAAATAGCGAAAGAAGCCAAAGCCGATGATGAATTATGGCTGAAAGAATCAATAGACACGATGGTTGAAGAGGGGCTTTCTGTCGGTGGTGGAATGTATGTAGAAGGCCCTCACAAGGATGTGTGGACAAAGCATTTGATGGTAAATGAACAATTGCTTGGCCATTTCTACTCAGTTGTTGCAGGAGAGGATGCAGAGAAAGAGATTCTTGACCAGTTGTTGTCAGATGTCTATGACAAGACTATCTTTACCGAAGAAGAAGAGACTTTCCTAGTTGACCATTTCAAAGAGATGGTGAATTATATCATATTAACTCCCTGTGATGATAGTTTGAAATGGGTGCGACGTCATGATGATAAGGATGTATATACTATCCCAAGTGAAGTGCTCGAACTAATCAAGTCTCGGGTAGAAATTCCTGTGGATTCAAAAGTCTATTATATCCATACTGCATTTGCTCAATTAGCAAATTTATTCGATGGATGTAAGTATTATTGTGACACAATGTTTTATGCATGGACGAAAGTTGCCCTTTATGCCAACAACATAGATGCAGAGAACAATGCAAACCCTTCTTCATATGACGCAATCTTGTCTTATCTTCCAAAGGGGGATGATGACAGCGAAGAAATTGCTCGTTTATGTGAAGCTTATAAAAATTTACCTACTGGAGGTGAACTTGTACTGATTTGTCCACCTGATGTATTGGTGAATAAGGGAAATACTTCGAATAGTATGATTCTTCCTCACTCATTGAAACTAAAAGAGAAGTATTCTTTTAACGATGTTCTAAATGAGATAAATACTTCCGCTCATGCCAACGCCCAATTCAGACAAATGCTTGTAGAGGACAAGGCAATTAAGGAGATTATACAGATGCCTCAGGTTATGAGCGGTGATGCATCTTTTGACACGTATTGCCTTCTGATTGCAGAAAAAGGACGCTCTGAATCAGATACTATTCTCATTGATGCCCGTATAGCAAGTCATGATGTTGACAGAAAGAATAATATGTTATCTTTCGATAACGCCAAGTTCAAAGATATCTTGCAGAATCATGGAATTGATCCTAATACGGGATTGAGAAAAGTCATAAAGGTATCTCCAGAAGAACTATCATATCATTTACTGATACCACAGGTATATACAATAGAAAGGCCGTCTGAAGCAGAACATCCAGTCTCGCTTTCGTCACTTTGTTCTTTGGCGTCAGCAAAAATTCGAGATGTACAATTTGATTTGCCAGAAGATACACCATGGATTACCATGAATGATCTTACTCCTTTATACACAGGCGATTTGGACATGTCTGGTATAAGAAGAGCAGATTGTCCAAACAATCCTACTTTCGTTGAGGATAGTAAAGACTATGCTTTTGACGAGGATGGCATATTCGTAGACTCCATTTGGGCACAAAGGAATACAAAGAAAGGGCATCATGTTTTGGACTATAGGGAGTGCACCTACCTTGATGGTAAAAGCGATACTGTTCTCTATGAATATTCTGTAAAGCATGGAGTACGTGTTGCTATAGTTCGGGCAACGGGTAAACCATATGCAGTCAGCTCAGGTATTTTAGTATTTTGTCCGAAAGATGACTTCGAAGCTGAATCCTTGGCAGCTCTCTTAAGATTGCCTATTGTGTATAGACAGTTAGTGGCATATCAAGAATATGGGCTTGGCCATCACCTGAATGATATACTTGTTCCTACGGACAAGCGTATCATAGGTGACGAACTATATCTGATGAAGAGAGAAGAGTCTGTAGCTAATGAGTTGGGAGGTAAAGTCCTGGCAATGAAGGCTGATTATCTCAATGAAGTCAGAATGCGTAAGCACGACATGCGTCCTCATATGAAGCAATTGAATTCTGCGAAAAACTTGTTGCAGCACTATGTTGATAATATCGATATTACAGATGATGTAAAGCAGAATCTGAATCGCCAACTTAACCGCTTTCGTGATGCATTAAGTCATCTGTCAGATCTGATAGACCACTTTAGTGATGAAAATAAGTATGGGAAACCAGAGCGATTTTCTATTACAGAATATTTCAACAAACTAATGACAGAATCTATAGATCTTAATTGTAAGATTGAGTATTACCAGGACTCTGGTGCAATTCAGAATTATTTAAAGCCTAAAGTAATGGAATGGCTTGAACAGATAAAAGTGTCAGCGGATAGACAAGATGAAGAATATATGAAAGGTGAATACACTTTTCCAATGCATTGGTCATATACAATGATTGCTCCATTGGATTTTGACAGGATGGTTCATAATATTTTGGAGAATGCCAGAAGACACGGCTTCACGGATTCTTCTCGCTCCGATTACAAAATATGGATTGTTTTCAGCGTAGATGAAAAACGTGACATGTACGTAATAGATTTCAAGAACAATGGAACACCTTTGCCTAATGGTATGAACAAAGAGAGATATGGCTTAAAGGGTGAGAGAGCTGGAATTACTGGAGGTACAGGATCTGGCGGATATATAGTGAAGTCTATCGTGAACCATTATGGAGGGGATTATGATGTGTTCTTCAATAATGACATGACAACAATTAGAATATGGTTACCAATAGCGTCAATATGAAGACAAGGTATGATGTCATCTGGATAGATGACGAGTGGGAGAAAATGGATGCATTCAAAGAAGAATGTGAGGTGATTCATCAGATATATCTTCATCCATTCCGGACTCAAAAGGCCGGGATGGATGAGTTTGACAAAAATCCTAAAAAATGGGATGCCATAATTCTTGATGCCAAAATGTTTGATGAGTCAGAAAATGAAGTGCCAAAGTTGGATGGATTAAGAAAGGCTGTGCAGCATATCAATGAGAAAGCTCTATTACGAAAAGTACCTTTCTTTATTTCAACAGGACAACCTGATTTAATGGATAACGAAACCTTCGAACAGGCGTTTGGCAAATATTACATAAAAGAGCGTGATGATAAAAAGCTCATAGAAGATATAAAAACAATAGCAAGCAAATCCACAAGATTTCAAGTAAAGACTTATTATTTCGATGCTTTAGATCAACTTGATACTTTAGATGCATGGTGCTGTGAAAAGATTCTTGATATATTGGAAGCGATGCATTTCCCTGAAAAGGATATTGATCCATTGCTTTATTACAATCCGTTAAGGAAAGCATTGGAGTATGTTTTTAGAGCTACAAATAAGGTTGGTGTAATACCCGATGTGTTTTTTTCTGGTGGCATGGTCAATTTAAATCAATGCTTTATGTTCCTGATAGGACGTGAAGCAAGGGTGTTAGGTTATAGATATGGTGACTCTGGAGAAGGAATTGTTCCACGACATATACATGATATGATGTCACTTATTATCAATTTGGGTAATTACGGTTCTCATTCGATAGAACAATCTCACCCAACAGAATTAAGTGAATACGAAGTTCAGAAATATGACAAACAGATAAATGCTCAAGGAGTTAATTCCAAATTGCTTATTTTTAGTATTGCACTACAATTCTGTGAAATTGTAAAATGGATGAACCATTATATTACTGAACATCCCAATAAAGAAGAGAATTTGAGAAAATGTGTAAAATTGGATATGCAATCTGCAGAAAAGCAAGAAGGGACGCTAGAACTTGTTGGAGTTATTGAACTGCATGATGGTCTTTACCATATTGGAAAAGATTTCTCTGTATATCTCCGTCGCAAAGAGCTAGTTGGAAAGAAAGTAAGAATTGCTAAATACACTCCCAATACAAGTACTAAGTCTAAAGAAATGTATCCCCTTTTTGTTCACGATAACGATATTCAAGTCTTGGAAGATACAGAAAACGGTTCCAAGTAGATAGGAACCGTTCACAAGGTTGTTTTTCTTGCAAGATTGCGAAAAACGCCTTACCTTTGCAGCATCAATCATCGACACCACCTCGAGATTGAAGCTGCAAAAGCTTAGTGGTGGGATCTTAAATTGCAGTATTATGCAGAACACAATACTTCAGAACATCGTAGCGAAAAACCTTCCGGCCCTCTCGGGCGAGTCAGTCACTTATAACGCAGCCAAGAACATCTTCCTGACACGAGGTTACACCAGCGCAGCAGGGAATATGTACTATAAGGCTATTCGTATCTCGGATCGTCTGGCTGTCTATTATGACTTGGGACAAGGATATAAGTACACCTTCCTGAATGGTATCAAGTTGTTCTGCTGGGACGGACAGAAGGCAAAGGTCATAGCACAGAAGTATTGGGGCGGCTGTGACTATCGAGTATTTAACGAGCAGTTTGCCAAGGAGCAGAGCATTCTAATGCTGAGCAATTTCCTTGCAGGACAACTCAAGGCGCAAGGTGCTCAGGTGAGCAATCAGGAGATTTTCTCTTTCGCTTACAACATGATAGAGGAAACTCAACGCAAGCAGTTAGCCTAAGGCTACTGCCTGCGACATAGATAACAAGATGTTTAACCATTAAAACGACAAGACTATGGCAACATTGACTAAGGCAATCAACAAGAACCTGTTTGACAGCATCCTGCCGTCATTCGGTAACCCACTAGTTCATATCCCCGTCTGGGATGACAGTCAGAAGATGTTTATCTGCGACGAGTTCGAGAGTAATAACGGGCATCGATACTATCGGGGCATCCGATTCTGTGATCGTATCGTCATTCTGGAAAAGGTGGGACTGTATCACAGCTGGACCTACATCGACTGTATCGAACTCTATGCCTTCAATGGGCAGAAGATGGAACTCATCCAGAAGCGTGACTACGACAAGGTGTTCCGCAACGAGGCGTTCATCCGTCAGGAGTCGGAGCAGATGGTGAAGGACTATCTGACTGGCGTGATGAAAACTCAGCGCATCTGTGCTCCTGTAGAGCAGATTGCTGCCCAGGCCTCTGAACTGATCAATGGATGCTACAAGAGTTTCCTTGATCCGGACTTCAACACACGTTTAACCCAAATACTCCCCAAACTTGAACAGAAATAATTATGGAGAACATGATTGACACACAGAACAAGCAGCAGGTGATGGCCTTCGAGCTGATCGCCAACACCAACAGTAGTTTCTTCCTCACAGGACGTGCAGGAACTGGTAAGACAACCTTCTTGCGCAATGTGCAGAAGATGGTGGATAAGCAGTTTATCACACTGGCCCCAACTGGTGTGGCTGCCATCCTTGCAGGTGGTGATACCATCCACTCGTTTTTCGGACTGCCCATGGATGTTTGCACACCAGGCACCATGGGTAAGATGAGCGAGGCAAGAATCCTCACACTGATCCATACGGACACTATTATAATAGATGAGGTGTCGATGGTGCGCTGTGACATCATTGATGCTATCGACTATACGATGCGGAAGACACTACGCTCTTCTCTGCCTTTTGGAGGTAAGCAGGTGATCTTCGTGGGTGATATGTTCCAGTTGCCACCAGTATTGAAGAAGGGTGCGGAAAGCGATCTGATGCACGACCTCTATCATGCGGATGACTGTTTCTTCTACAAGGCAGACGTCATCAAGCGCATGCGAATGGTGAAGATCGAGTTCCAAAAGGTGTATCGTCAGGAGAATGAGGCGTTTCTCAAAATCCTTGAGAGCGTTCGCCTGAACAAGACGACCCCAGAGATTCTGATGCATCTGAATGAGCGTGTCTGCCAGCCTACGAAAGAGGATGGGGCAGTGATTACGCTGGCTTCTCTCAATAGGACTGCTGATGACATCAATCAGAAGCGTCTTGCTGAGATTGAGTCTGAGGAATACACCTACGAGGGTACAGTGACAGGTAAGTTCGAGGAGAAGCGTTTCCCTGTGGATAAGACCATGAAACTGAAGGTGGGTGCTCAGGTGATGTTTACTCGCAACGACCAACATAAGCGTTGGGTGAACGGTACTATTGGCAAAGTAACCAAGTTGTCTAAGGACGAGATAAAGGTGACTTTGGAAGGTGGTGAAACCTACGTGGTGCCCAATTGCTCTTGGGAGTCGTATAGCTATGAGTACGACAAGGAAGAGCGCAAGATGAAGAAGGAACTGATGGGAACCTTCACTCAGTATCCGCTTCGATTGGCTTGGGCCATCACTGTGCATAAGAGTCAGGGTATGACGTTCGACAAACTCTACCTCGATCTGAGCAGAGGGATGTTTGCAGCAGGACAACTATATGTGGCCCTGAGCCGTGTGCGTTCGTTGGGTGGCTTGTTCCTCTCGCGTCCCATTATTCCTCAGTATGCTCATACGAGTCGCGAGGTGTTGTCGTATGCCAACGGCTATAACGACGAGCAGGTGATTAACAGCGAGATAGAGAGTGGAAAGGCTGTATATCAGTTGCTGGCGCATCACGACTATGATGAAGCTGCTAAACAGTATCTGATGCTGGTGCAGAAGAAGGCTGAGGCTGGTGACATCAAAGAGGCTATGCAGCAGACCAAGCGGTTCCTCGATACCGTAATCTGTGACGAAGAACTCTATGGGTGTGTTGAAGAGATCCCTGCATCGTTGATGGAGGCAGACCACTGGGCACCCAAGTTCCTTGTGGCTCTGTTGAGTCTCTATGCGGGGAGATATGAGCAGGCTTTGACCTATGCTGATAGTGTGCTGGCTCAGCATCAGTGTCAGGAGGCGCTTTATGTGAAATCACGTTGCCTGGCTAAACTCGAACGCTACGATGAGGCTGATGCTGTGAATGTGCTGATGGGTGATGTCTTCGACATGTCAACGCCAGACTGCAAGGTGCTCTACATGATTGCCATGCTTAATGAGTTGCATATTGGCGACAATGGCCTGAACCTGATGCAAGAGCTCATCAAGGCCAAACCGAAGTACGACAAAGGCATCCTGTCGCTTCGCTATCTGATGAAGCGGAAGGGATTGGTGCTTGTGAAGACGTCTGACGATCCTCGAGAGTTGGTGGATGATTTCAATTCGGACATCACTGAGGAAGATTTTGCCCAGAAGTTGGCAACAGCTCGAGAGAAGGCTCCAAAGGCAGTAGAATACCTGCTTCGACTGATTAAGAAGCAGGTGCTCACAGAAGAACTCGTTGCTGTTTAGCATCGAGTTCTGACAATAGATTAACCTAACAACACAATAACTATGACGGACATGAAAAACAAAGAGAATGAGGAGTTGAAGCAGTTGCATCGCTCAATTCTTATGGCAGAAGTGAAGGAGAAAGTACGAATGCTCAAGGAGCTTGGCATGAGCGAGGCAGAGATCGTATCAAGTTTTCGTATTAGGCAACCTCTGAAGAAGTTGTTTATTAGCAGGAACTATAGGATCTTTCTTGGCGACGAGCGGAAAGAGGTTCACATGGAGCCGCTGGTGAAAGCTGTGTATCTGCTATTCCTGCAACATCCGGAGGGGATTGTTTTTAAGGATCTGCCTGATTATCGACAGGAGTTGGCTAGTATTTATAATAAGGTAAGGCCATGGGGATTGACGGACAGAGCTTTGCAGAGCATCGAAGATGTTACTAATCCGTTGCTCAATTCCATCAATGAGAAGTGTGCCAGAATCAGAAAGGCTTTCGTCACCATGCTGGATAGTAGTGTGGCTGGTCATTATTATATAAAAGGTGCACGTGGGGAAGCCAAAAAGATAGACTTGCCACGAGACAAGATCGTTTGGGAAAGATAATCACTTCACCCGTCGAAGTATAAAATGCATTTTTCACAAGGCTTGTCTTGGAAAAACGCTTTGTCAATTGAGTTATAGAAGCTATTTTTGCAGTCAAAAAGGATGGATAAGACATCGGTAATGAAAAATATGAATCTACGAATTAGTTATTTGTTTAAGGGTGACAAGGTCATCTGGATGGTGTTCTTCATACTATGTATGATCAGTATAGTTGAAGTGTTTTCTGCTTCAAGTGTACTGACCTACAAGAGTCTAAACTATCTCGGGCCAATTTCATACCACTCCTTCACTATATTAGTTGGTGTAGTAGTGATGATTATCGTATTGAATATCCCGTACCACTATTACAGGTCCATGATACCTTACTTGATTGTTTTCTCCGCAGCTACTTTGTTATGGGTGTTACTGGCTGGGACGAAAGTTGGCGATGCAGGACGATGGATTAGTCTGTTTGGCTTCACCTTTCAGCCATCAGAGATTGCCAAAGGCACTATCGTTTTGGCTGTGGCTCAGATTTTAGCTGTCTTGCAACGTGAAAATGGGGCTGATAAAAATGCTATCAAATGGATTCTTTGGGTTACTATACCAATATGTGTTTTGATTGGCCTGGAAAACCTCTCAACAGCTGTTATGCTTTTTATCGTGGTTTTCCTGATGATGTTCTTTGGCCTTGTCCCTTTGATGCAGCTCGCTAAACTAGCTGGCTTCTTGATTTTGGTTGTTGTTGTCGCTCTGTCAATGATCATGTTAGTGGGTCATGATATAAGTGATGCAGAGAATGAACAGACAAAGATTGAACAGGTGGAGAGTCCCCATGAGAAAAGCTTGATAGAAAAAGTATTCCATCGTATTGATACTTGGAAGAGTCGTATCATAGAATTCGGTAAACCTATGCCTGCTCCAAGAGACTACGATCTCGATAAAAATGCTCAGGTAGCTCATGCAAATATTGCCATTATAACGAGTGGAATTGTAGGTAAAGGTCCAGGAAAGAGTACTGAACGTGACTTCCTTTCGCAGGCGTTCTCTGACTTTATTTTCGCTATTATCATCGAGGAGCTAGGACTGTTGGGAGCATTTGCTATTGTCTTCCTATATATTATCCTTCTTTTTCGTTGTGCTCGCATTGCCAATAGGTGTGAAAGGAAATTCCCTGCTTTTCTGGTTTTGGGTATAGGATTGTTGTTGGTATCACAGGCCATATTCAACATGATGGTTGCTGTAGGATTAGTTCCTGTAACAGGTCAGCCGCTGCCCTTGGTATCGAAGGGGGGTACTTCAACCATCATTAATTGTGCCTATATCGGTGTCATATTAAGTGTTAGCAGGTCTTTTGAGAAAAAGAAGGTAGTAGAGGCAGGAGCGGAGAAAATGATGGTTATAAATAAAATATAAACAAGTCTTGAGATGATTCATATTACAATTTGGGTAATTATACTTGGTATTTATTACTTCTACCATGTCTATAAGGCAAGCGTGGAGGAAAAGGAAGCAGAGGAAGACCGTTTCTTCGAAGAGTTAAAGAATGGTGATAGTCATAATGAGATCGTCACTGAAGAGCCCACGTATCTTGATGAAAGAACCATCACTGGACTGGTCTTATGTACTTTGCGTAAAATTGGTTGCGAACCCGAGACAGAGGTATGTGGAGATCTAACTAGGGTTTCCTTTACCTATCAGGGAGAAAGGTTTACGATAGAATGTAATGATAGTTGTAGATTCATCGTGATTTATGACACATGGTGGTATGAGATGTCCATATATAGTGATGTCGAGGATATAGCCAATCTTCATAAAGTAATCAATCTCGCAAATCAACATGCTAATTGCACGGTTATCCACACTGTAAATCAGGAGATTGAAGAAATAGGCGTTCATAGCAGAAGAAATATATTGTTCATTCCTCAGATACCAGAGATCGACCAATATCTTATCTGTGTCCTGAATGATTTCTTTAAGGTTCAGAGATATATGGTGACAGAATTGGAAAAATGCAAAGTTAGAGAAACCCAAAATAGATAGAAGTTATGACAGATTACGAGTACATTATTATTCAGGTGAAGAAGTTCCATTTTTCAAAATGGGATGATGGAGAGTTAAGGAAGTGCGTTGATATGTTGCCTAAGCTTTCGAGGCAGGAGTTGGTATCGCTTTATCAGAGCAAGTGGTTGGATAGCAAGTCAACTTTCAGGGATGCCATCTTCAATCTGTTGTTTAAGGAACGTATTGAGGAAAGGGACAGGAAGATCAAGGCGATGAATGTGGATGAACTCATTAAGAACCTCCACGATGAAAACGGTTATGGGAAGTTCATCGTGCTTGAAATGAAGGAGCGTTATGACTCGCTCGACGATGAAGACAAAGTGAAGGTTCTTGACACGTTGTCGGAAACGACCAAAGCGAATCAGAAGTGGGCTGAGAGTAAGAGGAAGAAGTTGGATGCAGACAAGACAGAAGTATGCCTGGACAAAGAAACTCCAATAGACAAGGAACTGTGAGAAACGGTCAACAGCCTTTGGATTTCGCTTATGGGCACGTGATGCCTCAGGCTCCTGAGGTAGAGAAAGCTGTGCTGGGGGCGCTGATGATTGACAAGGATGCCTATATGGAGGTGTGCAATCTGTTGGTGCCAGAAAGTTTCTATGAGCCTAGAAACCAAATGGTGTATGAGGCGATACAACAGCTCAGCAGGGAGGAGAGTCCTGTAGATGTACTGACTGTGACGGACATGTTGGGGAAGATGGGTAAACTCGAAGAGGTGGGTGGTCCTGGTTATATCATGGATCTGAGTTCGCGGGTGGCCACTTCTGCTAATATCGAGTATCATGCCAATGTGGTGGCGGAAAAATACTTGTCGCGTCAGATGATTCAATATGTCAACGTGATAGGGAAGAAATCGTTTGACGAGACCTACGACATCAGAGACGTAGTGCAGGAGGCGGAGAGCATTCTTTTGGAACTGTCGCAGAAGAATATGAAGAAAGACTATTCTGCATTGGGCTCAGTTGTGGAAAGAGCGGTAAAGTCGGTAGAGGAAGCCTATGCCAATAAAGGCAGTTTTACGGGCATTCCTTCTGGTCTATACAAACTTGACGATATGACTTGTGGATGGCAGAAGTCGGATCTGGTGATTATCGCAGGACGCCCTGCAATGGGAAAAACGGCCTTTGCTCTTTCGGTGGCGAAGAATATTGCTGTGGATCAGAAAAGACCGATGGCGTTTTTCTCGCTGGAGATGTCGGATGTGCAGTTGGCTAACCGTTTGATGTCGAATACTTGTGAGATAGAAGGAAAGAAACTGCTGAGCGGGCAACTGGACAGGGAGGACTGGATTAGGCTTGACAAGAATCTCCAGGCTTTGACAGACGCACCCTTGTTTGTGGATGATACGGAGGGGCTCTCTGTGATGGAATTGAGAACCAAGGCGCGTCGGCTTCAGAAGGAACATCATATTGAACTGATCATGATAGACTATCTGCAACTGATGACTGCCAGTGGGATGAGATATAACAGTCGTCAGGAGGAGGTGTCGCTGATTTCGCGTTCGCTGAAAGGTCTGGCAAAGGAACTGAATATTCCTGTGCTGGCATTGAGCCAACTGAATCGTGGCGTGGAATCGCGTGAAGGCGCTGAGGGAAAGAGACCTCAGTTGTCTGACCTCAGAGAGTCTGGTGCTATCGAACAGGATGCGGATATGGTGATATTCCTGCATCGTCCGGAGTATTATCATATTCTTCAGAGTGAAGATGGCTTTATTGACTATAAGGATAAGGCTGAGATTATCATCGCTAAGCATCGCAAAGGTGCAACTGGCATCGTCATGATGGACTTTAAGGGGGAGTTTACGCGTTTTGCAAATCCTGAAGACAAAGTGATAAGCAAATCGCCAAGAGAGGGCGGAGAGATCAGGGACTCTGGTGTGAATGGAAGGAATGAGGATTTACCGTTCCCTCCGGAGGATGCAATGTCTTTTGATGCGGAGGTGATGAATGACCATTGAGGAAGTGATTGAGAGGGCGGTGATGGAATCAAATCGGTGATAATTTTAATAGGATATGAGTATGAAGAAGTTTTTGTTTGGTGTGATAGTTGTGATTGTGGCGTTGAGTTCGTGTTTTTCTCATGAGCAGAAGAAACAGAGCAATCGTTGGTGGGTGCCTGAGAAGAAAGATGTGATCTCGTGGGAGAAACTGGATACGATTGTTGTGGGTGACGGACTCTTTAAGCTGGAGTATCCTGACTGTTTCGAACTGAGTGAAGAGTCTGATGACAGCAGTGTGTTGGTGACTTATAAGGAAATATCTGGGCTTTTTCTGATGGCGAACGCGGAAAAGAATCCATATCACTGGAATGCTGATACATTGGCAGAGCTTATTGTTAAAGAGAGAAAAGCTGAGGGCAATGACTCTATCATCATGCAGGACATGCACGATGGTTATTTCTACTTAAAGGGAATCATGGGAGCCAACGGACACTGCTTCTATGAACAATATGTGGTTTTCCATGATTATATTTACAGGTTCACTTTAGTGTACCCGTCGAATATAGAGACTAAAATGGAGAATCTTTTCCGTCTGGTACATGATTGGCATCCTGAAACCTATATGGTGCTTGCTACAATGAAGTCGGATGATATGAAGGAGCGTATGTCTGTACTTAAAAAGCGGGGTGGGATGCATAACTATCGTGAGTTTTATATCGAGGAAAGTGACAATGGGTATCATTTTATGGTTTATGACTCATGTCATCACAATCGCCAGGAGATAGTCTTTGATGCGGATGATTATTTGAACGAAGGGGTTCCTGGTATGTATGCATTTGTAAGTCCGGATAAGAAGTACGTTTATGTGGTAGGTGATATTCTGGCTAATAGTACAGGATGGGTGTCTACCTTTATCATCTATCAGGTGAACACGGAAACACTCAAGGCAAAGTTGGTGAATGCCGTTGCAGCCATTAAACTGGAAAAGACGGGATTTACTGTCGCCTCCATGACTCGATGCGTTACTCCTGATAATTATATATCTTCAGCGATGGACTTCGCCTTTGAGGATATTACCTATGGTTTTAATGGGAAGATTAAGCGTAAGAGTAAGGAATATGCCTCAAAGGAGATTAAGAAACGATATGGGAAACTGTGCAATATTAACGGGGTTTAAAAAGAGAATATTAATCGCAGCATTGCAACCATATCAATTGTTTCAGGATACTAGACTTTAGCCTAGATTGGGTTGTGGGCTAAAATTGTTTGGTGGCAAAGATTCGTTACATCTTTGCCACCAAACTGTTTAATAGCTTCTAGCGATGATGACGCGGGCCTTCGAAGGCTTGCCGCTCACCATATCCACACCGGGTGTCTGTTCCACACCGAAAGGCACGCAGCGGATGGTGGCCTGCGTCTCTTCCTTGATCTTTGCCTCGGTCTCGGCAGTACCGTCCCAGTGGCAGAGGAAGAAGCCACCGTCCTTCACACGCTCCTTGAACTCCTCGTAGTTGTCGCACTCATAAATGCGGCTATCGCGATAGGCCTTTGCCTTCTCGAAGATGTTCTTCTGGATGTCGTCCAGCAACTGCTCCACATAGTCGACGATACCCTCCAGAGGACGTGTCTCTTTCTCCAGCGTGTCGCGACGCATCACCTCGATGGTGCCGTTCTCCAGGTCGCGGGCACCAAGCACCAGACGTACGGGCACGCCCTTCAGTTCGTAGTCGGCAAACTTGAAGCCCGGACGTTTGTTGTCTGCATCGTCAAATTTCACGCTGATACCCTTTGCGCGGAGTTTCTCCATCATCGGCAGCACCTCCTTGTTCACCTGCTCCATCTGTTCGGGCTTGGTGGCGATAGGGATGATGACCACCTGGATGGGCGCCAACTTCGGAGGCAGCACCAGACCATTGTCGTCGCTATGTGTCATGATCA
>Ga0310786_10005611_pt1 | contig 16952 bp, 21 predicted proteins | sample AusTroGonzalo_MG_FD_203881 | JGI IMG/M metagenome (GOLD analysis project Ga0310786, IMG submission 203881) | Bovine rumen microbial communities from tropical cattle in Woodstock, Queensland, Australia - Gonzalo_03 (v2) (version 2) | ecosystem: Host-associated > Mammals > Digestive system >... | reverse complement strand
CTCATGCCCTTGGGAATTCCTCATCAGGCGTGAATTAACAGAGAAGAGGCATTTACTTTTTAATGAAGGGATGATTATGGGAGAAGATCATGACTTCTATCGCGAAATGATGTCAGATATCGGACGGGTAGGTGAAGTGAAGGCGGTAGTTTACTATTGGGTTAGGAATTCTTCGAGCCTCACCCATACAAATGGCAAAGATTTAATCAAGCGTTATAGTGGTTTTATTGATGGCTCGTTCACATATCTTTGTCATTTGCTGAAGTTTAAAAATCACATGATAGAAAAATACTCGGTGCCTGCACAGGTCCAGGAATTATTAGATAATTCCAAGGATGATTCTACTTTTAGTATTTTGATTCTTTATTTTCGGTATTTTTCGTTAAAAGAGAACATAGCGATGAGCAAGAAAATGAATGCTTTAGGCGTTTTTCCTATCCATCATCGCTATTTGGAACATCTCAAATATAGTCGGTCGAAACGTTTCGTCCTGAAATCGATAGGTCAGTTGATGAATATCCGACCTCTGTGGTTGACTGCTTGTGCCCTATTCCATTGCCTGCCCAAAAAGGTTCGGAATCTATGCTAAAGATACTTCTTTTGATTGACTGTCTTGGCTCTGGCGGTGCCCAACGGCAGATGGTTGGTTTGGCCAAACTCCTTCAGGATAGAGGATATCAGATAAACGTCATCTATTATCATCCTATATATTTCTATCGGTCATTTCTGGAAGAACACCATATCCCCAATGAGTATGTGGCTGGTTCTGAGAACAAGATAAAACGGATATTCCTGATTACAAGGGCAATCAGGAAATTCAGACCTAAAGTTGTTATCAGCTATCTTGACTCTCCCAATATAATAGCATGCCTGATCAAAGCATTGGGAATTAAGTTCAGATTGATTGTCAGTGAAAGAAATACATCTCAAGGGCTTAGCTGTTCTGAAAAAACAAAATTCCTTCTGTTCAGGTATGCAGATTCCATTGTTACAAACTCCTATACCCAAGAGCGGTTTATAAATAATAACTTCCCTAATTTGGGCTACAAGACAAAAGTCATCACCAATTTCGTCGATACAGACTTCTTTTTCCCTCTGAATAAAGAAAAACGCGAAATAATCAGGATACTGGTCGTCGGAAGAGTTTCAAGACAGAAAAACACCCTGGCTTTTTTACAGGTTATACATATCCTGAAGCGTGAGGGATTTGCTTTTTCTGTGGATTGGTATGGACGTGTGGATGATAACACTTTTACACAATGCAAGGCATATATTGATAGTCATCAGTTAGACGATGTATTTACATTCCATGAGCCTAAAAACGATATTGTCAATGAATATCAACAATCAGACATCTTCTGTCTGCCAAGTCTGTATGAAGGATTTCCCAATGTGATATGTGAGGCAATGGGTTGCGGCTTACCGATTCTTTGCAGCCATGTCTGCGATAATCCCTTGCTGGTAGAGGATGGGGAAAATGGATTTCTGTTTGATCCGAATAACATAGAGGATATGGCTGATAAGATGAGGATCATGCTGACTTTATCGCATAACCAGTTAAAGGAAATGGGTACCAATAGCCGTCTTTTAGCCATAGAGAGGTTTTCTGCCCAAACCTTTATAAAAAAATATGTGGATCTTATAGAATGTAAATGATTTAGTAAGTATGCGCATATTATTGGCATCACCTTACCATGGGAGTGGCGGCATCACAAGATGGACAAGCCATATCCTGAGCTGTTACCAGAATCACCGCCATGAGGACGTAGAACTTGAGCTACTGGCAATGGACAGGAAGCCATTTCCGAACGTTTTCATGAGGCTACTTTGTGGTATATGGGATTATTCAAGAATTCTTCTGAAAGCACGTTCCAAATTAAACCAACATCAGTATGACGTGATACACATTTGTACAAGCGGTTCGATCAGTTATTTAAAAGACATCCTTCTGCTTTCCATGGCAAAACAGCATCGTGTCCACACGGTCATCCATCTCCATTATGGACGAATTCCAGAAATCAAGACAGCCAATAACTGGGAATGGAAGTTGTTGCAAAGATCTATGAAACACGTCGATGTTTGTGTAACAATGAACAAGCCTTCTTATGAAGCGCTGACAACTGCCGGGTACAAAAACATCGTCAAAATCCCTAATCCGTTGGCTCCTGAAGTTGAACACTTCGCTGAGAAAGAGAGACAAAAATGTCTAAGGGATGAAAGGATGATTCTTTTTGCCGGGCACTGCCTAAAGACAAAAGGGGTTTATGAATTGGTAGAAGCATGTAAGGACATCCAGGGAATACACTTGGTGCTGGCAGGAATGATAAGAGAAGAGGTCAAGACGGACTTGGAAGCTATTTCTGGGAAAAATATGAAACTGGAATTATTAGGTGAAGTACCTTATGACGAAGTTTTACGTCTCATGATGCAATGTGGAATATTTGTGCTCCCATCCTATACTGAAGGATTTCCCAATGTCATTTTAGAAAGTATGGCTTGTGGATGTGCCATTATCGGTACGACAGTCGGTGCTATTCCCGAAATGATTGGAGAAGAGAACGGAAAAATGTGCGGTTTGCTGATTCCCCCCAAAAACACAGAAGCCCTCAAGATGACCATCCACCAATTTATCGATGACAAGGAGTTAAGAGAGAACTGCCGTATTAACGCAAAGCGGAGGGTTGAAAGATATAATATGGATTCTGTTTGGGCAGACCTTGTCCGCACATGGGAGTATTACTGTTCATTGTATTAATTTGATATGGATATGTTAAAAAAATATCGAATAGGATATACACAGGGTGCATACGATATGTTTCATATCGGGCATCTGAACCTTCTGCATCAGGCCAAAGAATTATGCGACATTCTGCTTGTTGGAATAAACTCCGATAAGCTGATTCAAGAATATAAAAATAAGACTCCTGTTGTGAATGAGCTTGAACGAATGGAAATCGTAAAGGAGATGCGATGTGTTGATGACGTCTTTTTGTGTCATACGCTCAATAAGACTGCTATATGGGAAAAGAAACATTTTGATGTTATTTTCATTGGTAGTGACTGGAAAGGGAATGCCCGCTGGAAACAGACAGAGGAAGATTTGAGGCCACTTGGTGTTGATGTCATCTATTTAAAATATACGGAAGGTATTTGTTCAACACAACTAAGACCGTTAAAGAGTCAATGTGTTTCAGATGAGATGAGTTTGTAATATATAACTTAAAAATGTGTTCGTTGTTGGTGTTATGATACAGAGATGAAAAGTAATATTTTAAAATTAATAAAGGTGATAATTAACAAATTTTCAATATGTGATATTATTGTCTTTGAAAGTAACCCAGACTATTCTTGTAATACATACCCTGTCTTTTTGGAATTGCGCAAGCGACTTCCCAAATACAGGATGGTATGGAAAGTGCATAAAGGAACCCCTTGTATTCAAGAAGCAAATGACGTTATCTATATTGATAGCTATACGTTGTTGAATAAAATAAAAAAAACATATTATTGCTATTTGGCTAAGGCTTTTGTATCATGCAATAGCTATTGGGGAAAATACAGAAAAGGTCAAATTAACCTTTTTCTATCTCATGGTTGTAAGACAAAAAATACCCGAGATATATATAATCCTGGCTCCGCAGTGGATTACATCAATATGCAGTCCCATTTCTTTGACAAAGTAACTTGTTATGGCTATAGAGCTGTCCAAAGTCAGCTTGTATATCTTGGCTATCCTCGTTGCGACTGGTTCTTTGTAAAAAACCAAATATCCAGACAACTTATGGAAATTGGGGTAAATGGGGATTATCTAATCTGGCTTCCGACCTTTAGAAAAAGTAAGAACATTTCGTGGACCGTAAATAGCAAAAAATATGAGAGTTTGGGCATTCCATTAATTTATTCTCCCGAAAAGCTAAACGAATGCAATGATTTCCTAAAAGAAAGGGGACTGCATATCATTTATAAACCACATCCTGTTCAAGACGTTGCTAGGCTTACAAAAGTCACCCTCTCGCATATACATATTATCAAAGACGAAACACTTGCTACTATAGGTTTACAACTCTATCAGGTGATTGCAGAATCAAAAGGACTTATTACTGACTATTCATCTGTTTATTTCGACTATCTTCTTCTAGATAGGCCTATAGCAACAACGATTGACGATTTAGAGCAATGGAAGAGCAAAGATGGATTTGCATTTGATATAGAAAGTATGTACAAAGCCTCGACGGAACAGATTGCATCACTTGAAGAACTATATTATTTTATTCAAGAGGTTATCATTGAAGGTAAGGATTCTAAAAGAATCGCACGGCAAGAAATTCGCAATAAAACAATACTATTCCAAGATGGTCATTCTGCACAGCGAGTCGCTGATTTCATTTTGGAAAAGATTGGAGGGAAATGCGAGACATGTATCCAAGGGATACTCTTTATATGAAAAGGTCCCGCCAGGTTAGGCTGGCAGGACTGAAACAGAGGTTAGAGAGTGGCATATTCGGTCTTCGCATCAAAGTTAGGACAGGTCTTGCTGACGCCAGGGAGGTCGCAGTGACCGAGGATCTTGGCATCGGGATAGTCGGCCTTCAATGACTGGAGCAAGTGCCAGAGAGAGGCTTTCTGAGCCTCGGTACGCGTGTCGGCCTTACGACCTTTCTCATCGAGACCGCCCTCGTAGCAGATACCGATGGAGTGCTGGTTGTAGTGGCGGGCATGGGCCCCGACGAGATTCTCATGACGGGTCTGATAAACCTGACCATCACGGGTGATGTAGTAATGGTAGCCGGTGAAGCCGAAACGGGCCTTGTGACAGGCTATCAGGTCTTCCACGGAGAAGGGACGGTTGCAGCGCGTCGCGCTGCAATGCACGATTAACAGATCGATTTTACGCATGACTGTACGAAGAATGTGGTGATGACTAACGTGATGATGGATCCGATGAATTTCAGGATCTTCCCGATTTTGATACGACTGATTTTCATTTGACTTACAAAATTTCGTTAATAATACGTTGATAATTTGTCACACAGAGAGATATATATTGTCACACAGATCTCACGGATTTTCACAGATTTAAAGAGCTAATAAGAATCGATGACACTCAACGAAATCACATACCAGATTAGAGGTGCAATATTCGATGTATATAATGAACTGGGTCCAGGACTGCTTGAGTCGGTCTATGAAGAGGCTCTTGTCTTTGAACTTCAGCGGCGAAGTCTAAAGGTCGAAAGGCAGGTGGAAGTCCCAATCATATATAAAGGTAATGCGCTGAAAACCTCATTGAGGCTTGACCTCTTGGTAGAGAATTGCGTCATCATCGAGTTGAAGTCAGTAGAAGAAATGAAACCTGTTTTTTGGAAACAGACGTTAACTTATTTGAAGCTTATGAATATCCATATCGGCTTTTTAGTTAATTTCTCCTCTGATTGCATCACAGATGATATTTATCGGATTGCCAATTAGTCACACAGATCTCACGGATTTTCACAGATTTAAAAATATATGATGCAGCAAATCAAAGAATATATCTGTGTTCATCTGTAAAAACTGTATAGGGTCAAAAATCTGTGTTTATCTGTGAAATCTGTGTGGGATCAAATATCTGTGTCAATCTGTGAAATCTGTGTGGGATATTAACCGCCAGTGGAATCGCCAGACTCTTCTGGGGTCTCAGGTTCGACGTTCATCGCGTTGTCGTGGGTTTCCTCAAAGACAACATCCTTGAGAAGGGTCTTGGCATTGACATACTTCAGCTTGACGGTGCCGTCGGGCTTCTTCTCTTGGCCGACGACCACACGCTGGCTCTCGGGCTGGAAGAGCACACGACGGGTAGTGATGGTGGCGGCGGTGCAGTCCTCCTTCTTGGCCACGCCGATGGATGAGAAACCGACCTTGAAGATACCGATGCCGTCGAGCTTCACCTTCTGGCCCAACTCGAAGAAGTGCTTCATGGCCTCGCCGAGCTCCTGGAGCACGGCCTTGATGTCGGACTTCTTTACACTGGCCTGTCGCTGGATGAAGTCAGCCAGCTCCTCGGTGCCGATGAAACTGTTGTCATACACTGCCATGGCATAGAACTTGCCATAGGCATTCGAATAAGAATTGTTGTTCTGGGTCTTGATGTACTTTTGAGACATGACGTTAATTGATAATTGAAAATTGAACTTTTGGAGCAGCGAACGCCATCAAGCTTGCTTGTTTGGCTGAGTCGTGACAAAAGTCAACGAAGTTAAAATTGATAATTTGGGGGAGGTCACCTTTGGGTCGTGGAGATAATCCCTTTGGGCTATCCGGATAGTCTTTTTGCGTCGTAGGAATAGGACCTTATAGGGGTAAAGGATTATTCCTTTCAGTCGTGGGAACTATCTCTTTGAACCATAGATGACATAGGAACAGCCATAACGGCCGGAGCTCTGAATCACAATGCGAAATTACTACATCTCCCACTCCTTGTTAGGAACATCCGTGATTACTTGTGCTATTTAGGGTAAATGAAAAAAAAAGAGTATTTGCTTGGAGGATTCAAATAAAAACTGTATTTTTGCAGCAAAAATAAAATAGTTATGATAACAACGATACCTTCACAGAAAACAGAGATGAGTACAGTCGATGCACTTTGGATCCTTATCCAGAATCAGACAAAGTCTGTTCGTAAGGCTCTCATAGAGCGAATCCTTGCTGATCAAAACAAGACAAAAGCTCAGCAGAGAATGGTCAAAGAAAGTCTCACCAGAGCGTTTGATGAACTTCATTCAGGGAAGGTCCATCATGATGCTCGTAAGCTTTTTACCAAGTAATATGAAAGTTACTTTTGACTATCTTGACGAGTTTGAGCATGGAGCAAAAGCTCTTCGCAAGAAATATCCCTCATTCGAATCTGATTACGATACGTTCCTTAACGAATTAGAAGCCAACCCTTTCTGTGGCGAATCGCTTGGTCATCATACCTATAAATATCGAATGACCATTGCCTCAAAAGGTAGAGGTAAAAGTGGAGGTGCACGAGTGTTAACATATAATATTCAACAACAGAGTGAGGATGAAGTATTAATCACACTGATGACCATTTATGACAAGAGTGATATAGAAAATGTTTCTGATGCCTATATCCGTAGCCTTGTTCAACAAATTGGAAAATAGTATTACGGCTCTCCGAGGTAATAGACGATGAGTTCAACCTCACGGGAGGTATAGGAATGGGCACGGGGAGGAGTACCGCATTCACGGAGTTTACGACGTAATTCGCCATTGTAGTCGATCCAAAAGTTGAGGTTGTTCAGAGCACCTTTGGTGGTCTTGGAGTGGGGGAAATAAAGCAGTGCAAGTTCTGACTTGCCATAGCTGCGGATTTTGAATTCGTTCATGTTATTGTTAAAGAATTTGGAAATAGAAAATTAATTTTTGGTAATTCGCGCTAATTTCTTTCAAAATTAAACAGATAATCGATGAGATCAATTTTGGCGGATTTCTGGGCAGGAGATGCTTTCAGCTCTAAGATGGGGCTGACACGGATGGGCGGCGAGTCCTCCCAGAAAGGCGAGGCCATAACCGCCTGGGCGGCATCATACCAGCGACGAAAGGCTGTACCGTCAAGATCGGTATCAGGAAACAGGATGACCTTGCGGCCTTGGAGCGGACGGAACAGATCGGGCTGCAACGCCCAGAGGCCCCCAGCTGCCAACCAGATATACTGCGGGCAGAGTTCAGACATGATAACCGCCGTCTTCTCAGACTCCACCACCGCCACTACAGAGTATTCTCCCTCCACCCTCCACCTTCCTCCCTCCACCAATAAGTGGAGTCCAAACAAACAATGCGAGGTCTCGTGTCGGGCATTTGGGAAAGGGTCCCGCCGACGGATCAGGCTACTGACCCACGTCGGATGACGGTCCTTGTCACGGTGACAGTCAGACCGGTAGTACATCACCTTCCCGTCATGGACACGACCATCCTGGTCAATCTGCCAGAAGATGACACCGCGCAGATTGCTACATCCCAGACAATAGCGACAGGACGCACTTACCATCTGCTCCCACGAGAGATAGCCGGCACTGACCACAGCCTCACAAAACTGGCTGCCAATCGACAGGCAACGTTTCCATAGAACATCCGTCGGCTGCTTCGGCATCGCTCGCAATATTGACTTGAACGATAGTGATTCTTTTATCTGCTGCATCTTTAATTGTCAATTCTCAATTCTCAATTGTCAATTAACTTTGGGGCCCTTGAAGCCTCCCCTCATATTGGAGCCCCCTTTATAAGGGGGCGGAAATATAGAGGGGGCAGTGGCTTCAGAAGGGGGTTGCCTCGAGGGTATAGACGACATGGCCGTTACTGTCATGCGACTTCACAATAAGGCCGGAGCCCACCACCTCGTCAAGAATGGTGTTATAGTACTTAAACGAACGGATATTAGACAACTGGCACACGGCAGTGCGCAGGGCAGCCCCGCCAATCTGCCCATTGTTCCCGAAAGCATCGCGGAACAGCCGCTTCGTATCAAGTTGCCACTGGTCGTTTTCATCATGGATGATATAGTCCTTGTTCAACTGCGGAAAGTCATCGGTATGACGGCTACCCTCCTCGCTGTCGGGCGGGTTGACGGTCATCTGGGGAAGTCCTTGGTCATTGACCTCAAAATACAGGGGCTGCTCGATGTCATACTTACGGGTCAGCGTCTGCTCGAACTTGAAGATACGCTTCGGCAGCAGCTTCTCACAGGAATAGACCTCGAAGGCCTTGTTCATCAGTTCCGTACCAATCCAGCCGCGCAGGTTCTTGTCCTCAGAACCCTTGTTCTGATGCAAAATGCAGACGATGCAGCAGTCGTGCGCCTGTGCCAGACTCATCAGATGCTCGATGACCTCTTGGGCCAGCACACCGTCGTTGATGTCGTTGACCAGATCACGGATGCCATCGACAATCACCAGGTCGGGACTGCTGTTGGCAATGGCCTCCTTGAGGAGGTCACGGCGAACCTCCCAGTTCAGGCTACGGACATTGAAGATGTCCATCTGGTCGTCCTGGAACGGCCCGGCGGCCTCCACCATCGGGACGATACGGTGACGGAGAATGTCCTGAGTGCTTTGGTCGCTCTGCTCCGTATCATACCACAGCACCCGCAAGGGGGACATTTCCGTGAGACATTGTTCTTCTGTGTGATTTGTGTGCCTTCTAAACGCCAGTATCTCCTTCACAAAGCACTGCACCATCAGCATGGACGTGACGAAAGTCTTACCACTCTTGGCTTTGCCAGTGATGGCCACCAGTTCTTTCCTCGGGAAACAGGGCTTGCCGAAGAGCGTGAACAGGAAATCGACGCTCTTTGTCTCTCGTAATACGGAGCTTCTCTAACAATAGGGCCCCAGGACTCATCTGAGAGGTCTCCCCAGCCTGGGTAAGCTCCTCTTCCAACTGTAAATTTTGTTCGTTCATTTCGTTATAAAGTAAAAATCTGTGAGATCTGTGGGATCTGTGTGACAAATTTACATATATCCATCGAGCTGACATGACATCTGTCCCCTTTGGGGACACAATAAGCAATTATTAACAATTAAACAAAAAAGCAATGCAAAAAATTGTTTTAGCCTGTGACTGGAACCATGAGATGATAGGTTTTGTTCCTGTTTATGATCCAGTAGAGAAATTTGGGATAGATCTCAACATGTTATCTTGTCTTGGTATTCTAAATGCTCATTTTGATAGATGGAAGACTGTGTGTCAGTCCCCGAGGCGTTGGTTTGGATTTCATTTGGGATTACGCGGTATCATCTTGAATTGCATATTGGGAAGACAGAAAAAATTTATAGGTTTTCCTATGCGCCATTATGAGCAGCCTTATCTAAAGTCTGTTCTTGAAGATGTCTGGCAAAAAGAGCCTGACTTCCTGGCTTCGAGTTGTACCAGGTTTCGAGAAGTAGAATCTGTTACGCAATATTTATTTCGCTACTGGCAATTTGCTTCTAATCGTTTTTCCCCTGTTAAAAATCAAAGTATTAAGGGCAGATTTTTCTTCCTAAGACAGAAAAGGCTAAAAGATATTGAGGCTGTACTAAAGAATCCTATTGTTGTCTCCATTTGTTTGAATGACGGGCCGTCATGTCCAAATGATGAATACCGGATACTTAATAAGGAACTTCAGGAATTATTTAGTCAAAAATTTCCAGAGAAGTCTCTATATGAAATCTAACGAATGAGGCAACACCATTATGGATAGACCTGTTATTAGTGTAAAATGTCCTGTATGAAATACAAGTTATTATCTGTTGAAGACCTTCCCAAGACTATTGATACAAATAATATTGGTGATGATATTCAGGCCTTGGCTGCATCTCAGTTCCTTCCATCTTTAGATGGTTTCATCAATAGAGAGAAACTGTCAGAATATGATGATGATGAGTGCGCGGTCATCATGAATGGGTGGTATATGCATTTCCCCGAATTCTGGCCACCATCTAAGAAAATCCATCCTCTTTTTGTGGCATTCCATATCAACAGTACTGCAGCCGAAAAGATGTTATGTAGTGAAGGGCTTTCATATTTAAAGGAGTATGAACCGATAGGATGCCGGGATAAATATACTTACGACTTATTGACAAAGAAGGGAATTAAAGCATGGTTCTCAGGTTGTTTAACATTAACACTTGGGCAGAAATATCTCTCTAAAGAAAAAGACGACTCCATTTATTTTACAGACCCTGCCATTCCCAAAGCCCAACCGAGATGGCTACTCATTCTGGATATTCTTACCTTATTCAGACATCCGTTTCTTGTGAGAAACCTTTCTCCTAAACTGCATGATAATCATCAGCAAATAAGCACTTTTGTAAAATATGTAAAAACTGCAAGGTTTTATAGGCTCTATTCCAAAATCTTTTCGAAAAATGTTCTTGCAAATGCCATCTACATTCGTCATGCGAGTTCTACTTATACCAAATTGTCTAATGAAATGAGATTGAATGAGGCCGAAAAATTAATCCAGTTATATGCCAAAGCAAAATTTGTGGTGACGAGCCGTATTCATTGTGCATTGCCATGTTTGGGCTTGGAGACACCAGTCTATTTTACATACAATAAGACGTGGAAAGAGGATAGCACTTGTCGTTTCAGAGGATTAATGGAACTGTTACATGTTATAAAAGTTACCCCGTATAAAATAGAAGTAGAATTTGATTATACAGATAATTTCCCTGAAGATGTTGTCGCTAATAAAGATTCATGGAAACCTTTAGCCAAACGCTTGACAGAAATCTGTAGTAATTTCATAGACAGTTTCGAATGATATAAAGGTTATGGATATTGTAGCTTGTACAGACAGGTGGTTTGTCATGCCGACAGGCGTGATGATGTATTCGGTGTGTGTGAATAATCCTGATGCGGATATTGTGTTTCACATTATTACAGATGATAATGTGACTGACGGGGACCAACATGACCTTGAGGATGTTGTAGCATCATTTGAGGGGAAGTCGGTGGTGTTCTATCCCGTCAGTGAACAAATCGCAAAGATTAAATTCCCGGCACTGGATAATCAGATTGCGATTACACGAACAACCTATTATCGCTTTTGGCTTACTGAATTCCTACCACCAGGGATTGATAAAGTTCTCTATTTGGATGGTGATATTATTGTCAGACATTCTTTGCTTCCCCTTTGGAATACGAATATAGAGGGTTTTCCAGTAGGTGCAGTGACCGATGGCTTGGAAGGAAATATGGAGTTCTATCAACGATTTAATTACGCTTCTCAATTGGGTTATTTTAATGCTGGAGTTCTTCTCGTTAATTTGAAATACTGGCGAGAACATGAAATGACGATAACCTTTATGCGCTATATACAAGAACATGCTGACACCATAAAATTTCATGATCAAGATGTTTTGAATGTCCTGTTTTCCAATAATAAGGTTGTCCTTCCAATAAAATACAATCTGACTACCGGCTTTTTATGGAAAAGCCCTCAATATGATTACAATAAATATATGAAAGACGTGGATGAAGCCCGCAGAGATCCTGTTATTGTCCATTATGCGGGCAATCATCCTTGGGACTGCTATAACAGATGTCCACATCCTTTTGCCAGCACTTTCTACAAGTATCAAAGTCAGACGAAGTGGAAAGGGATAAAGATAGACAAGCGCACCTTTAAACTCCGTGTCATCAACTATGTAGCTGATACTTTGAGAAAATATGGATTGAAGTCTCAACTCCCGACTATATATGAATATATTGATATCACACCCATAGATTAATCCTAAAGTTGAAAAACATTCATTTATGATAAACTATACTGTCATTATTCCTCATTACAATATTCCAGAATTGTTGAGACGTTGTCTGAAATCTATTCCATGTCGGGATGATGTTCAAGTGATTGTCGTAGACGATTGCAGCACTGATGAGAACCATATTATTCTCAAGGAGATGGACAATGATTTCGGCAATGTGCAGTTCGTGTATTTGGAGAAGAACCAAGGGGGGGAAATGCCAGGAATGTTGGTCTGCAATATGCCATTGGAACTTATGTGCTCTTTGCTGACGCGGATGATTTTTTTCATGAATGCATTAATGATGTTTTTGACGAATATAAAGATGAGACTTGTGATGTTGTCTATTTTAGTGCCGACTCTGTTGATTCAGAAACATATCAGATTAGAGATAGGGCAGATATTTTGCAAAAACAGATAGAACGATGTATAAAAGAAAACGACGAGCTTAAATTGGACTTGAGATTTTTGTCCAATGAGCCTTGGAGAAAAATGATAAAGAAAAGTCTAATTGATCGCTTTCAAATTAGATTTGACAAGACTCCTGCTATCAATGATGTCACTTTCTCATATATGGTGGGATATTATGCTACAGCAATAAAAGCAGATCCTCGGAAGATCTATTGCATAACATATAGACCTGGCAGTATAACATATTCAAATACGTATGAAAGGATGCTTTTAGTTGTAGATGTTCTTGGAAAGAAAAACCGTTTTCTGAAAGACAGAGGTATTCCTGTTTTTGATAAGGATATATTATACCCTTTCAGGGAGAGTTTCCACAAGAGAAAGTGGCAACAGATGGACTCCTTCTTTAAAATTGCCAGGAAACATGGATTCTCACGAAGCTTCATTTTGTATAAGCTTATAGAAAACTCAATACAATTCAGGGTTAAAAATATGTTCAAATTGAATTAAATTTGCAGATAAAAATATGAGGATGGAAATTGTAGCATGTACTGACAAGTGGTTTGTCATGCCGACAGGTGTGATGATGTATTCGGTTTGTGTGAACAATCCGGATGTGGATATTGTGTTCCATATTATTCATGATGACAGTGTCACTTCTAAAAATCGGAGAGACTTGGAAGAAACGGTTACGGTATTTAAAGGGAAGTCAATTGCGTTTTATCATGTTGACGTAACAAAATTCCCTTGTTTCCCAAATGTCACAACGAGAACAGCTATTACACAGGCCTCTTATTATCGGTTAATGTTGTCAGAAATACTACCAAAAACCATTCATAAAGTATTATATCTGGATGGCGACATCATTGTCAGGCATTTTTTGCTTCCACTATGGAACACGGATTTGAAGGAATATGCAGTTGGCGCCGTACCTGGTTCTGAAGGAAATCCCGAACATTATCATCGTTTGAATTACCCTTCCCAGTTAGGTTATTTCAATGCAGGGGTTCTTCTTGTTAATTTGGAATACTGGCGAGAGCATGACGTTGTGAAGGATTTTATGTGTATTATTCAAGAATATGCCCAGAAACTTCAAGTTCACGATCAGGATGTTTTGAATGTTGCTTTCTCAGATAACAAAAAGATACTCCCATTAAAGTACAATATGCATGGTGGCTTTTTGAGGAAACTTCCTGAATATGATTACAAAAAATACGAGAAAGAAGTGGAGGAGGCCCGAAAGGATCCTGTCATCGTTCATTTCATAGAAGAAAAACCCTGGAACAGATATAGCAGAAAGCCAAAACATCCTTTTGCCAGTACTTTCTTCAAATATCAGAGACAGACTAAGTGGAAAGGTGTAAAAATAGACAGGCGCCCTTATAAGATCCGTGTCATTAACTTTGTGGCTGACATTTTAAGAAAATATGGATTGAAGTCTCCACTTCCACCTTCGTATGAATATATTGATATTGATCCGATAGATTAACGTTAATGACAAAGATGGATATTGTTGCTTGTACCGATAAGCGGTTTATCATGCCTACGGGTGTGATGATGCAGTCAGTATGCATCAACAATAAAGATGTTGAGGTTGTATTTCATATTATTCATGATGACAGTTTGACATCTGAGGATAAGAGAGATCTGGAGAACATCGTGGCGGGATTTGGAGAAAAGTCTGTTTTGTTTTATCATGTTGACGTGACGAAATTCCCCTGTTTCCCAAATATCACAACGGAAATAGCTATTACACAGGCTGCTTATTATCGGTTGATGTTGTCTGAAATATTACCTAAAACCATTCGTAAAGTGTTATATCTAGATGGCGATATTATTGTCAGGCATTCTTTACTCCCGCTATGGAACATTGATCTAAAAGAATATCCTGTTGGTGTTGTCACAGATGGTATAGAAGGGAATTTAGAGCATTATCATCGATTGAATTATTCTCCCCTGTTAGGTTATTTTAATTCTGGAGTTCTTCTTGTTAATTTGGAATACTGGAGAGATCATGACGTTGTGAAAACTTTTATGAGCTACCTGCAAGAACATGCTGACACACTCAAATACCATGATCAAGATATTTTGAATGCTATTTTCTCTGATAAAAAGGTCGTACTCCCAATTAAGTATAATTTGACCACCGGCTTTTTATGGAAGCTCCCTCAATATGATTATAAGAAATATGAGAAAGAGGTGGATGAGGCTCTCAGAGATCCTGTCATCGTTCATTTTGCTGATTATAAGCCGTGGATTCGATTAAGAAAAAACCAAATACATCCTTTTGCCAGTACTTTCTACAAATATCAGAGCCAGACAAAATGGAGAGGAGTAAAGATAGACAAGCGTCCTTATAAGCTCCGTGTTATCAATTATGTAGCAGATATGCTGCGGAAGTATGGACTGAAGTCACAATTACCGCCTTCTATATGGGACTATATTGATATTGATCCGATAGATTAACGTTACGAAGAAGACAATTTCTGAATATGGAAACCAAAATAAACTACTCAACTGTTCTTTTCTGTCACAAATCGCATGAAGGATACATTGGAGGGTTATCTATCTGTGACAATCGCATCTTAGATGCATTAAATATGTGCTTTGAAAGAGTTTTAGAATTCTCTTTCAATGTAGATCCCGAGCCTGGTCAAGGAAGTTTCTTGAGTTTAATTCTTCCCAAAATCAGACGTATCACAAATCACTATGATGATAATGTTTATCAAGAAATTGTGAATCATATAGATTGTCCAGAAAAAACAATAGTTTTTGTTTCTCATTCCCTTTATGGATTCTTAGAAAGGAGATTGAAGAAGAAATATCCGACCGTCAGAATATCTACATTCTTCCATAATGAAGAATTTGATTCATACTTAAAACAATGGAAACGTTGTTCAAAGAATTATGTTAAATTTATGAATCTGATATCATATTATGTTCACGAAAAATTAGTATTTATATATTCCGATGATATTATCATGCTGAATAAAAGGGATGAAACCATTTTTCAGAAATTATATGGGAAAAGAGATATCTGTATTCTACCTTATACCTTACCTGACAGATGTAAGGACATAGAAATAAAAAAAAGATCGAACCGACTTGTGCTTCTATTCGTAGGTACATATTTTTATGGAAATGTTGAAGGAGTTAAGCGTTTTGTCACAGAGGTGATGCCTTTTGTTGATGCAGATTTCTATGTGGTTGGTAATAAGATGGACTTGATGAAAGACGAATTGCCCTCAATGCCTAACGTCTATTATATCGGTAGGGTTACGGATGAGGAATTGGATATGTATTATAGAAATTCAGATATATTCATTGCTCCTATTATTGAAGGTGGTGGTATGAAGACGAAAGTTGTTGAAGCAATCATGTATGGCTGTCCTGTTATTGGAACAAAAGAGGCGTTTGAAGGATATGAGGATTTTTTGGATCTTATAGGATTTCGTTCTGATATTATAAGTGACTATAAGCAGTATATTGATACTTTTGATACACAACGTGATTTGTTATATAAGATTTCCATACAGGCCCGCCATGTATATGAAGACCATTTTACCAATGAGAAATCTGTCAAGATTTTAAGTTCATTATACAAAAAATAAAATGTTGACAAAGAATCCTGCCATTAGTGTTGTTATACCCATATACAACCAGGAGAAGTATGTTAGGAAATGTATTCGTTCTGTTCTTTCCCAGAGTTTTCAGGACTTTGAGATAATCATCGTCAATGACGGCTCTAAAGACAATAGCTTGAAAGCCTGTCAGAGATATGCGAAAAAGGACTCTCGTATTACTATTATTGACAAACAGAATGAAGGGCCGGCTCTGGCCCGGAAGGATGGCTTCTTGAAAGCTGAGGGAGAATATATCTGTTATATTGACGGTGATGACTATATTGTTCCCCACGCGCTGGAACTTTTGTATCAATTGGCATTAGAGAAACAGGTGGATATGGTTGTTGGAGATTTTGATATCGTCTATGATAATTGGGGATTTCTAAAGAAGGGCCGTGGTTTCAATGTTTCTGACAGGATAATCCCCCCCCAAAGATGTTGTGCCCTTAGTCGCTGGAGTCAGCTGTACAGCAGCCGATTGGTGGGCTGTCCTTTTATGGGGGAGAATCATTCGTCGTTCATGCATTTTAAGAGCCATGAATGAATCAGTGTTTCCATTGTTCCCTTCAAATTGCCGTTTGGAGGATCATGCGTTTTATTTAGCGATGGCTCCGTTTATACAATCTGTATGGATTACAAGTGCCCTAGT
>Ga0310786_10005610_pt1 | contig 16952 bp, 11 predicted proteins | sample AusTroGonzalo_MG_FD_203881 | JGI IMG/M metagenome (GOLD analysis project Ga0310786, IMG submission 203881) | Bovine rumen microbial communities from tropical cattle in Woodstock, Queensland, Australia - Gonzalo_03 (v2) (version 2) | ecosystem: Host-associated > Mammals > Digestive system >... | reverse complement strand
GTCAAGCATATTCAGTATGTTTGCATAGGAAAGCTCATATTGAAGTGTGAAGCCGATAAAATCAAAATCGCGTATCGGGTCAAGGCTCTCCAAAGCGTAGAGAGGAATGTCGTTTCCACGCATTATAGCCTCAAAGTCCTCAGAAGGCGCAAAGCATCTTTCGCACCAGTAGTTCTCTCTCTCATTCGTTAGCGAATAGAGTATCTTCATTCCGAGATGCGACATTCCAATATCGTATGTATCGGGAAAACAGAAAGCAAACCTGACATCAACCTTCGACTTGTCCTTGATAATGCTGCCTACTTCTCCGCCTATGTAACGGGAAGGCTTCTGCACTTCAAGAAGATGTTTCTCTATCTTTTCTCTTAAATTCATAAAATCTCCTTATTTCAGGTTATCAGCGCCGAATCTCATCGGAAGGAAGTCACTGAGCTTGAACCAGCCGTTAGAAAGTATCACCATCAGATCGTCTCCGCAAAACTCACTGAGTACCTGCAAGCAGGCGCCGCAAGGCTGACAGGGGCGGGAAAAATCGCCGTCCTGACTTCCGACAACAGCAATAGCCTTGAACTTCGTAACGCCCTCCGATACCGCCTTGAAAACAGCTGTCCTCTCGGCACAGTTGGTTAGCGAATAAGATGCGTTCTCTATATTGCAGCCGGTGAACACTCTGCCGTCCTCGGCAAGAAGCGCTGCTCCGACGCGGAAATGTGAATATTTAGAGTATGAATTAGCTGCAGCTTTCTCTGCCTCAGCAAGCAGTTCTCTGTCGGTCATGATATCACCTTCCGCTTCCGACCCTGCGCTTTTTTCCGTCAGGTGTCATGATATATGTGTTTTCAAGCTGTGCCCTGAGGTTTCCGGTAACAGAAGCGCGGTATTCGTTGCGCAGCTCAGTCTGCTCTGCTTTTTCAGCGTCAGTAAGTCCCTCAGCCTTTGATTTTCTTGCAAGCTCATTTATACGGTCGATTTTTTTCTGGTCCATTGTAGCACCTCATTAAGATTGATTTATTCTATTGTAACATGAAACAGACTTTTTTGCAAGTATCTGTTTTTCCTTGATATTTATTCAAAATTATGATATAATGTAATCACTTTATCTGATCAAAGGGAGAAAATGTCATGAAAACAGCACTTGTAACCGGAGGAACAGGCGGTATCGGTGAGGCTATATGCCGAAAACTCGCTTCCGAAGGTTATTATGTATATATCAATTACTTTCGTTCCGAAAAAAAGGCACTTGCGCTTGCTGCGGATATCGACGGAAAAGCTCTTAAATTCGACGTTTCTTCGTCAAAAGAAGTTCGTGCCGCAGCCGCAGGGATAACGTCCCTTGATCTTTTGGTGAACAATGCAGGGATATCGGAAGTTGACCTGTTCACCTCACTTTCTGACGAAAAAGCATCAAGGCTGCTTGCAGTTGACCTTGCCGGAACCATGAACTGCTCCCGTGCTGTACTGCCGGAGATGATACGCAGAAAAATTGGGAACATCATCAATATATCTTCAATGTGGGGACAGGTCGGCGCTTCCTGTGAGGTGGATTACTCGGCTGCAAAAGCCGGTATCATCGGCTTCACAAAAGCTCTCGCGAAGGAAGTCGCTCCCTCCGGGATAAGGGTAAACTGCGTTGCACCTGGCTTCATCATGACTGAGATGAACAGCCGCTACTCACAGGAAGATCTCGAACTCATTCGTGAAGATATCCCTCTCGGGATATTCGGAGAACCGCGCCATATCGCAGATGCAGTGTCTTTCCTTGCTTCACCGCAGTCCGAATATATCACAGGTCAGGTCCTTGCTGTAAACGGCGGAATGGTTATATAATACACCAAAACGTCTAAATGCACAATAATATCTATGATTTATAGTATAATATTACCAATCCGACGAATTTTGTGTTAATTTATGGAAAAAGATTATTTCCACTTGAAGTTTTTCATTAGATGTGCTAATATTTATTAGTGTGGAAGTCTTTCCACTTTATATAAATATTTTACAAAAAAGGATGGATCAGAATGGCTGAAACCCATAACGACATCACTGAGATCAGTTCAACTCCGGTTGAAGCGGCTGTTCAAACAGCGGAAAAGCCTGCAATGAATGACATTGCCGACAAGAAGCCTGCTGAACCCGAAAAGAACAGTAAAAAGCCCAATAAATTCATGCAGGCGATACGCGCCTTTAATGATCTCCGTCATAAGAATTCAGAGAAATTCAAGCTTCTTAACCTCATCATGCTGATTGTATTCCCGATATACATAACCTGCATGGCTGAGATAATCCAAGCTAAAGGAATATCAGTAACCGCAGGGTATTTTGCAGCACACCCAACAGTTTTCCTGTTTGATATCTTTATCGCAGGTATAATCTTCGTATTCCTTTTAGCGCTGTTCAAAATACCGTGGCTCGCTGTCCTGATCGAGAGTTTCACTTATGTCGCACTGAGCATAGTAGAGCTCTTCAAGTACAACACAAACGGCAACCACCTGCTGCTCTCAGACCTAAGACTTGCTAAGAATGCAAAGAGCCTTTCTTCATTCGCATACATAAAAATTACATGGCAGCTCATTCTCTGCTGCATCATTGCGATACTTGTCTTCCTTTTCATTTACTACATGAATCCGAAGATAAAGTTCAAGCCGCTCCACCGTGTTGCATCAGCTCTCGGATGTATCGTTTTCGGCTTTGCAATGATAATCTTCCCCAAGTTCTACAATCCTGTATATAAGCTCTTCAATGTCGATACCACATCGGCTACGAACGCTTTCCTCTTCAATGAGAAATTCGACAATAACAGTTTCCTTGCTTTCATCGTGCAGACAGCTTCCGAAAGTTATGAGAACCGCCTTGTAAAACCTGACGACTACAACAAGGATAACGTCAACAGGATACTCGATGTCAAAGTCGATAAGTCCGGCGATTTCAACGGCGGAGTAAAGCCCAATGTCATTTTCATCATGAGTGAGTCTATGGCAGATTTCCGTGTGTTCGACCAGCTCGATGTCCCCGATTCATACTACGAGCTCTTCGATAAAGCCTGCAAGGAAGGTCACAGCGGAAGAATAATCACTCCGACCTACGCAAGCTGGACTGTCCGTGCTGAGTTTGAGCTCATGTTCGGTCTCCCGGTAAAGGGTCTCAACGATGCTAATATGCCGCAGAGGATACTCGCTGAGCACTCCCTCCCTGCTATGGCACGATACTACAATGAATGGGGCTACAACACAGCTTATGTTCACCCCTTCAATTCAACATTCTACAGCCGTGACAAGGTTTATTCACGTTTTGGCTTCAAGGATATGATTTACCACGACGATCAGGACGGTACAACAGATTTTGCGGTAGATGTTGAGCATTACGGCACTTACGTTGATGACAAGAGCGTCTTCGATGAACTGCTTTACCTCATCAAGGACTCTGATGAGCCTATGTACATACATACAACTACTATGCAGAACCACCAGCCCTACGATCAGGGCGAAGATCCGAATGATGAATTCGGCAACTACCTCCAGTGGGTACAGCACACCTTCGAGGGTCTCGATAGTTTCCTAGGTGAACTCAAGAAGCTCGATGAGCCCACTCTTGTATTCTTCGTAGGAGACCACTTCCCCTCTCTCAGAGGCGAAACAAGCGTTTACAACCAGCTTGAGCTTAATGGTGAGAACTGCGATATCCTCTACGAGCAGACATACTTCTTCTGGGCTAATTACGATGCCGATTTCTCAGTTGTTCCAGAGAATAAATACTCATTCTTCTACGCTCCCTATGTTGCCCTGAAGATAATCGACGCTCCGCATGATGCATTTATCGAAAAAATGATGAAGATGCTTGATAAGCTTCCGATATACTCCACAGCTTACGATGCCGAGATACCCGAGAACGATGACCTCGACATACTGACCTATGACCGTGTTATCGGAAAGGTATACTCTACCTCACCGCTCGATGACTGACGGAGGTGCTTATGAAGGAAATAAAAACAGGAATATCCGCTGAGATGTCAGTTTCCGCAGAGGAAAAATACCTCGCCTCGAGTATGGGAAGCGGAAGTCTCAGGGTATTCGCTACTCCAGCTATGATAGCTCTCATGGAGAATGCCGCTGCGCTCTGTGCTGAACCTTATCTCGAAGGTGATGAAACTACTGTTGGTACAGAACTGAACGTAAAACATATTTCAGCTACTCCATGCGGAATGAAGGTAACTGCCGAGGCAGTTCTGACGGAAGTTAACGGCAGAGAACTTGTATTCACCGTAAAAGCAAGCGATGAAGCCGGACTTATCGGTGAAGGCACCCATAAAAGATTTGTCGTATACGGTACAAAGTTCATGGAAAAGACCAATGCCAAGAAATGACATAAAGCCGCAGGTAAACTGCGGCTTTTCTATATGATACTTCCATCTGCAAAAAATATCAAATTTTCTGTATGCTATCATATAATTATCACAAAACTGATTATAATATAATCATAAGAAAAATATTCGTTATGAAAGGATCTTTTCTATGACTGACGAAACAAATAACAATGAATTTCCAAAGAATGATACATCTGCCTCTTTTGTAAGAGAAGGCAGCAGCTATACCGCAGGAAATCCTTATAGAAGCTACTCAGAAGCCCCCTCTCAGTACAACGCAGCTCCTCAGAACTCTGAAATGTCTTTCGCTTATGTTTCTGAGAATTCAGGTTCTTCACGCAAGCAAAGACGTCATCCTGTACTGAAAGCCTGTGCCTTCGTACTCTGTCTCGCTATTGTCGGTGTAGGTTCTGTTCAGGGATACAGGATATATCAGGATCACAAAGACAAGAACGGTTTCTCCGAATTCAATGATGACGGAAACAAAAACGTTACAAAACTATCTGCCGTCGATGATGATGAGGATGATGACAACGAGGACGACGGTCCTCTCCCGAGCATGATAGAGCTCGCAGCCCGCGAGGACGCAAAGCCTATCCCGGATATAGTTGAAGACATCATGCCCTCAGTTGTCGGTGTTTCTGCAACATTTGAGTATACAGTAAGTTCCTATGATTTCTTCGGCTGGGGAATGGGCAATTCTTCGCAGCAGGAAATGGTCGGCAGAGGTACCGGTATCATCTTCTCAGAGGACGGTTATATCGTCACCAATGCCCACTGTATCTACGACGACAGCACTACCTATCATGCCGGCGAAGCTCTTGAGGTCTCTGTTCGTTTCAGTGACCAGAGCGAACATGATGCTAAAATAATCGCTTACGATACTGATACAGATATCGCTGTGCTGAAAGTTGACGAGTCCGGTCTGAAGCCTGCGACCTTCGGTGACAGCAATGACCTCCGTGTTGGCGAACTTGTGATAGCTGTCGGAAATCCTCTCGGATTTGATCTTTTCGGCTCAGTTACAAGCGGTATCGTTTCCGCACTCAACAGAAAGATATCTATCAACGATAAAGAGATGAACCTTATCCAGACCGATGCCGCTATCAACTCAGGTAACTCCGGCGGTCCGCTGCTCAACAGCTGCGGTCAGGTAATCGGCATAAACTCCGCAAAAATGTCTTCCAGCTACGGCTCTGCAAGCGTTGAGGGTCTCGGATTTGCTATCCCGATAGATGATGCAAAGCAGATAATCGATGACCTCATCCATTATAACTACGTCAAGGGCAGACCTCAGCTCGGTATATCCACTGTTGATGTCACTGAATCCGACTCTCGCCGCTACAATATCCCGATGGGCGCTTATGTAGCTGTTGTAGACAGCGGAAGTGCTGCTGAAAAAGCAGGAATAAAGGTCCGCGATATTATAATCGACATCAACGGTGATACTATCGGTTCGACTACTCAGCTCAACACTGTCAAAAATAAGTACAAAGCCGGAGATACAATCGATGTTACAGTTAACAGAAACGGAAAGGATATTACCCTCAAGGTAAAATTACAGGAAGATCAGTCCAATAAGGCAGCTTCCGGTGCAGACCGTTTCGCTCCAAGCAACTAAGCCGCTTCAATTTTTCATTCTTCTCCTTTAAAAAGCCGTCTCATATGAGACGGCTTTTTATTATATGATACTAAATCTCGACTTGTATCTGCTTTCTTAGTTCGAAGGAATAGAGATATGCCTCCTGGACGGACATCTTCATTGTCAGCTCGATAGCCGAGCGGTAAAGTCTCAGCTGTGTGCTGTAACGTTCCGCAAGTCTTTCTGCACTCGTTCCGCGGTCAGATTTGTAGTCAACTATGACAATACTGCCGTTTTCCTCGAACATGAGGTCGATGATACCCTTTATCATACCATCCGAGCTTTTGAGCTTATCCATGAGCTCATTCTCGATGTCGAGCTGTGATACAGCGATCATGAATTTCTTCTCGCGCCATACCCTGTCCGCATTCTTTATCCTTGAATAAAGTCCGCTCTCAAAGAACGCGCAGACGTTCGGTATGCTTATCGAAGCAGCTTCAGCAGCTGTAATATAACTCATTTGCCTGATGCGTTCTATCTCATCGGCCGGAGAGCTTATTGCATTATCAAAGCTGCAATACTGGAAGAACGTATGTATAGCCGTTCCCCTTTCAGCTCCGGTAAGCTCTCCCCCGTCGGAAGCAAATCTCGGTCTTCGCAGTCTCAGGTCAAGGCTATCTGCTTCACCCCGGAATTTCTTCGTTATCTGTGTAACGCTAAGCCTTGCCGGAAGCTCCGAGAGTGCTGTATCGTACTTGTGACCTATTAGACGGCGAAGCTCTTCGCAGACCGCTTCGTCTGGTTCAGCCTCCTGTTCTGCCTCTATGACAGCTTCCGGTGAAGCTTCAGCGAGAGAAGCATACTCAATATCAAAAATATCATCATGACTCTCAGACGCAGGAAGTCCGCAGCCCTCAGGGATAAGCCCGTACTGTTCAGCTATTCCTGTAAACTTTTCATGTCCGGCAAGAGCTGCCCATATCCAGTCGGAAAAGCTCTTTGCGCTGAGAACTATATCCTCTGCTGTACTAACTCCCAACGCCATGCTATCGATCTGTGACCGCAGACGTTTCAGAGCCTTTTCACCTGTTTTGAGGTTGATGAACAGCTTCTGTCTGGCACGGGTAAGTCCAACATAGAACAGGCGCATCTCCTCACTGCGTGTCTCGCTCTCCTTTTCAGCTGTAAGAGTTATCTGCTGGAAAGTGCGGTACTTACGGAGAATGGTCTTATCGTACAGAACATAGCCTATCCTACCATCGTTACCAAACATTACTATATCCGAATCAAAACCAAAATTCGTAGAAGTTTCTGCAATGAAGACAAAAGGATATTCCAGTCCCTTTGAACCGTGTATCGTCTGTATCGCAACATAGTCACCGGTATCAGAAGTTATCTTTCCCTGTGAAAAATCGCCGCTTTCCATTACACGGTCAATATGGCGTAGGAAGCCTCCAAGACCGCCTGAACCCTCAAAAGCAACTGATTCTTCATACCCCTTAGCGTACTGTATCAGAGCGCGGAGATTTGCACGTTTCTTGTCGCCGTCTATACCAAACTGCATGACTGATATGAAGTCTGTTGTGTCATAAATAGAACGTATCAGTTCCCCTGTGGTCATAGTTACCGAAGCAAGCCTAAACTTCTCCAACGCTTCAAGGAACTCACGGCAGCGTCCAATGAGGAACATATCACTGCACTCCTCATAACCGCCTTCCGCAAGCGTTACAAGTACGGGATAAAGCGGCCGTTCAAGGTCAAGCGAACGGATATAACCGAGCTCACCTGCCGTGAACATATACATCGGTGAAGCAAGTACAGCTGCAAGCGGTATATCAAGCAGTGGGTCACTAATGACCCTGAGAAGGTCAATGAGCAGAGATATCTCGCGCGAACGCAGATAACCGCTCTCTTCCTTGCGCCTTGCAGGTATCCCTTTTGTTTCAAGAGCGTCAGCATATGTGTTTATGAAACGGTTCTTGCGGACAAGTATACAGAAATCCGAGGGACGACACGAACGTACTCTGCCGTCCTTCTCTGCCACTCCGACACCATCAGCGAGCATCTGTGCTATCTTTCCGGCAGTCCACTCTGTTTCCGGATCGGATATGATATTCTCATCGCTGTCATCTTCCTGCTGGTCGCAGTCTATGAGCGTTATCTGCGTCCGACACTCATCAGGCGGGATATTGCCGTATTCCTGAGCGCCGGGATAGAGTTTTTCGTCATCTGTATAAGCGATATCTCCGCAGCGCTCGGACATTATCCGGCTGAAAACAAAGTTAACGAAGTCTATAACACCAGTCGTACTGCGGAAATTTCTGTTCAGGACGACCGACTGATTTCGGCTCTCACTATCCGGAGAGTATGGCTGCGAGGCTTTCAGAGTAGCCACGAAGTTCCTGGGATTTGCTAGACGGAAACCATAGATAGACTGCTTGACATCGCCGACGAGAAAGGCATTGTCTCCGTACATCGGCTCACCATCGGGCGATGACTTGTAATTCTTCGAGATGAGCTTGAAGATAAGGTCCTCCTTGTTGTTGGAGTCCTGATATTCGTCTATCATGATTATATCGTAGTATTCCGATATTCTCAGAGCAGTTTCTGACTGCCTTATGCTGCCGTCCTCGCCAACCTCCGCAAGCAGCTCCAGCGCAAGTCTTTCACCGTCATCGAAGCTTATTGCGTTCTTGCGGCACTTGTGCTCCCACACTATCTCCTCATACCTGCGTACAGACTCCGCAAGAAGAACAGTCACCTCCGCACTCTCAGCATAATCGCTTTCATAGGAAGAAATGCTCTCCACAGCACTCTGAACGAGTTTCTTGCAGGTCTCACGCCTGAGCTTGTAGATATCACGAAGTGCCTTATTGTGAGCAGTCTTTCCGACTCTAACAAGGTCACCAAAGGTAGCGAGCGAGGAAGCCTCGTCCGCATCCGGAAACCTCCCCTCTCCGAGTATAGCCCTGAGCTTAGAGATGTTTTCGTTTTCAAGCTCAGCCTGTGCAAGAGTTTTCTGTGCTGCCGCTGAACTTATATCAGGGAATATCCCCATAACTAGCGAAACACAACTCTCCGCAAGTCTCTGTGCACGTTCAAGCTGTTCATTTACCGAAGCAGAAAGTGCCTTGTGATAAGCTGAGGAAAAGAAGTCCTTACCGTACTCAGCGACCGCCTTATCAAGCCACTTGTTCCTCAGCGTTACGGATGCAAGAAAATCATCGCAGCGCGATATGACCTCAACGAGCCGCTTCTCGTTCCTGATGCAGAAACGGTCGTAAAGCTGCGATATCTTGTCATATTCATTCTCTGTATACCAGTCAAGCAATTCCTCCATTGCCTGCGCTTTCAGCACCTTGTTATCAGTATCATCAAGCACTCCGAAGCCGGAGGTTATACCCTGTTCGGTGATATTGTCCCGTAAAAGCTCAAAGCAAAACGAGTTTATCGTGGATATCCGCGCATTCTGAAGAAGAATCTGCTGTTTAAGGAGATGCCGATTCCCGGGTGAAGCGCTAATAAGCCTGCGAAGTCCTGTATCAAGGCGCTTTTTCAGCTCAGATGCTGCATCGTTCGTGAAGGTAACGACTATCATCCTATCGGCACGAACGCCCGACTCAGGATCTGATATAAGCTTTATCAGTCTCTCTGTAAGAACAGCTGTCTTTCCGCTTCCTGCCGCTGCTGATACTATCAGTGATGTATCCCGTGCATTTATGGCAGTTTCCTGCTGTTGTGTCCACGGCATCAGTCTTCTCCTCCTTCCTTATTATCCCTGCCAAGTATTCTCTCAGCAAGCTCAATATCCTCGCTATCCGGTTCACGGTACTTTCCGGAGCCAGCATTTCCGCATATATCTGCATATCCACAGTATGCACAAGGATCGCTTCCGCCGTTTGCAAGCGGCAGTGCACTAACATCGCCGCTCAGAAGTGCTTCACCCATGCTTATAAGCTTGCCGTAAGTATACTCTCGAAGCTTTTTCATTCCGGAAGCTGATATGCAGGAGGAATACTTATCCGGAACACCATCCTTCGTAAGCTTAACAGGGATATAAACTCCACGTACATCCTTTTCCATAGCCTCAAGAACACTGCGCTCATCAAGGATCAGTCCGCCCGTCCTGAGCTGCGAACACAGCGTCGCACTGTTGTATTCGTCTATCTTCCTGTTTTCGAGCTTGACGTCCTTTATTACGACAGGTGAATACAGAACACCGGCAGGCAGACTGTCTTCATACATACCGCCCTTTTCTGTCAGTGCAAAGAGGTACAAAAGCATCTGCATATTCACTCCGCCGGCAAGAGTTGCCGCATCTATGCTCTTCCGGCTGCTCTTATAATCAACTATCCTGATATAGCTTTTTCCGTTTATTTCACAGAGGTCAACACGATCAACTATACCACTGAAATCAAGGGTATATTTTCCGCCGAAGCCGAGCTTAACAGGCGAGTTTTTCCCAATATTGAGCTCATATGCCTTCGGTATGAAATCAGATGCCATAAGCGCCTGCTGAGTGTGAATGAAGACCTCACCGATACTCTCCTTCAGCTTATTGAACATAAGCGAGAAGCGCTTATCCTTACCGAAATCTCCTGCAAGCCGTTCGTCCTTGTAACGCTCTGCAGCACCGTTTATCTCACGCTCTATGTCGTCATAGGAAAGAGCAATAAACTCCGCCTTTGAACGCTTTCCGAGTATACCGCAGAAACACTCATGCGAAAGCTCCCCTGTCACACGCGCGTCAAGGTCAACTCGTTCGATATCTGAGAGCCTGAGGAATTTGTCGCAGAAGTATCTGAACCGGCAGACTGCAAATTCCTCCAGTGCTGTGGAAGAAAGTCTCAGCGGCTCGAAGCTTTTCAGACGCTTCATGACCTCGCTGTCGACCTGAAAATCCTGAGTATGCCCGGAACGGCTCAGCACATATGCCATTCTACGGCGGTATTCCGGTGCTTCGAGCAATACCTTCTTTATAGATGCTGCCGAAACGCTGTTCCCGGCACGTTTCTGCATATAGTGGTAGAATGCAGAGTGGAGCGTAGCGGCGTAATAATGCGGTGGGAGTGCGTTTTCTGTCGTGAGCATGGAGTTCCCTCCGAACATCTTCATGACCATGTCTATCGCCTGAGAAGGATACTTAGCCTGTCCGGAAAGGTCAGAAAGAGGATATGTCAGGTAAAGTTTCTCGGAAGCCGCAGACAGGGACTTATAGACGATAAGCCTTTCAGAAGCGATAAGGTCAGAGACCGGACGCGATACGTCTATCCCCCTCAGTGAAAGCTTCTGCTTGTCAGCCTCTGAAAACAGTCCGTGGAGACTTACCTGATTGGGGAAATCTCCTTCGCAGGCTCCTATAACGAATACTATTTTTGGAGAGCTGAGTCTTGCATTGCGCGCTGAAGCAGCTATGACTGAGTCAAGCGTCTGCGGCGGCACAGAATAGGTTATTCTTCCGGTCATCGAACGTATCATACGCGAAAGATCGCTGAAAGGAATACTTTCCTTCCCGAGAGTATCGTAAACGCTGTCAAGGATATCCACAAGACATCCCCAGATTCGCTTTATCTCTGCTGCCTCATAGTCTCTGTTCTCAAAAATAAGTCTGTCAATGAGAGCAGCTGTATTCTTCTCAGCATTGAATTCCGTAATACAGCCGTATATGAGCGAGCAGACCTCAGCTGTATCAGCCGCACTGGAAACAGCCTTCCTGAGAGCTGTAAGTCTGCCGATCAACTGCGAACGCATCCCCTCTATAAGTTCGAGATCAGGATCATCTGCTGTGAAAGGCTTCTCCCAGATATCGCCGTCAACAGCCCATTTATAACAGTAATTCTCCAGTAACGCAACGTCTGTGAGCTGCATATCAAGTATGCCGCACTTCATAAGGCGAAGAAGCATTTCCGTACGGTATTTCCGCGCATTCAGAAGTTCAAGAAGCGTATTGAAAAAGACCATAACAGGTGTATGAGCAACGGAACGTTCAAGGCTCATGAAGTAAGGTATCTCATATCGTGAGAATGCCGCTTTCAGAACTTCCGCATAATCCTCTATATTATTGGAAATAACTGCTATATCACGGTAGCGCAGTCCTTCAGTTTCCGCGATTAGCCGTTTTATGGCAGCGCAGACGTATTCAGTCTCACCGTACATATCTCTTGCCTCGAATATACGAATATTGCGACATTCCGGAGCTTTGTCAGGCTCGGAAGGAAGATCTCGCATTATGCGTCTGCTGAGATATTCAAGGTCAGGGCTCCTGAAACGAAAGCTGTCACCGCAGTCCGTTATCCGGTATTCAACGTGCAGCTCACGGCATATCGCTGCAATGCGCCTGTACGTCATATTTACGGTCTCGAAGAGAGTGAACTCGCCGGCGTTCACATCGTCGCTGCGAAGAGTTATCACGACATTATCCGCAGAGGCAATCATAACGCGCAGCATTTCAAGCTGATCGCCTGTAAAACTCTCGAATTCGTCGATGTAAACGTTCTGTCCATCAAAATAGCCGTAAAGCCTTGCGGTCTTGGCAGCCTCGATGATATTGTCGAGCTCATCCTTGAAGCCGTATTCCTGCATGAGCCGTTCATATTCGGTATAAACAGCAGCAATGTCTTTTGTCTTATCCATGAGCTGCTTCTCCATGAATTCGCCCTTCTGCATAAGCTCATCAGGCGATACTCCGGAACGTTTAAGGTCACTTATGAGTCTGAGGATATCCTCTGCAAAGCCGTTGTGCAGGCACTGGCGCCGAAAATACGAGAACTGCCCCGGGCTTTTCCTGACCTTATCGACAGCCTGAAATACCATTATCATCCGTGAAAGCTCATCGGCATACTCTCCGGTACGTCCCGGATCACCGTAAAGCTGGAAAAGCTGTCTTGCAAGGCTTGTGAAACTGAGAGAAAAAAGGTCGTTGAACCTGTCCGCACCCAGATAAAAATAAAGCATCTTATCAAACTCATAAGAGAACTGCTCCGGTACTATCATACACTGTCGGCAGCCTTTTTCAGCTGAACACTTTATTCTTTCAAGCATAGCCGTGGTCTTTCCGCTTCCGGCCTGACCAATGATAAACTCTACCATATATCCTCCGTTTTGTACAAAAAAGCATACCGGCATGATACCGGTATGCGTGATCTCATTTTACTCTGCCTCAGATGTTTCTTCTTCAGCAGTATTGTCTTCGTTATTCTCTTCAGACTGCTGTTCTTCTTCCTTGTTCACACAGCCGTTAAAACCATGAGTTTTCATTATCTCAGGATAAGCTGTGTAGCAATAGTCCATATCAACGCTTGTGCCAATACCTTCGACCTTGCCTGTACTGCTGTATTGCCACATACCATAATTACTGCTGAATATAGGCTTCATTACACCGTAATGAGCAACCCATACATCATACCTGTCATATATCTCAGGAAGAAGCTTGTAAGTAAGGAAGTTGGAATAACTTGTGATTCCGACATAATAACCCTTATCCTCGAGAGTCTTGCAGAAAGCATCGGTTATAGCTGTAAGCTCCTGGGGCGATTTATTGGAGATAGAAGGATCCTCGATGTCAAAATATACGGGATATTCAAATTTAAGATCCTTTATTACCTCATAGCAGGCTTCAGCTTCCTGAACAGCTGCCTCGGGAGTATCAGCATAGCTGTACCAGTAGATACCAACATCTATGCCAGCCTCATGAGCTCTCTCGGCATTCTCCTCAAATCTTATATCGAACTGAGAAGCATATCTTCCGTAGCCGGCACGGATTATTGCATAATCTATGCCATCAGCCGCTACTTTCTTCCAGTCGATCTCATTCTGCCAGAATGAAACGTCGATGCCCTGAGCTATACCCTTATCAATAGTAACAGCGGTAGTAGTTGTTGTCGTAGTTGTAGAAACTCCTCCGGGACCGGTATATGTCTCCGGTGAGATGATATACGGATAATTCTTATAGCAGTGGTCAAGGTCAACATCACCCTTGATACCGGCAACTGTGCCTGTGCTCGAATACTGCCACATACCGTAGGTTCCGCTGTATGAAGGAGCGGCTACATTGAAATGAGCTACCCACACGTCATACTTTTCAAGGACTTCCCGGTACACCTTAGTATTGAGGAAACTTGCATAGCTGTAAATTCCAGGATAATAACCTTTTTCAGCGATGGTCTGACAGAATGTCTCGATTATCGCTGATGTCTGTGCAGTTGTGAGGTACTGCTGTGACGGATCCTCGATATCAAAATATACCGGATACTTATAGTCATAATCCTTTATTATCTCGCAGCATACTTCAGCCTCCCTGCGGGCATCCTCAACCGTAACAGCATAGCTGTACCAGTAAATTCCACAGTCGAGGCCAACTTCCTGTGCAGCCTTTACATTCTCATAAAACTTTGTATCTACCTGTGATGCGAACTTTCCGTAGCCTGCACGAAGTATAACATAGTCAATACCGGATGCCTTTACCTCAGCCCAGTTAACGTTGCCCTGCCACTGTGAAACGTCGATGCCATAACATTCGCGGTCAACAGAGGGAGCAGTATACTCCGGGTGATCGGCAAGATATCCCTGATGTGCGTCGTAGATATCAAAAACATTGAACGGTACAGATGCCTCAGACTCTTTACTTTCATCAGAAATTGTGGTATCATATATAGCAGAGTTATCCGCATTATCAGCTGCAAAGCTTACAGATGGAACTGCTGTGAGTGCAAAGGTGCAGGAAAGTAACAAAGACAAAATTTTCTTATTCAGCTTCATTGCTTATCAGACTCCTTATTCTATCCCCCGTATTGTAACAAAACGGTTACAATTTATCTTAACATCTTTCTGAATTATAACACATAGTAGCTGAAATTGCAAGAGTTGCAACAAAAAAAAGAAAATAGTTCTGAATTTTTGTTCAATTGACAGATTTTTCAAATTGTTTTTTGTAGATATTATATACTCTCAGGAGAAACAAATGTGCGAAATCTAAGGAGTCTCAATATTACAGCAAAGGAATAATACCATGAAAATATTTATTATCAATGAAAATGACAGCGGTCAGAGAATAGACAAGTTCATATCAAAAGCTCTTCCTGATCTTCCGAAAAGCATGATGTACAGGCTTTTTCGACAGAAAGACGTCAAACTCAACGGAAAGCGCTGCGATTTTTCGGCTAAACTTAACTGCGGTGATGAGGTAAAAGTCTACGTCAAGGACGATGTTTCCGCCCCTAAAAAAGCAGATATGAGCTTCTTAAAAGCCCCCTCAGACCTCAATATCGTCTATGAAGACAGCTCAGTTATCATTGTGAACAAACCGCAGGGACTCGATTCCCACCCGGGCGGAAGCTTCTCTGACAACCTTATAGACCGCATCAAGCATTATCTTTACGATAAAGGTGAATACTCACCGGAAAACGAGGCTTCCTTCGCACCTGCACTCACAAGCCGGCTCGACCGCAACACCTGTGGTCTCGTTACAGCTGCCAAGAAGGCTGATGCTCTCCGTGAGCTAAATTATGCCATTAAGAACGGCCTTGTGACCAAAATATACCGCTGTATAACCGTTTCTGCCCCTCCGGAAGACGCTGTCCTGACTGCTTACCATAAAAAAGAGGAGTCCCGAAATATCGTAAGGATATCGGATACTCCCCTTGAGGACTATAAACTGATAAAGACCGGATGCCATACCGTTTCTTCACACAACGGACTTTACCTTGCCGAGATAACGCTATATACAGGCCGCACTCACCAGATAAGAGCTCACCTCGCCCATATCGGAGCGCCTGTTCTCGGTGATGGCAAGTACGGAAATATCGCCGTAAACAAGCGTTACGGCGAATACAGGCAGACATTGTGTGCTTATTCCCTGAAATTCTCATTTCCGGAAGGGTCTCCTCTGCGATACCTCAACGATATCGTCATAAAAGCCAGAACTCCCGACTTTGAAAAGAAATACTTCGGTCAGTTAGGCTGACCAACTCTATGACGGAGATTATCCTCCTTCAGTTCCCGCCCCTCTGCAATAAGAGCAAGCATTTCCTCCGCATCTCCGCGACGAAGGGCATCGGAATATTTTTTCAGGTTTTCTATTAGAATATCAAGTTCATACTGCAAATAAGTTCGGTTCTGCATGAAAAGATCAGTCCACATCTTCTCGTTCATGGTAGCGATACGGGTCATGTCCTGGAAGCTTCCGCCGCTGAAACCGCATTCAAGTCCGAGCTCAGGGCTCTTGACATATGCACTCGAAACGATATGCGCAAGCTGTGAAGTATAAGCTATCATCTTGTCGTGATTTTCGGGTGAAGTAGTAACGATATTTCCGGCGCCGATATCCTTAGCAAGCTTTTTCAGGCAAACAACGTCTTCGAGCTGGCTGTCCGGGAAAGGCGTTATGATAAAATTAGCTTTCAGGAAAAGATCAGCGTTGCTGTTATAGTAGCCTCCGAACTCCTTGCCTGCCATGGGGTGGATACCTACATAACGCAGTCCGTTCATCTCAGCGATTTTTTCCATACGCATCGAGAACTCGCCCTTGATACCGCAGACGTCAGTCACAAGAGTGTTATCATCGAGTTTTGACGCATTCTCATTCAGCCACTTTTCGGCAGCTTCCGGAAAAAGTGCTATGATAGCAATGTCATAACCGCTGAGTTCGCCGCTGAAAACATCGTCAACAGCAACATCCCTCAGTGCTGCAAATTCAATATCATGGTTGAGGTCACAGCCTGTGACTGTGTGGTGTGTATATTTTTTCAGTGCCTTACAGATCGAACCGCCGATAAGTCCGAGTCCGACAACAAGAATTTTCATATATTTCCCCCTGTCAGAGATATTTTTAATTATTATAACGCTTTAAACGGCAAAAGTCAATACTGCATGACTTTATTTAATTGTTTTTCTTTTTATCTTCACATCATTTCTCCTACGGCATAATATGTAATAAGGCTTTAACCTTAATATGTTTGAAAGGATCTCTATTATGCCAAAGGTATTTTTAAGCCCCTCCACCCAGGAATGGAA
>Ga0310786_10005609_pt1 | contig 16953 bp, 16 predicted proteins | sample AusTroGonzalo_MG_FD_203881 | JGI IMG/M metagenome (GOLD analysis project Ga0310786, IMG submission 203881) | Bovine rumen microbial communities from tropical cattle in Woodstock, Queensland, Australia - Gonzalo_03 (v2) (version 2) | ecosystem: Host-associated > Mammals > Digestive system >... | reverse complement strand
GAAAGCAGGGCGGATTCCTGTGATTTTCTCGATGCCATCAACAACATTGGCATTAGAATTAGAGAGGTTATCGATGATGACTACTTCATAACCTGCTTCCTGCAGTTCTACGGTGGTGTGGCTGCCAATAAAGCCAGTGCCACCTGTGACGAGGATCGTTTGTTTCATTTTTCCTATAGTTTAGAAGTTCGTTTTATTTGTTTTGCGTGCAAAGATAGTGTTTTTTTCTGAAATCACCATCCTTTTCGTCATTTTTATTCAAGTCCCATAAGTTTGCGCAGGCCTACATCTACTCCAGAAAAGCCCATGAAGGCTAGACTTAACAAACCGGCTGTGACCAATACAATGGCCATGCCTCGCATTCCCTTGGGGATATTTGTGAGGGCCAGTTGTTCGCGGATGCCTGCAAAGATGGTGAGCGCCAAGCCAAAGCCTATGGCTGTGGAGAAAGCATAAACCAAACTCTGAAGGAGGGACATGTCTTTCTGGATGACTAGGATGGCTACGCCGAGTACGGCACAGTTGGTCGTAATGAGGGGAAGGAAGATGCCTAGGGCTTGATAGAGGGTGGGTGAGAGTTTCTTGAGGATAATCTCAACCATCTGTACAAGTGAGGCTATAACAAGAATGAATACGATGGTTTGCAGATACTCGAGGCCAGTTGGTATCAGGACATAGGTCTGGATGCACCATGTGACGAGAGTGGCGAGAACCATAACGAAAGCAACGGCCATAGACATACCCATGGAGGTGCCTATTTTCTTGGAAACACCTAGGAAAGGACATATGCCGAGGAATTGTGCCAGAACAATGTTGTTGACAAAGATGGCGCTGATGAAAATCAGAATGTATTCCATAGACTTACTTCTTCAGTTTATTTACAATAGCTATAAGATATCCCAGGGTGATAAAGGCACCAGGGGCAAGGACAAAGAGCAGGATGTTATAATCCTCGGGAATGAATGTCCAACCGAAGATGGAACCAGAGCCTAGTATTTCGCGCACGATGCCAAGGAGAGTAAGACCAAGGGTAAAACCTAGTCCGATGCCGACTCCGTCAATAAGGGAGGCTAGTGGCGTGTTCTTAGCGGCAAAGGCTTCAGCACGCCCCAAGATTATGCAATTGACCACAATGAGTGGTATAAACAGTCCAAGAGCTTTGTCGATATCGGGCAGATAGGCCTTGATGACCATCTGGAGTAGGGTGACAAAGGCTGCAATAATCACGATGAACACGGGGATACGCACCTTGTCGGGGGTAATGTTCTTGATACAAGATATGACGACGTTAGTGCACAGAAGCACGGTCATGGTAGCCAATCCCATGGAAAGACCGTTAAGGGCCGATGTTGTGGTGGCTAGTGTAGGGCACATGCCTAGCATAAGGACAAATGTGGGGTTGTCCTTGATGATGCCGTTCTTGATAATCTGAATATAACTCATAATTTCAATTATTCAATCCATTATATGCTTTGTATGCATTGTTTACAGCCAACAGAAAGGCACGACTGGTGATGGTGGAGGCGGTGATGGCATCTACCTGACCACCGTCTTTTTTGACATATAGGCTATCAGCAGGATTCAAACCAATGATACATCCGTTTTGTCCCTGCTGGAACCATTGGTCAGCTTTGGCGCCAAGTCCAGGCGTTTCTTGGTGCTCTAGGATTGTATACCCCAAAATAGTCCCCTCTGTATCGAAGCCTATTAACACTTTGAGTGGACCGCCAAAGCCCAGTGTGGTGCTTTCTATGGCAGCCCCTTTCTTGTTATGATAGATAATGAACACTTGATCCTTGCCCTTAGCATCGTGCAGGTGGAGTGTGTCTATGGAGGTGACCACGATTTTATCGCTTGCCATCACCGTTTTGATGCCTTCTTGCAGGGCCTCATTTTTCTGAAGGGCAATGGGAGCAGCAGTGAAGTGGTTCATGTAAGCTAGTACAAAGCCCATGAGCACAGCTACGCCCGTGAGAACCAAAACCATGTTTAATAGAGTAGATTCGAGTTTCTTCATTTCTTGACCTCCTCTCCGTAGCGCTTGGGCTTAAAATGATTGTTGATGAGTGGTGTGAAAGCGTTCATGATAAGAATAGCGAACGACATGCCTTCGGGATAGGCTCCCCAGTTGCGAATGATGATGGTTAGTAAGCCAATACTTATGCCATAGACTAATTGGCCTTTGGGCGTCATGGGCGATGTGACGTAGTCAGTGGCCATGAAAATAGCACCCAAAAGGAGACCTCCGCTTAGGATGACGGTAGTGGGATCTGCGTAGACTGGGTCAATCAGATGAATAATACCACTAAAAATAAACACGGTGGCAATGATACTTATGGGGATGTGCCAAGTGATGATGCGGCGCCACAGCATGAACGCAAAACCAACCAAGAGTGCTAATCCACAAATCTCGCCAATGGTACCTGCTCCACCTCCCAGTGAATGGTTGCCCAATAGAAGACTGAAGGCATCTGGCAGTTGGTTTAGTATTGTGGCATCATGGCTCTGAATGGCTTGTTTCATCAAAGCCAATGGGGTGGCACCAGTAGTGGCATCGGTGTATTGAAATAAATGACCGGGTTGGGGCCAACTAGTCATCTGAGCAGGAAAAGCCACTAATAGAACGCATCGGCCAACAAGGGCAGGATTGAAGATGTTGTTACCTAGTCCGCCAAAAGTCATCTTACCTACACCAATTGCAAAGAGAGCTCCTATAAGGATAATCCATATGGGGAGGTTGGAGGGCAAATTCATTCCAAGAAGCAGACCTGTGAGGGCGGCCGAGCCGTCGAGAATAGTGTTATGTTGGTTGCCCAATACATAACGATTGATGAACCACTCCAGGAAAATGCAGGCTGCTACACTGGTAAGGCAGACAATGGCTGAGCCTATGCCGAAATAGGCTAATGATACGAAGAGAGCAGGTAATAGGGCAATGAGTACGCCATACATGTTGCGCTCAACGGTATCGGTGCCGTGGGCGTGAGGCGATAATGATACGACGAGTTTATTCATTGTTTTTTAGTGTTTCTATTTCGGATAATTCCCATAACAGTTTGTTTTCCTTGACGAATATGGTCGAGCAGAGGACGGTGAGCTGGACAAGTGAACTGACAAGATCCGCACTCAATGCAGCTAACAATGTCTTCGTGCTCAGCATCTTCCCATTGCTTGAAGGCTGAGAGCTTGGACAGCAGATAGGGTTCTAGTCCCATTGGACATACACCTACGCACTTAGCACAACGGATGCAAGGTTGGGGCTCCATACGACGTGCTTCGTCGCCAGAGAGAATAGTAACTGCGTTGGTGCCCTTGCAAATGGGAACCTCTGTTGAGGTGAGGGCCTTGCCCATCATGGGACCGCCTGCCAATAACTTGTTGTCGCCTTCAGGCATACCACCGCAAAGATCAATGAGCATCTGCATAGGGGTGCCCATACGCACCAAATAGTTAGCCGGACTCTGAAGTCGTTTTCCAGTGACAGTGGTATATCGTTCGAAAAGAGGTTTACGTTTCATAACTGCCTCATACACAGCGTATGCAGTGCCTACATTTTGAACTATTGCTCCAACGTTTACAGGAATGGCTGGCGGCGCTGGTACCTGTCTGCGGATGACGGCATCAACCAGTTGCTTTTCGCCACCTTGGGGGTAGCGCTGCTTCAAGGGTACCACCTCAACGTGATAAGGCGTGTTTTGAAACATCTTGGCGCATTTCTCGGTGAGAAGCTCAATGGCTTTGGGCTTATTGGTCTCGATACCAATGTAGCCGTTGGATACCTTGGCCGCCTTCATCAAGAGTTCCATACCCACGAGTATTTCATCAGACTTCTCCATCATCAGACGATAGTCGGCGGTGATATATGGTTCACACTCAACGGCGTTAATGATGACGCACTCAGCCTTGGCTGTCGGGGGTGGGCATAATTTGATATAGGTTGGAAAACCGGCACCGCCCATGCCTGTGACGCCACCAAGTTTGATGCGTTCCACAATCTCTTGGGGCGTGAGTTCTGGATGAGCACTCACAGTCTCTAATGTTGAGGTGCGATCTATACTATCCTCCCATTCGTCGCCCTCTACATCGATGATGATTGCGGGCTTGCGATAGCCAGTGGCATCAATGGCAGAGTCAATTTTGGCGACGGTTCCACTAACAGATGAATGGATAGGGGCAGACACGAAACTGCTTGCCTCGGCCAAAAGGGTGCCAACCTTTACCTTATCGCCCTTCTGAACAACTGGGCGGGCTGGGGCTCCGATATGTTGCGATAAGGGAAATATGGCTTGCTGGGGCAGAGGGGCTACTAGAGTGGCATTCTCGTGCGTCAGCTTGTTTTCCTCGGGGTGAATACCTCCTATGCGAAATGTTCTGATATTCATGATAATGTTGTTTTGTCTGGTTGCTCCACAGTTAGAGGAGCGCCCGTCTTTCTTTCCGGAAAATTAACGGCATGGATGGCCTTTGTGGGACATGCCTCAACGCACTTGCGACACAAGCGACACTTATTGGCATCAATATATGATACGTTGTTGCCCAATGTAATGGCATCGAACTGGCATACCTTGGTACACTTGCCACAACCTATGCATGCAGCCTTGCATGATTTCATGGCAATAGCGCCTTTGTCCTTGTTAACACATGATACAAAGACACGACGTCCTTTGACGCCTTTCTTGCGTAGTTCGATGATAGTACGTGGACAAGCCTTTACACATGATCCACAAGCTGTACATTTTTGCTCGTCGACCTCAGGAAGATTAGTGTTGGGGTTCATGTGAATAGCATCGAACGGACACGCATCAATACAGTCGCCACAGCCAAGGCAACCATAGCCGCAACCCGTTTCGCCAGCACCGCAAGTATTCATTGCGGCGCAGGTGCGCAGCCCCACATACTCTGCGGTCTTGGCACGCTTATCGCACGAACCACTGCATCGTACCACGGCAATCTTGGGCTCGCCATTGGCAATGGCCATGCCTAGTAGGTCGGCTACGCGGGTCATTGCGTCGGCACCGCCCACAGGACAATTCAATCCATCGATGCTACCTTTGTCGGCACCTTTAACCAAAGCTTCAGCAAGTCCACTACATCCAGCATAGCCGCATCCGCCACAGTTGGCTCCCGCCAACAATGCGTTGACTTGCTGAATACGCGGGTCTTCGTTGACGGCAAACTTCTTGGAACAAACGTACAGCACAATGGCTGCCACCAGTCCTATGCTACCTAAAACAATCACCGCAATAAGAAAAAAATCCATAAGTATTATTGAGTTCAAATTGTTTGTGCAAAGGTACGATAAAAAAATGATTTAGGGTGAAGGAATGGTCTTTTTTTTCAAAAATATGGAGTTTCGCTTGCAAATACAAATCTTTTTTGATACTTTTGCACTGAAAATGAGTGAAAACCAAAGTTATGAAAGCAACAGAACAAACACAGCAACAGATTCTGAGGGCACTAAGAAAGGTGGCCGAGAAGTTTCCTAACGACATCGAGGCATCAGTACTTACCGATATCCATATCAGAGTTAATCAGGATACGGGCGAGGTTCAGGTGTTCGACGACGATGAACGTGAAATAACGCGCTGTGTGGTGGAGCAGTGGATTGAGAATAAGGATGACGACTTCTATAATCAGGCCGCCTCTGTTTTCCGTGGATGTATTGAGAAGGAGAAAGACTTGATGGAAAGCCTTTCGATTCTCAAGCCTTATGCCTTTGTGCTAGAGGACGAGGATCGTGACTCTGTGGCAGAGCTCTATGTGGTGGATGATGACACTGTGATTATTGACACTGAACTGATGAAGGATCTGGACAAGGATCTGGATGATTTCTTTGAGAATTTGCTGAAATCATAAATTGACTGGGATGACAGAATCAGTGACAGACTCGACATCGGCATCCTATTCTACGTTTCTCTTGCGTATTTACCAGTGGCGTGAGAAGCATATCAGCGAACGGATGTTTGTACTGATATTGGCTTTCCTTGTGGGTTTCTTTGCTGCGGTAGCTGCTTTTGTACTGCACTGGTTTATTAACCAAATTGTTGCGCTGCTTACTAGTTCATTTGATTCTGGAAGTAGTAACTGGCTCTATTTGGTGTATCCTGTGGTAGGTATCTACCTGACCTCTCTCTTTGTGCGCTATATTGTGAAAGATAATATTTCGCACGGTATCACACGCATCCTCTATGCAATCAGTCAGAATCGTTCGCGTTTACGTTCGCATAATACGTGGTCGAGCGTTATCGCATCTGCCATTACCATTGGTTTTGGTGGCTCGGTAGGTGCTGAGGCTCCTATCGTTCTTACAGGCTCGGCCATCGGTTCGAACCTCGGTAAGTTGTTCAAAATGGACAGTAAGACGCTGATGCTGCTGGTGGGCTGTGGTGCTGCAGGAGCTATTGCGGGCGTGTTTAAGGCGCCAATTGCTGGTCTCGTGTTTACCATTGAGGTGCTGATGATCGACCTGACTATGGCGTCGTTGATGCCTATTTTGGTGAGTTGTGTCACCGCCACATGTTTTACGTATATTTTCAGTGGTGATGCAGCGCTTTTTACGTTTCATCTGGATAATGCGTGGACGGTGGAACGCGTGCCAGGCTGTATCGGATTGGGCGTGTTTTGTGGACTAGTTAGCTTGTATTTTATCCGTACAATGGGTTTTTGCGAGGATATCTTTGCCCACTTCAAGGAAAAGCCGTATGTAAAACTGTTGATTGGCGGCACTATGCTGAGCTTGCTGATTTATCTGTTTCCATCGCTCTATGGCGAGGGTTATGGTGCTATCAATCTATTGCTTAATGGCGCATCGGAAGCAGATTGGGGACGGGTAATGAATAACTCGCTTTTTGTGGGACATACGGACATGCTCCTTGTTTATATCGCTTTGGTGTTGCTGACCAAGGTCTTTGCTACATCGGCCACTAATGGTGGTGGCGGTTGTGGCGGTACGTTTGCACCTTCGCTGTTCATCGGTTGCTTTAGTGGCTTTTTCTTCTCACGCATATGGAATATGTATGAGGTGGGCACGTTCTTACCAGAGAAGAACTTTGCGTTGATGGGTATGGCTGGTGTAATGTCGGGTGTGATGCATGCGCCACTTACTGGAATCTTCCTCATTGCAGAATTGACGGGCGGCTACGACCTCTTCTTGCCCCTGATGATTGTGAGCATCTGTTCTTATTTGACGATTATTCTCTTTGAACCGCATAGTATCTACAGCTCGCGACTGGCTAAGCAGGGTAAACTGATTACGCACCATACTGATCACGCAGTGCTGACGCTGATGCAGATGGATAGTGTGATTGACCGTGATTACCTGACGGCAGAACCCGAGACAGAATTAGCAGACATCGTGAGGAAAATCAGTCAGTCGCACAGTCGTGTGATTCCTGTGGTGGACGGCGCAGGCAACTTGCTGGGAGAGATTGATATTGCCAAGATTCGAAATATAGTGTTCCGTACAGAACTCTATCATCATTTTAGGGCAGGACAACTAATGCAGGAACCGAAGGCTGTGCTGAGTGATAATATTCCGATGACCGAGGTGATGAAGACGTTTGAGAATACGCAGGCTTCATGGCTGCCGGTGCTTGACCAAGAGAATCACCTTAAGGGCTATATCTCGCGCCGACGTGTTTATACACAATATCGCAAGATGGTGGCTGACCTCAGTGAGGATTGATGAATGATGAAAAAGAATTGTGAGAAATGAAAAAAGAAGATCTTAGAATAATATTCATGGGCACGCCAGAGTTTGCGGTGGAGACCCTAAAAGCTCTTGTTGATAATAATTATAATGTGGTGGCTGTGGTTACTCAGCCAGATAAACCTGTGGGCCGTCATCAGAATGAACTTCAGCCCTCGAAGGTGAAGAAGTTTGCGTTGTCGCACAACTTGCCAGTGCTGCAACCGGTAAAGATGAAGGATCCAGAGTTTGTAGAAGAATTACGCTCATATCGTGCGAACCTTCAGGTGGTGGTGGCTTTCCGAATGTTGCCAGAGGTGGTGTGGGCGATGCCTGAGTACGGCACCTTCAATGTGCATGCGGCACTCCTGCCTCAGTATCGCGGTGCAGCTCCTATCAACTGGGCAGTTATCAATGGCGAGACGGAGACGGGCGTTACAACGTTTTTCCTGGACCATGATATTGATACCGGTCGCATCATAATGAAGAAGCATTTCCCAATCCCCGATGATGCCAATGTGGAGTATGTGTACGACGGGTTGATGCATCTGGGAGCGGAAATCTGTTTGGACACACTGGAAGCTATTGTTGCCGCAGATGGAAAACCGGAGAGTATGCCTCAGGAGAACGGTACTGATTTGAAGGCTGCTCCGAAAATTTTCAAGGAGACTTGTCAGATAGACTGGCATCAGTCGGCTAAAAAGGTGTATGACTTCGTACGTGGCTTGTCGCCTTATCCTGGAGCATGGACAACACTTCGCGATGCGGAAGGGCATGATACGGTGCTCAAGATTTTCAGAGCGACAAAGACTGCCGAGAAAGCTGATAATAGGGTGGGAGCACTTCGTGCAGACCGCAAGCATCTTTTTATTGCATGTGAAGACTGTTGGCTTCGAATAGATGAGCTTCAGCTGGCAGGCAAAAAGCGTATGGATGCTCAGGCTTTTCTCAATGGTATGAAAGAAATAGAAAAATATTCTGCTGTTTGATATAATAAATGTACGGGCATTGCGTTACTAATATGTAACAACTGATAAAAGAAAATGCCTATGCAGATTTTTACACATGAAGAAATGACTCCCAGTAAAAAGACCATTGAGCTGATTAAAAAGATTGCCTACAGTTTCAATGTGGAGAATCAGCAGGTCTTTTGTCTGAATTAAAGAAAAAAAAGGAAAATGACGATTGTTTCACCTTCTCTTTTGGCGGCCGACTTCTTGCATTTGGACCGCGATATTGATATGATTAATCGTTCAGAGGCCGATTGGTTGCATCTGGATGTGATGGATGGAGTCTTCGTTCCTAACATCTCATTTGGTTTTCCTGTGCTTGAGGCTGTGGCCAGCAAGTGTCAGAAACCACTTGATGTGCATTTCATGATTGTTCATCCAGAGCAGTATATTCAGCAAACGGCTCGACTTGGGGCTATGATGATGAATGTCCATGCAGAGGCTTGTACGCATTTGCATCGTACTGTGCAGGAGATTCATCAGGCTGGCATGAAGGCTGGTGTTACGCTAAACCCGGCTACTCCAGTTAGTGTGCTTCAAGATATCATTTGCGATGTGGATATGGTACTTTTGATGAGCGTAAACCCCGGTTTTGGAGGTCAAAAGTTTATTGAAAATACCATCCAAAAGGTGAAACGTTTGCGCCAACTAATTAATGAAAGCGGCTCGAAAGCACTAATCGAGGTTGATGGTGGCGTTCAAGACACGACAGCTCCGCGGTTGGTAGAGGCAGGCTGTGACGTCCTGGTGAGTGGGAGTTACGTGTTCAAGGCCTCCGATCCGGAGAAAGTTATTAAAGAATTAAGAGCTCTGTAACATAACAGAGCTCTTTTTTTTGTTTATCTGAAAAGAACTTCTAGCTTATCCGCAAAGGGCCAACTCAATCTGATTCTCCTTGGCCATGCGACGCAGATTGATGAGGGCATAGCGCATGCGTCCTAGTGATGTGTTGATGCTGACGCCGGTAAGCTCAGCAATCTCCTTGAACGATAGCTGCTGATAATAGCGCATGTATACCACCTCACGTTGAGTGGCTGGCAATACATCGACCATCTTCTTGATGTCGCGAAGTATTTGCTCATTGACCATCTCAGTTTCGCGACAGATATCCATTACCGAGGCGCTTTTTAGATTTTGCAGGTCGTTGTCCTTATTGACTTCAATGATATGGTTGGCTTGTTGAGTGCGATACCAGTCCATAATACAATTGTGGGCAATACGTGTTAACCAAAACTGGAACTTGCCAGAGTCGGTGTACTGTCCCTGTTGCAACTTGGTGATAGCCTTGACAAACGTCTCCTGGAAAATGTCGTCAGCAACGTCATGATCGTGAACCACGAACATGATGTAGGTAAACAACTTGGTCTGACTGCGATTCAATAACTCATCGAACGCACGATTGTTGCCTTGAACGTAGAGCAGAGCCAACGCTTCGTCGGTCACTCCTTCAAATTTCTTCATATATGTACCAATTTTTTTTATGAAGTAAAATTTGTTTCGATAGGCAATAATTTTTGGTTTTACGAGTTATTTAATTTAATTATCGGGTGCAAAAATAAGTAAATTAATCCTAATGACCAAATTTTTCGTTCGTTTTTTTACGTTTTGCTATAAAATTTACGGATGTTCTGCTGATAATTTTTTTCTTTGTGCGTAATTTAAAATATAAATTAAAGGGCAAGTCACGGTGTGTGGCCTGCCCGATATTACGGTATGTCGATTGAATTTAATCGAAGAATCCAGGTTGCTTATATTCGATGCCTAACTCTCTGTCTACGGTAGCGAGGATGCCCTGTACCTGACCGAGGGCAAACATGCGGCCGAGTAGGGTATAGCCGGCATTGTGGCCGTGACTGCTCTCGTCCATTATGCCACCAGGCTCGTCGGTAAAGGTCATACCATGGTCTACTCGCATTGGCAATTCTGGGTTTTCCTTCTCGAAGATACGGCAGAGCTCTATCAGATCGGCACGACCGCCCAGGTGGCTTGCCTCAGTGAAGTCGCCATTGGGGAAGATGTGGCATGAACGTAGATGAACGAAGTGGGTGCGCGATGCAAACTTCTTGGCCAACTCTACAACATTATTATATGCACCAGCACTCAAAGAACCGGCACAGAATGTCAGACCGTTATGCTTGTTGGGCACGGCATCCAGGAACCACTGGATATCCTCCTCGGTACGTACGATACGAGGCAATCCGAGAATCTCGATAGGGGGATCGTCGGGGTGAACACACATGTTCATGTTGCACTCCTCGCAAACAGGCATGATAGCCTCGAGGAAGTACTTCATGTTGGCACGCAGTTTAGCCTTGTCGATACCCTTGTACAGGCCGAGGAACTCGCGGAACTTCTGTACAGGTGCCTCGTCGTTCTCGCTGAAGTTACCTGATACAAATCCCTGAGTCTTGATGACGATGTTCTCAACCAATTTGTGGTCCTTCTCGGGTGTCATTGTCTTAGCCAACTCGTCGCACTCGGCGATAACGCTGCGACCCTTGCCCCAACCTTCGGGGAACTGGAACTTTTCCCATTCCTCGCGAGCGCCTGGACGCTTCAGAATATAGATGTCGAAATATGCAAACTCGGCATAGTTGAAGTAGAGGTTTGTTGCACCGTTGGGGTTGTCGTGGAACAGGTCTGTACGAGCCCAGTCGAGCACTGGCATAAAGTTGTAGCAGATGCAATGGATGCCTTCGGCTGCCAGGTTGCGCAGACTCTCCTTATATACCTCTATCTGGTGGTCGCGATCAGGGCCGCCATATTTGATTGTCTCAACTACAGGTAGCGACTCAACTACGCTCCAGCGCATGCCGTAACTCTCGATGTAAGTCTTCAAATCGTGAATCTTCTCACGTGTCCAAACTTCACCCAGAGGCACATCGTGCAGGGCTGTAACAATACCCTCAACACCTATTTGTCTCAGTTGTGCAAGAGTAATCTTGTCCTTCTTGCCAAACCATCTCCATGTTCTTTCCATTTTTATCTTTTTTAAGTTAGAATTTCAAATTGCGTGCAAAGATAGTGAAAAATTTGGTTGTTACAAAATATTTTCGTACCTTTGCACGTCAAAAATAAAATAAGTACTTATAATATATGGCTAAGAGATTTGCCGAACATAACGGCTTGAACCTGACGCAGGTGAATAACGAGATTCTGGAGAAATGGATGAAGGAAGATATCTTTCATCGTAGCATTGAAGAACGCGAGGGATGTCCTCAATTCGTGTTCTTTGAGGGTCCTCCCTCAGCTAATGGTCATCCAGGTATTCACCACGTGCTGGGTCGTTCGTTGAAGGATACCTTCAATCGCTATAAGACTATGCAGGGCTTCCAGGTGAAGCGTAAGGCTGGTTGGGATACTCATGGACTTCCCGTGGAATTGGGCGTGGAGAAGGAACTTGGTATCACAAAGGCTGATATTGATAATAAAGAAAGTGAGAAATACATCTCGACAGAGGACTACAATAAGAAGTGTCGCGAGAACGTGATGAAGTTTACTGCAGAATGGCGTGAACTTACCGAGCGCATGGGCTATTTTGTAGATCTCGATAATCCCTATATTACATACGATAACAAGTATATTGAGACCTTGTGGTATCTGTTGAAGCAGTTCTATAACAAGGGTCTGCTCTATAAAGGCTACACCATTCAGCCTTATAGTCCTGCCGCAGGAACAGGCTTGTCTTCACATGAGTTGAATCAGCCTGGTTGCTATCGCGACGTGAAGGATACTACCTGCACTGCTCTGTTTAAGGTGAAATTGAGTGAAGAGCATCCTGAGTTTGAGGAGTTTAGCAAGAAATGGGGAACACCATACTTCATGGCTTGGACAACAACTCCATGGACATTGGCTGCCAATAGCGCTCTCTGCGTAGGTCCGAAAATCGACTATGTGGCTATTGAGACCTATAATCCTTATACTGCCGAGAAGATTACGGTAGTAATGGCTGAGGCTCGAGTGGCTGCTTACTTCGATACTGCTGCTGAGATTACCGACGGTGGCGAGATGCCAGAATATAAGAAAGGTGAGAAGTTCTTGCCATACCGTGTGGTAGCTCATTATAAAGGAACAGGACTGGTTGGCATGGAGTATGAACAGCTTCTGCCTATGATTAAGCCCATGGGTGATGCCTTCAAGGTTATTCCTGGCGATTATGTAACAACAGAAGATGGTGCTGGTGTTGTGCATATTGCACCTAATTTCGGTGCCGACGATGCTTTTGTTGCAAAGAAAGCTGGTATCGGTCCAATCGTGCTCATTGACAAGAAGGGTAATGAACGTCCTGTGGTTGACCTGCAAGGTAAGTATTTCGTTGTTGATGACCTCGATGCAGACTTTGTGAGCAAGTATGTTGATGTTGAGAAGTGGAGTAAGTATGCTGGTCGTTATGTGAAGAACGCATACGATGATCAGTTAACTGATAAAGACGAGACACTTGATATCTCTATCTGCATGGATCTCAAGGCAGAAGGAAAAGCCTTTAAGATTGAGAAGCATGTACACAATTATCCTCACTGCTGGCGTACGGATAAGCCTGTGCTCTACTATCCGTTGGATTCTTGGTTCATCAAGAGCTCTGCATGCAAGGAGCGTATGAGTCAGTTGAATACTACCATTGGCTGGCATCCTGAATCTACTGGTACAGGACGCTTTGGCAATTGGCTTGAGAATTTGAATGACTGGAACTTGTCGCGTAGTCGTTTCTGGGGAACGCCTCTGCCTATTTGGCGTAGCGAGGATGGCGAGGAGAAATGCATCGGCAGTCTGGAGGAACTCTACAGCGAGATTGAAAAGGCTGTTGCTTCTGGTGTAATGGCTTCTAACCCATTGAAGGATAAAGGATTCGTACCAGGTGATATGTCGAAGGAAAACTACGACAAGATTGATATGCACCGTCCGTACGTTGATTATATTATTTTGGTGAGCGACAGTGGCAAGCCAATGAAACGTGAGAGTGACCTGATTGATGTATGGTTCGACTCAGGTTCTATGCCTTATGCTCAGATTCACTACCCATTTGAGAATCGTGAACTTATCGACAATAATAAGGCTTTCCCCGCAGATTTCATCAACGAGGGCGTGGATCAGACACGTGGATGGTTCTTCACACTCCATGCTATTGCTACGATGATTTTCGACTCTGTTGCCTTTAAGAATGTGATTTCTACAGGTCTTGTACTTGATGCGAAAGGTAATAAAATGTCGAAACACGTGGGTAACGTGATTAATCCTTTCGAGATGATAGAGAAGTATGGCTCTGATGCTGTACGTTTCTATATGGTTACCAACTCTGAACCTTGGGATAACTTGAAGTTCGACCCAGAGGGTGTGGCTGAGATAAGTCGTAAGTTCTTTGGAACCTTATATAATACTTACTCACTCTTCGCCATGTACGCCAATGTGGACGACTTTGATCCGAAGGCTCCGCAAATTCCTGTGGAGAAGCGTCCTGAGTTCGATCGCTGGATTCTTTCATGTCTGAACTCTCTGGTAAAGGGTGTTGAAGAGGAAATGAACGGCTTTGATCCTACACGTGCTGGACGACTCATCGATAAGTTTGTAGATGAAGATCTCTCTAACTGGTATGTGCGACTGAATAAGAAGCGCTTCTGGGGTAAGGAGATGGATGAGGACAAGTTGGCTGCCTATCAGACATTATACGAGTGCTTGATGACTGTGTCAAAGTTGCTCGCTCCGTTCGCTCCGTTCTTCGCAGACCGTATTTATAATGATATGGGTGGCGAGATGGACAGCGTGCACTTGGAGAAATTCCCTGTAGCTAATATGACATTGGTGAATGCTGACCTTGAACAACGCATGGAGATTGCTCAGCGCATCACTACTATCGTGTTGGCTCTGCGTCGAAAGGAAAGTCTCAAGGTGAAGCAGCCTCTACAGACGCTGATGATTCCTCCTGTGGATGAGGCACAGCGAATGGCCATCGAGAGTGTGAAGGGCATCTTCCTTCAGGAAGTTAACGTTAAGGACGTGAAATTCGTTGAGGGTCAGGGTATTCTTGTTAAAAAGGTGAAGTGTAACTTCCGCACGATGGGTAAGAAGTTTGGCAAGTTGATGAAGGGCGTTGCTGCCCAGATGGATGCCCTTACCCAGGAACAGATTGCCCAACTCGAGAAGGAAGGTACTATTGGAATCAATGTGGAAGGTCAAGATCTCACTGTTGAGGCAGTAGACGTTGATATCATCAGTGAGGATATCCCTGGATGGCTGGTAGGCAACGAGGGTAATCTTACTGTAGCTCTTGATATTACTCTGACCGATGACCTTCGCAATGAGGGTATGGCACGAGAGTTGGTAAATCGTATTCAGAACATCCGTAAGAAGAGTGGGCTGGAGATTACCGACCGAATCCGTGTTCAGATTGAACCTAATGAGGCTGCAACTAAGGCTGTTGAGGCCTTTGGTGACTATATTGCCCGTCAGGTGCTGGCCGATGAAATTAAGCTTGAGAATAATGAAGGTCAGGCCGTTGAATTTGATGAATTTAAACTAAATATCAATATTACTAAATCTTAAGACTTATGGCGGAGAAAACACGCTACACTGACGAGGAACTCGAGGAGTTCCGCCAGATAATTAACGAGAAGTTGGCCTTGGCAAAACGTGACTACGACCTGATGATGGCTTCGTTAACTAATCAGGATTCTAACGATGTGGATGACACATCACCCACCTATAAGGCATTAGAGGAGGGTAGTGCAACACAGTCGAAAGAGGACTTGATTCAGTTCGCTGCTCGTCAGCAGAAGTTTATTCAAGGATTGAAGGCTGCTTTAGTGCGCATTGAGAATAAGACTTATGGCATTGACCGCATCACAGGCAAGTTGATTCCTGCAGAGCGTTTGCGTGCTGTACCTCATGCCACACTGAGTGTTGAGTCTAAACAACTGGAAAAGAAACTGAAGTGAGCAACACGAAAGTGCAGATTTCTAATGGAAAGATGGCGATGATTGTCATCGCCATCATTCTATTGGTCGACCAGATTGTGAAAGTCTGGGTTAAGACTAATATGAGTATCGGAGAAACGGTAATCCAGTGGGATGCATTCAATATCACGTGGTTCCGTATGACGTTCCTTGAGAATAACGGGGCTGCGGGAGGATTGCAACTCTTTGGAAGTAAAGTGTTTCTTACGTTGTTTAGAATGATAGCCATAGGATTTGTTGGCTATTATCTATGGAAACTTAATAAACGTGTGGAGCCTGTACGAAAGGGCTTTTTCCTCACGCTGGCGTTGATTCTGGCTGGCGCTGCAGGTAATCTTATCGATTGTTTGTTCTATGGCCTTTGCTTTAGCGCCTCAACTGGTTTTGATGTTAGTCAGTTTGTGGGTTTTGCTGGTGAAGGGCATTATGCAGGATTTCTAGAAGGACGTGTAGTTGACATGTTTGAACTTCCTTTTACCTTCATATGGAATATTGCTGATGCGGCTATTACAATTGGTGTTATTCTGTTGTTGCTTGTTTACAGAAATGACTTGAATAACCTTTTGTCAAAGAACGTTCACACTACTTCTGCTGAATAAAGTGAATAAACTCTGGGGTATCATAGTAATAGGCGTAGCCTTGCTGATTGGGGCCTGTAAACCAGGAACTCCAAGTGAATACATCCAGCCTGATGACATGGAGGATATTCTGGTCGACTATCATTTGGCAAGGGCGATGGCAGAGCAAGGGGGTGGTCCTTATGAGGAGGCTAATTATCGTCAAGCTCTTTATATTGAGGCTGTGCTCCAGAAGTATGGATACACAAAAGCAGAATTTGATTCTTCGCTTGTTTATTATTATAAACGTGCAGATCGTTTCGTTGATATCTATGAACATGTTGCTGAGCGCTTGGAAGAGCAGGCTTTGTTGCTAGGTGCTACAGAGGGTGAAATTGGAAAATATGCATCCTTGAATGCAAATGGTGATACGGCAAATATCTGGTCTGATCGCACGTCATTGGCAATGATGCCATTACCTCCGTATAACAGATGGGAGTTTAAAGTTGCTGTTGATAGTACCTTTAAGATTGGCGACAGTTTCTTGATGCAGTTTGTTTCTGACTATATGTATCAAGATGGGGTGCGTGAGGGTGTTCTTTATGTGTCTGTGTCGTACGATAATGATACCATCATCAGCAGGAACATCAGATTTTCAGGGGGAGGTATCAATCAACTTCGTATACCAGAGCTTAGTGACCATCAGATTAAATCTGTCAAAGGTTTCTTCTATCTGGGAGATGGAAGTAACA
>Ga0310786_10005607_pt1 | contig 16955 bp, 7 predicted proteins | sample AusTroGonzalo_MG_FD_203881 | JGI IMG/M metagenome (GOLD analysis project Ga0310786, IMG submission 203881) | Bovine rumen microbial communities from tropical cattle in Woodstock, Queensland, Australia - Gonzalo_03 (v2) (version 2) | ecosystem: Host-associated > Mammals > Digestive system >... | reverse complement strand
TCCAATTAACACGAATTGTTAAAACTCGTAATCGTTTACGAAAAAAAGCTATCATAAACCTTGGCGGAATAAAGAAATCTTCGTATCTTTGCAGGCAAAATAATCTTTTTATTAATTAATTTTTTTAAACTACTAATTTTATGTCTGTTCAAATCAAGAGTATCTTTCGAACGACACTGTTATTGTGTCTGCTCTTAGTTTGCGGTCAGGTTTCGGCCCAGACTACAGCTAAGGGTACGGTCATTGATGCCACTGGCGAAGCCGTCATTGGTGCGACCGTTGTCGAGAAGGGCGACCCCAAGAATGCAACAGTGACCGACTTTGACGGTAATTTCACACTGAAGCTTCAGAAGGGTAAGGTTGTAGTGATATCATACATTGGTATGGTATCGCAAGAAGTCAACGCCGGCCCAAACATGAAAGTCACACTACAGGATGACAATGCCGCCCTTGAGGAAGTCGTTGTCATTGGTTACACCAGCAAGGCCCGTAAGGACCTGACGGGTTCTGTAGGTTCTGTCAGCGGTGCCAAACTGGCTGCAGTGCCCGTAACATCTGCTGCTGTAGCGTTACAAGGTAAAATTTCCGGTGTACAGGTTACGACGGTTGACGGTCAGCCTGGTGCCGATGTTAACATCCGTGTACGTGGTGGTACGTCAGTAACACAGTCGAACTCACCTTTGTACATCGTTGATGGCTTCCAGGTGGATAATATCAACGATATTCCGCCAACGGACATCGCTTCAATTGACATTCTTAAGGATGCCTCTCTGACCGCCATTTACGGTGCGAAGGGTGGTAACGGTGTTGTGGTTGTCACAACCAAGAGTGCCAAGGAAGGCAAGGTTCAAGTTACGTTCAACGGCAACCTGAACGTCAGCCATATCTCGAAGACGCTCGACCTGATGGATGCGTCAGACTTCGCCAAATATCAGTATCAGTGGCATGCCTGCAACGGTACCCGTTCATCAAACGCCAAGTTCTTCAAGGCTAATTTTGGTAATCCCTACGACTTGGACATGTACTCTACCCTGCCCTCACACGACTGGCAGGACGAGGTGATGGGTGAGACGCCAATCAACTACTCGGCCAATGTCAACATTGGCGGTGGTTCCGATAAGGTCAAATTCAACCTCTCCCTGACACAGAGTGAAGACAAGGGTATCATCATGGGCTCTGGTGTTCGCCGCACCAACCTTAATTTCAAGGCTAATGTACAGATTACCAAGAATCTCTCTTTGCAGTTCAACCCCAAGTTCACCTTCCGTCGTGACGAAGGTGCTGGTGGTGAAAATGTGGGAACCGGTGGTATCATTGATGTGCTGCAATACCGTCCAACTAATGGACTGCGTGAATACGGATACATCGATCCAGCCTACGCTGACCCAGACGAGGAGGAACTGTTTAACTATACCAACCCGAAGAGCGACATTTCACTGAACCAGCAAATCAAGCACAGCTATACATATACTAATGGTATTGCACTTGACTGGAAGCCCTTCAAGGGCCTCGCACTGCGTACTGAGGCTACCATCGGACTGCGCTGGTCTGACTCCAACCGCTTCTATGGTGCACTAACCTCAACAGGACAGCAGACCGTCCATAATAAGATGCCAGTGGCTACCATTGGTAACTCTTATCGTCTGCGCTACATCTGGACGAACACGGCTACCTATAATATGACTGTAAAAGATGACCACAACCTGTCATTCCTGCTTGGTCAGGAAATCAGCGAATTACAGGACCGAAACAACTCGATGACCAACCACTTCTTCCCCCGCACGTTCACGGCTCAGGAGGCCTGGGACAACATGGGATTCGGAACGACCTACGAGTCGACATCAAGCTTGTCAACGCCCAACCGCACAGCATCTTTCTTTGGACAAGTCAGCTACAACTACAAGCACAAGTATCTGCTTTCGGCCACGCTGCGTGCCGACGGTAGCACGAAGTTTGCTCCTGGTCATCAGTGGGGTTACTTCCCCTCAATTTCTGGTGCTTGGGTTATTAGTGAAGAACCTTTCATGAAGAAGTTCAGTTGGATTAATCAACTGAAACTGCGTGTTGCTATCGGTATGTCTGGTAACAACAACATCAATGATGACATGTGGCGTATGCTCTATAACATCAGCTCTAACGGAGGTCCAGGCTTCAGCGAAACGACACAATACGGAGAGAAGTACTACAGTATTTCTTCCAGTGCTCCCAACAATGACATCAAGTGGGAGTCGACGATCACCCGTAACCTGGCAGCTGATATCTCGCTGTTCAACGGTCGCATCACCATCACACCGGAATTCTATTGGAACACCACTCGTGACCTGCTCTACTCTACAGGTCTGAATTCAACGGTGGGCTACGATAACCAAATGCAGAACATCGGACAGGTGACGAACAAGGGTATCGAGTTCTCTATCTCTGGTGATATTCTGCAGGGTAAGGACTATGTTCTGTCTGCCAATATCAATTTCGGATGGAACCGTAAGGTTATCGACAAACTTGACGGAGGTGCAGACTTCAAGCCCTACGAGGGTAAAGTTCGTTGGCAAACAAAGAACATGTACGACTACTATCTGAAGGTAGGTGACGAGGTAGGTCTTATCTACGGTTTCGTCTACGACGGTCTCTATGGCTTCGACGAATTCTACTACGACCCATTGAACAACTATCAGGCTGTGCCCTGGGGTAGTGCTGCTGCCGACAACGGAACATCTAAGAACCAGGCTCCTCGTGAGGACGGCTATGTAACAGTCATTAACGACGTATCAGGCAGTAGCAACTCCGGTATCGCCACATTGCCTGGTAAAATCAAGTTCAAGGATCTCAACGGCGATGGTCGCATCGACGAGAATGACCGTACCGTCATCGGTAACACCAACCCGAAGATTCAGGGTGGTTTTGGACTGAGCGGCTCATACAAGGCTTTCGACTTCACCGCCAACTTCACCTATATGCTTGACTTCGATGTCAACAACGCTACGGCTTACGCGCTGTCATCTTCAGAAGGCAACAAGAACAAGTTCAACAACGTACTGGCAAAGTTTGCTGACGGCTGGCAATATAACGACATTGACGGTAGCATAACAGGTACCAAAGGTGACATTCTCTATAAGATGTACTATTCGGCTGACAAAAATGCCGTTGACATCTATAAAGAGGCCAACATGGGACGTTCGTTATGGAATCCCACAGATGTAGGCACGAAGATCTGCAACAGCTACTTTATTGAAGATGGTTCGTTCCTCCGCTGCTCTGACGTGACATTAGGCTACACACTACCCAAGAAGCTGACTCAGAAAATCGGCGTTAGCAAGGCACGATTCTATGTATCAGCCAGCAACCTGTTCATCATCACGAACTATTCTGGCTACGATCCTGAAGTAGACATCCAGACCGGCTTGGCTTGCGGTATCGACTACAACCGCTACCCACGTAGCCGTACCTTCACATTCGGTACTAATATCACTTTCTAAATGGATAATGGATAATTGAAAATTGATAATTATGAAAATCAAGAATATTTTACTGACCGGAGTGGCTGTACTGGCGTTGACGTCATGCAACGACTACCTGGAAGTCGATGCTCCTTCTAAATACACCACGGACTTCGTTTACAGCCAGAAGTCAGAGATTGAGCGAAGCCTCAACGGTGTATATGCCCAGGCACTCGTCGGCGATCTTTATGGCAACGCTTACCAGAAGACTTTCATTCTGAACAGTGATGTTGATATAGCCATCAGTTCGTCAAGTGCTCACTCACACACAACCTACCAACGCTTTGACTGCGATGATGAGGGCGGTGATATCCTGAAATTCTGGACGGCAGCTTACCGTCTTATTGAATATGCCAATATCTTTATTAAGGAAACAGAAGGTAGTCCCATCTACTACACCACTGACGATGACGGCAACCAGACCACGACACCCGATGCCGAAATCCTGCAATGGGTTGGTGAGGCCAAGTGCCTGCGTGCCATGGTCTATCACGACCTCGTAGTCATGTTCGGTGACGTTCCGTTCTCTTTTGACCCCTCTTACGAACAAGGTTCCACAGTGATGTTACCTGTCACCGACCGTGAAGAGATTCAAAAAACGCTCATTGCTGACCTACAGAAGGCTGTTAAAGGTATGTCATCAACCTCCAGCACTACTGTAGAGCGTTGTTCCAAGGAGTATGCGCAAGCTCTCATTGCACGTATTGCACTGACCGCTGGCGGCTACTCATTACGTCCTGACAAGAACAACACTCGCTCCTATGGTAGCATGCAGCGTCCAACCGACTATCAGAATTACTATCGCATAGCTATGAACTATGCCGACTCTGTCATTCTAGCAGGTACCCACAGCCTCATTGGCAACAGCTATCAAGATGTGTTCGTCAACGAGTGCAACTATCAGGTTGTCAACACTGGCGATGTCATCTTCGAGATTCCGTTCGCCAAGGAGTCGACAGGTAACACTGGATACGCTCAGGGTCCAACCTATTCTGACTACGAGGGAGCTACAGTAGGTGCTTGGGGTAAGTGTGACGGCGGTACCCGTCTGAATGCTTTCTACCGTTTTCTGTTCCGCGATGGCGACGCTCGCCGTGAATTCGTAAATGGCATGTGGTATTACAGCTATTTTACCAATTCAGAGGGCAACTTAGCAGATTCCGTCTATATCCGAAACGACTACAGTGTACATAATAACAAGTGGTCGAAGCTTTGGACTAACGCTGGTTCAGCATTAGGCAGTACCACTACGGGTTCAACAGGTATCAATTTCCCCTATATGCGCTATGCTGACGTGTTGTTGATGTATGCCGAGGCTGCCAACGAGCTGAACGATGGTCCCACGACAAAGGCTGTCAACTGTCTTTCTGAAGTTCACAACCGCGCCTTCCCCAATGGCGACGGCACTTACCTTACAGATATTGCAGCATCAAAGGATAGATTCCAGAAAGCCATTCTCGACGAGCGCAAGTGGGAATTTGCCGGTGAAAACATGCGTTGGCGCGACTTGGTGCGTACCAACACTTACAGTGAAGAACTGGTATATAGTTTCTTGCGTTACTATTCTGCCGGTATGCAGAATGTTGGTAGTATGACTGGCTACGAGGATGCCATCAATGATCATGACGGCTACACCGACGGCAACGGTTATATTGACAATCTGCCTTCACGTGTATACTATCACACCTATAATATCGACGAGGTTAATGCATACGGTCTGCGCATGTATCGTGCCCAGCTCTATGGCTACCAGGTTGACGATGCCGGAAACGTCACACAGAAGTATCCCAACCAGGACATGCAGAGCTTGCGCATCTACAATGCCTACAAGCCTATGCCATCACCTGTTACCAGCGCAATTACCCGTGGTGGTTTCAAAGCCAAGAGTTGGCTGAGTGCCGACTTCTACAAGTGGGGTAACGAGTCTAATGGTCAACCTGTTGATCAGTGTAAGTACTCCTTCTATGGTTACATACGCTGCGATGATGGCGGCAATTTGTGGATTATCCGCGACGGTGTACTCACACAGTTCTCCAACATTCCAGCAGCCAACGAATTGCCTCCCGTGCGCTACATTCTCCCATACCCGGGCACAGTCATCCAGCGCTCATCGGGTGAATACAAGAATTATTATGGCTATTAATCATATTAGAATATAAAGATATGAAAAAGATATTGAACAACCTATTACTCCTCCTTGTGGCCGCCACATCGGCAATCATGGTATCGTGTAAGGATGATGACAAGAGTTCGTCGTCCGATACAAACAGGGAGTTTATGACCATGTTCATCGTCGACAACACCCGCGGTAAGGGAGGCGACTATCCCTACAACTGCGGACTTGACGCACGCTATCCACACGGTAACACCATTCACCTTTACTGGTATGGTGTGAACGATTGCGCTGGCTATCAGATTCAGATGGCACTTCAGCCCAAAGTGAGCGGCGGTTCTGAAGCCTGGGCAAAAGTCCAAGGCACCAGTGATCTACTACTCGACACCATTGTTGGTCCGAAAGTACTCGATCTGCTCATCCCAGACCTGCAGTATTCTACTGATTTCCGTTTTGCTATCCGTTGTCTGTCAAAACTCGACCAGAACATCAAGGGCGACCTGAGTAGTTTTGCTCACGCCTCCAACTGGTACGGACATGGTAACGGACGCCAGTGGCAGGAGTATGTGGGTATCGCAACCAAAGACCGCTACCCCACTCCCAATGCCATCTACGTCAATCAGGCAGAGACTACTGAGACTACAATGCACGTCTATTTGAATAAGACTGTCAAGCAGTCGTTGGGATATACCGAAGATGCAACTATCACTGACCCTGACGATCTGGACAAAGTTGAGGCATACTACGAGAACTTCAACATTGGCGAGAACGGCGAGCTGGGCTACCAGATTCTGACCGTATCTCCCTCGCCCAACAACCCCAACTCTACTGTGGGCGAGAAGTGGAAGCGCTATCAGATTACACAGGAAGATCGTGACCGCGGCTATATCGTCGTTGATGGTCTGACGGCTAACTCTGTTTATGTTATCGATGTTATCGACCCACGTGTATCTGTGGGTATCGATGCCAAGTACAACACTTGCACCTCACGTTCTGACGGACAGCCTGGCGATCCCATATTGCTGAATCACGCCGAACTGAAGGCACAGGCAGCAAGTCTGCCAATTCCCGATCAGGACAAGAGCCGCACTCAGGTATTTGCTGCAGCCGACGAGTTCGATGCCGCACCCATCACGCCTACACTCCGCGACTTCATTGAGAACACGAACTACGCCGAAGGTCAGACCTTCATGCTGGAGGGTGGCAAGACCTATTATCTGGACGGCAACGATATTACCTGTAAAGGTTTCGTGCTGCGTACGGATCCTGCCGATGTAGCTCAAGGCAAGCGTGCCCGCGTCATCTGCGGTATTGGCAAGGACGACATGTATAGCCAAGCCGTTGATGGTGAGCAGTGGAACGGATGTCCCTACTCCATGTTCACTTTCGGACGCCAGCCAGAAGCTGGTGAGGGTGGTGAGATCTACATGAAGAAGCTCGCCTTCTACGACATCGACTTCGATAACCCCAAGTGTTATAACTATGGCGACCAGCAGGCCGGCTTAGGAAGTCCTACGGGTAACTACTTCTTCAATATGTTCTCTAACGGTATGGCTATCTCGCTCGACTCACTGGTCATCGAGAACTGCTCGTTCAAACGACTGGTGCGCGGCTTCATCCGCGAGCAGGGTGTCAATTATAAGATATGGCGCCACGTGGTCATCAAGAACAACCTGTTCATGGACTGCGGTTACTACAACCAGGGTGCCGGCGGTTACTGCTGGATCCACGGTTCGGGTGCCAACATCAGCTCCAACCTATATGAGGACATGAAGGTTACTGAGAATACGTTCTACGACAGTCCATTCCCCGCCTTCTTTGCCGAACAGACAGAAGTTGCATGGGTGCCTGGCACAAAGTGGAACATCACATTCTCAAACAATACCCTCATCAATTTCAACACACGTGCCGACGGTGCCATCTTCAAGATGCGCGGATTGCCCCACGGTTCCGTCTTCAATGTGAAGAACAACCTCATCGTACTCTGTAAGAAAGCCGGCGACCAGCGCGTGCTCGCACAATGGGGCGCTGACATCCGCAACACGCAGACCCAGAGCGATGGTTCATCAGGTAAGGTGACGCTGAACTTCGAGAACAACTGGTCAACCAACAATGACTTGACCAATGGCAGCATCTTCAGCAACACCCCATGGACATCTACCAGCAACAACTTCGGTAAGTTAGTCAAAGATGGCAACGCCACGCTCAACGGTACACTCGAGGTACAGGTTGCCAACATCTCAGCCACCGATTTGATGGAACAGCCCTGTCCGCCACACATTGCCCAGACTGCCAGCGACCAGAACATGCACCGTGCTGATGCCCTGGACGGCACTGCTAACAGCACCTTTGGTGTGAACCTCTATTTCAAGGACACCAATAACGACATCTACACGAACAATGTTGGTGCTGCCCGCTGGAGAAACAAATAAATTGATAATTGATAATTGAAAATTGAGAATTATGAATACATTCAAAAAATCAATAGTAGCAGGGGTATTCTTCTTCCTCTTACCTCTTACATCTTGCCTCTTTACATCATGCAGTGATGCCAACGAGTATGAGGATGCCTACACCGACAATCCCTCGTGGACGAAATCGGAGACGATTGCCCATCCTGAGACATTAGCAAGCACCAAATGGGTACGCGGCTCAGGTCTTAAAGTCAATGCCTTTGGACAGGAAGTGCAGGGCTTCGTTGAGAGCCTCAACTTTGCTACCGCCGATTCTGTCAGTGTGAAGATGAGTCAGGGAGCCACTGAAGGCACATGGACTGACGAGTCGAATACGGAGGCCAAACCATACTATGAGTACAACTACTCAGCCAGCACAGGCCGTGTAGAGATTCTGAAGTTGGTGAGAGATGACAAAGGTAATATTTCGAAATCGGCTGTATTTGTAGGTATTGCCACATCAGACGGTCAGGACATCATTACCATTGCCCACTATGGCGACACGCCAGTGCAGACATATCTCGTAAAACAGTAACACTTATTTGGAGGGAGTGACTGCAAATATTTGTAGTCACTCCCTTTACTATAACGAAGTGTTCTCGTAAACATTTACGTGATTATATTCAAAAAAACAATCAAAATATTTGGTAAATACAGGGAAATTCCCTATTTTTGCAGCGATATATATGCATTGTAAGCTACAAACAAATCTTTTATATTAACAAAAATGTATTAATTATGAAGAAAATTTTTACACTCATTTGTGCCCTCGTGGGCTTCGCTGGTGCAGCTAATGCAGCTACTGTGGACGATCTTGCTCCACTGAAGCACAGCTATGTACTGGTGTGTGACGAACTCGGAAGCCGTCCTGGTAAAGGCGTACTTTTCGGCAACGACCACTTCTTGGATGTCACCGGTGGTTCTACCGCAACCAACAAGGGTCAAGTAGACCTCTCTGTTGTTGATGCCCTTGGCGAAGAGGGTGCTCCTCTGTATGTCACTCAGGACATCGTCGACAAGTATGGTGCTGACTATGTTGGTCCTCACTACAACTGGCTTCGTCTGAAGAACGCTCAGGACGTCATTGCCATGAAGTTGACTGCCAAGTCAAAGGTTATCATGTTCTTGCAGGGTAACAACAAGGTTGGTAAGGATGCCCGTATCCCCAAGATTGCTACCGACGCTAATCTCGAGAATGCTCTGAATGCTGCTCCTACAGCAGACCATCCTGCTACAGTTAGCGGTTTCAAGTGGGAGTATACCGTTCAGGACGACGGTACCTATTACTTCGGTTCTTACAATGGCGACATGTTCGTCAGCTTCATTATCGTCGAGGCTAACGAGGCTCCTGGTACTCCTACCGTTAAGGTTGGCGACCAGACCTTCGAGGGTGGTCTCTGGTTCCGCGAGGTAACCTGTAAGGCTAACGACATGGTTGAGGAAGGTTCAACAGAGAAAATCCCAACAGTTGTTACCTACACCACAGACGGTTCTGCACCCACAGCATCTAGCCCCAAGTACACGGAGCCCATCAAGTGCTATAAGGATATGACCGTAAGATTCCAGGCTTTCATGGATCTTTTTGGAACAGGTGCAATTACTGACGAGGACATCTGCGACGGTGCTGATAACGATGGTAATGTTAACTTCGTATTCGATGCTCCTACTATTGAAGCTGACGGTGCTACCTTCACAATTACTTCGCCTTATGCTGATCAGAATGGTTCAAACTACTATAAGTTAGGTGATGGCGAGGAAGTGGCCGGTAATGGTGCTACTTTGACTGAGTCTGCAACTGTTACTGCATACACAAAGATTACCAACGGTGACTATGCTACCTTCACCACGAAGGCTACCACAAAGGACGTTTACGTGCTGAATCCTATCAAGGAGAAGAAGACTATTGCCGTAACCAAGGCTGATGTTGTTCTCGACGAGGAGGCTACTGCAACTTCTACTACTGGTGAAGTTTATAAGGTTGAGAATGGTGAAATCAGTGCCGACAAGGCAGACTTCTTCGTAAAGAACCTGACTTTTGCCGTTGTTAAGAATGCTGACTATCAAATTGACGGCAAGGAGGCTTACATCCAGATGAGCAACACCAACATCACCTTCCTGGTGGCTGAGGGCGACTCTGTCAACGTTAAGGTTATCTGCTCGAAGAATGCTTGTAAGAACATAGACGCTGCTGATGCAGAGGATGGTTCTCAGGTTAACGATCGCAAGTGCTACGTTAACGTAAGCGGTACAAACTACTGCCACAAGGATGCAGAGGGCAACGAGGCTGCTGACCTGAAGCTCTATCCTGAGGCTAACGTTATCGAGTTCGGTCTGAATGCAGGTACTTACACCTTCCAGAAGTACTCAGGCACTGGTAACATCCTGATTTCTTCTATCGAGTTTACTCCAGTTGACGCTTCTGGCATCAGCACTATCAACGCTGTAGACAAAGCTTCTAACGGTGCTATCTACAACCTCGCTGGTCAGAAGGTTGCTAACGACTATAAGGGTCTGGTCATCAAGAACGGTCGTAAGTTCATCCAGAAGTAATCACTTTCCTACTCTATTTATATCACGAGAGCGGACCTCAATGGTTCGCTCTCGTTGTTTTCACTTCTCATCATTCAATCTACAAGATCTACACGATGCTGTACCCAGTGCTGTCAGCGCCATGGTTGTCACTATTGCCACCTCCACCAGTATTACCTCCGTTACTCATTTGGTGACATTTGTTGAAGAAGTTCGTCATATTGATAAATAATATGGCACAACAAATAGTATTATTAACTCAAAACAAGCAAACATGAAGAAGACAAAAAAACTTTTTTGGCTGTTGGCTTTAGGTTGTCTGCCTATGGGCGCAATGGCTGCCACACCTTCAAGTGTGCCTGCTGAGATTCAACAGGCAAGGTCTATTAAGGGAAATGTGGTGGACGAGATTGGTGAGCCAATGATTGGCGTAACTATTAAGATTGTCGGATCGACAGGTGGTACCATTACAGACATGGATGGTAATTTTAGCCTTAATGTACCCTCAGGACGTAAGCTACAGTTTACCTATGCCGGCTATAAGGAACAGATTCTTTCTGCGTCGGCCAACATGAAGATAAAGATGGAACCAGACGCTGTAGGACTGGACGAAGTGGTAGTCATCGGTTTCGGTACCGTAAAGAAACGTGATGTGACGGGTGCTGTAGCACAGGTAAAGAGCGATGTCATTCTACAGACACCGACGAGTGATGTGGCAACCTCACTGCAGGGACGCATCACCGGTTTGGACGTGAATGGCACGGATTTACGCATTCGTGGTAACCGTTCTATCAATGGTAACAACGCCCCGTTGGTCATCATTGATGGTGTACAAGGTGGTTCGATGAGTGATTTGAACCCCGATGATATTGAGACTATCGATGTCTTGAAAGATGCCTCTTCAACAGCCATCTATGGTTCTCAAGGTGCAAATGGTGTCATTATCATTACTACCAAGAAAGCTGAGAAGGGCAAGATGCAGGTGTCATATAATGGTTATGTTACTGCAGCCTTCCGTGCACAGCACCCCGACTATCGTTCAGGCGAAAACTACTATGAAGCCAATCGTATTGCGGCACAGAATGCCGGGCAATGGAGTTCACCTTCTGATGACTTGAACCTATTCTCCAGCAATGCTGCCTATGCAGCTTACAAAGCTGGTGTTTGGACTGATTATGACGAAGAGTTACAGAAGTCTACTACATGGAGTACCCGCCATACCATTACCCTCAGTGGTGGTAACGACAAGACCAGTGCACGCTTCAGCATTGGTTATGCCAACGATGGCGACAAGTGGAAGAAGGGCGGCGGTACTGACCGCTATACGCTACGTGCGAATATCGATCATAAGATACACCAATGGATTGATGCCGGTGTTAACTTCCAGTTAACTCACCGCCGTACGGAGAATTCACCCTACCAGAGCACACCTACAACTGGTATGCAACTGGGATCTCCATACGGATACTATGATGATGTGAACGACGTTTATAAAATAGGTACGGAAATGGTGCAGCGTCCCTTAACGGCTTCGGAATACGTCAATCCACTCATCAACACCTTAGGTGACAATCTCTACGCTCGTGAGAGCTACGGTACCAACGTGGTGGCCAATGGCTACTTGGATATTCACCCCATTGACGGTCTGAACTTCCGTACACAGGTAAATGCTCACTTCGTCAACTCGTCTGTTGGTGACTATGCTGATGCCTATTCGGCCTCCGTCATCGATGCCGGTACCAACCAGTCGACAGCTACCATGACTAAAGCATCGAGCACATACGTAGAATGGAACAACATCCTGACCTACCAGTTCAAGATGTTGCCTGAGGATCACCACCTCTCGCTGACTCTGCTCACCACATGGAACAAGCGCATTGGCGATAATCTCTCTGCAACCTCTATCAATCAGACGTTGGCTTCGAATCTTTGGTGGAATCTGGCCAGCAACGACGGTGGTGATGGTCACTCTATTCACAGCAGTGCTTACGAACAACAGCAGAACTTCTCGTATGCAGGCCGTATCAGCTACGACTGGAAGAGCCGTTACCTCTTCACCGCCTCGCTGCGTCGCGATGGTGCTTCTGTGCTGGCCGATGGTCACAAGTGGGATACGTTCCCCTCTGCAGCCTTTGCATGGCGCGTAAGTGACGAGCCATTCATGAAGTCTACCAAGTCTTGGATCGACGACTTGAAGCTTCGTGTTACCTATGGTGTGACCGGTAACTCAGGTATCCCTGTCTACGGTACAGAGTCGGGTGTGACATTTGCCAACTGGAGCTTTGGCTTCCAGGATACCGCTGCTAACCGTTACATCTTGGGTAAAAACAACCTCATTGGTAATAAGGACACCAAGTGGGAGAAGTCGAAGACCATCGACCTCGGTTTCGACTTGGTACTGTTCAACAATCGCCTTAATATTACCTTCGACTATTATAACACAAAGACCACTGACCTGATTCTACTGCGTACCCTGCCAACTACAGCAGGTAACGACGGTAACTTTGCCACCTATACCAATATCGGTTCTACCCGTAACCGTGGTGTCGAGTTGACCATCAACTCACGCAACATCGTGACGAAAGACTTCCAGTGGAACAGCACGCTTTCGTTCTCTACCAATAGCGAGGAAATCATTGACCTTGTAGACGGTACGGACATCCAGATTGGTACCAACAAGGAGACTTCGACGCTGATGTTAGGACATCCCATCAAGTCGTATAAGACATTCACCTATCTGGGTATTTGGTCGACAGCTGAGGCTGACGAAGCAGCAACCTACTTCAAGGATGCAGAGAAGACACAGCCCTTCAAGCCAGGTGACGTGAAGGTCGCTGACTTGGACGGTGACCATGTCATTGATCAGAACAAGGACATCGACTACATTGGTTCACAGTCGCCCAAGTGGTTTGCCGGTTTCAACAACGATTTCCGCTATAAGAACTGGGATCTGAACATCTACATCTATGCCCGCTGGGGACATTGGGGTGAGAGCCCATTGGCCAACTTCGACCCTTCGAATGGCGGTAAGTACACCAATATGGACTATTGGGTAGAAGGCAGCAACGAGGGTGCAAGCCTGCCCGGTCTGATGCGTAACCGTAAGTTGTTCGACTACGTTGGCTATCAGTCATTAGGCTACTGCGAACAGTCGTTCATCAAGCTGAAGCGCATCGCCCTGGGCTATACGCTTCCAAGAAGTCTGCTGAAGACACTGACCTTACAAAAGGTACGTGTTTATGCTACCGTCAACAATCCCCTCTACATTGTCAAGGAAGACTGGATGAAGCACTGGGATCCCGAGGGACAGCAGCGTAGTGTGACCGTAGGAGTAAACGTTATTTTTTAATTAAGGAGGACAAACATTATGAAACATATCAGTCAATATTTCATAGGTGCACTGCTTTTGGGTGCCATCGCGTTGAACTTCACTTCATGTGATCTCGACGAATACAACCCCTCCAGTGAGGGTGCCACCGCAACCTTTGCCACCCCACAGGGTATAGAAAATCTGGTGAACCAGTTGTATTATAACTATAAATGGAAATATTACGGACGTGAAGACCCCGTGCTTTATTTCGAGGGTGCCGGCGATATTTGGGCCAACACTCCCGAGAAGAATGAGTATGGTATGCAGCTGACGCGTTTTGTCAATTTGCAAGGCGACCGTGGTCAGGTGAAAGGTGCATGGGAACGTAACTACGACAACATCAATGTGGCCAATAACGTGTTGCAATATCTGCCCAGTACTAAAAATATCAATGATGCTACACGTGACGATTTCGAAGGTGAAGCCCGCTTTACCCGTGCCTTCAGCTACTGGTGGCTGGTCGAATGGTTCGGTGATATTGAGATGCGCACCAAGGGTACTGACGAGCCCGTCTTCACCTCACAGCGTACTGACCGCAAAATCATTTATGACGAGGTGATTATTCCTGACTGTGAGATTGCAGCAGAAAAGTTGCCTGTCAAACCGTATAACGGCGATGTGGGTCGTGCCACCAAGAAGGCTGCCTATGGTCTGCTGGCCCGCGTCTGTCTGGCTCGTGCCCAGTATGAGGCTGCCGGTAGTGCCGAACAGAGAGCTTTCTATCAGAAGGCTTACGATGCCGCCAAATATGTGATGGACAACAAGGCGTCGTTAGGTATCAGCCTCTATGCCACCTACGATGAAATCTGGCAGGCCAAGAACAACAAGACCAATACCGAGTTCCTTTGGGTAGTGTCACACAGCAGCAACTCTTCGCTGAACCCCAACCCGAAGAACCCCAACCGTCTGCACCTCTACTGGTCACCCCGTCTGTTGGAAAAGGCAGGTATTACCAACACAGCCACCTCTTGGGAATATCCCAAGGAGAGTGCCCTGCTGATGCCAACCTACTATTTCCTGAATTTGTGGCAGGACTGGGACATTCGTTACGATGTGCTGTTTCAGGAAGAGTTTGAAGAGAACAATCCTCGTGGTTCATATAAGTGGACGGAGGTTATGGCAAAGAACTACCAATATGATGACCCTAATGACGAGGTTCTTCATGAATTGACGGGTAAATCCGTTGAAAATGGTGACATCGTATTGCGCTTTACCAAGCAGAATGTTACACTGGCAGACAAAAAGGAAGCAGCTACTGATGGCATTGCGCTGCTTGGCCTTAGCGATACCTATGAGACAGCAAATGTCAATGCTCAAGGTGGTTGCAAGATTCGTAGTGACATCAAGACCAAGTTCGAAGCATTCCCTCGCTTTATGAAATACCGCATCTGGGATCGTAATCCCAATGGTACCATCTTGCTGGCTGATGCCAATGGTAATGTCGGTTTTGCCGATGTGCCCGTTATTCGCTATGCCGAGATGCCGCTGATAGCTGCTGAGGCTAAGATTGGGCTTGGCGATCAGGCTGGTGCTGCCCAAATCATCAACAGCGAGATTCGTAACGCACGTGTCGTGAAATCTGGTCATACCCTTGCTGAGGCTCAGGTGAAAGCTACAGATATGACTGTCGAGTGGATTCTCGAAGAGCGTGCCCGCGAGCTTTGCGGTGAGTGGTTGCGCTGGTTCGACCTGAAGCGCACAGGCAACTTGGTAAGCTATATCCGTCAGCACAATCCTGCTTGGGATGGTAATGATGTGGTTGACGAGCACAACAACCTATGGCCAATCCCCAATACGTTTCTCGACAAGTTGCAGAATGCTGAGGAGTTCGGTCAGAATCCGGGCTACGACCCATACGTTCGCAATCAGTAAAAAACATATTAAGGTGAAGGGTGGCATTTTTAATGGGCACCCTTCTCTTTTTCTATAAAAAAAAACTCCAAAAAGTTTCATCTTTCCATTTTTTTCTCTATCTTTGCACCCAACAACGTACACATATTATTAACTTAAACAAATTTTATGCTTATGAACAAAATTTTACGTTATTTGTTTGTAGCCTTGATGGCTATGGTAATGGGAAATGTCTATGCAGATGACGCCACAGACGTCATGACATGGGAATCTTTAGGCTTAGATGCTTCTGGTAATTCCTACAAAGATTATTCTGGCATCAAACTGACATCCAATGCTGTATATGCAGCACAGGCATCATCTGGAACCGGTCAGTACATCCAGCTTCGTTCGAACAACAACAATGCCGGTATTGTTACAACTGTTTCCGGTGGTAAGTTGAAGAGTGTAACCATCACATTCAATTCAAAGACCACAGATCGTAAGGTTCAGGTTTATGGAAAGAATGAAGCTTATACGGCTCCAACAGATCTGTATGATGCTGCGACACAGGGTACCTTGTTAAAAGAAATCGCTGCCAATGATGAAAGCAAGACGCTGACCGTCGAAGGCGACTATGCATTTGTTGGTTTGAGATCTGCAAGCGGCGCGCTTTATGTTGACAAGATTGAAGTTACATGGGCTGGTGAAGGTGGTTCTGGCTCTCAGGGGCAGAGCGTGTCTGTCGGTATTGTCCGTCCTACTTTCACTGCTGGTGATGGTACGGTTACCTACGACACATGGAACTATATTGAGTCTGTTGACAAATTCAACAAGAGTGCCGACGGTCTGACCGTCAAGTTCTTCCAGAGTGCTGAGATTGAGGCTACTATTGTAAGGGACGAAACTCAGGATGGTGGCTACGAAATCAAGCAGGTTTGCCATCAGGGCGTGAAGAACATTCCTGTCGACTATGTCTGGAAGCTGAACTGTACAGCAGGTGGTGCCAACAAGCACGATGATGCAAATGCCATTGGCTCCGAGAATTGGAACTTCGGTTTCGACCTGACCGTGGCCGATGGAAAGACCTTCAATGTCAGCGCCATCGACTTCGACCTGCTCGTTGAGCAGAATCCGGCCTACCGCATTCGCATCATGAAGGGTGA
>Ga0310786_10005606_pt1 | contig 16957 bp, 12 predicted proteins | sample AusTroGonzalo_MG_FD_203881 | JGI IMG/M metagenome (GOLD analysis project Ga0310786, IMG submission 203881) | Bovine rumen microbial communities from tropical cattle in Woodstock, Queensland, Australia - Gonzalo_03 (v2) (version 2) | ecosystem: Host-associated > Mammals > Digestive system >... | reverse complement strand
ATTCCAAGGCACTGCCTGGAAAATATACTGCTGACGAAGACCTTGGCCGCATCACCCACTGGACTGCCATGGCAATCCTGGCTAAGGTTTATCTCTTTGAGGGTAATTTTGAGAAGGTTCGTGATATCACCGCCTCCATTATGTCTGAAAGCGGCATAGAACTGTTCCCTTCCTATGCCGGACTCTTTGAGATATCCAACGAATACTGCCCGGAAATCATGCTTTCTTCTCAGTACAAGCCGGTGTTTAAAGAGCATAACATCATGTACAACCTGCTTCCTCCAAGCATGGGCGGCTATACCAATATAGCCCCGCTCAAATCACTGGTGGACAGCTATATAATGCTTAACGGCAAGGCAATCGGGGCCGATGGCTCCGGATACGACCAGTCTACTCCATGGGTGGATCGTGACCCCCGTCTGGCTGCAACCATCGTTTACCCCGGGAACGGCTACAATATGCCTGGCGGAAGCGTAGTAGAACCCAAGTGGGACGGCTCCGACGGTTACAACTACTCCTCGGACGTGACACCCACAGGTTACTATGTCCGCAAGTGGTGGGACCCTACCTACCGTCTTACCCTGCAGTCAGGCCTGAATCCCATCATCATCCGCTATGCCGACATTCTCCTTATGAATGCCGAGGCCCACGCAGAACTTAATTCCCTGAGCGCCGATGTATGGAATGCCACTATAAGGCCTATTCGTTACAGGGCAGGATTCAGGCAAAGCGGTGCGCTGGATTATCCGGGCAATACGGCCGAACTTAAGGAAATCGTACGCAACGAGCGCCGCTGCGAGCTTGCATTTGAAGGCTCCCGCCGGAACGATATCATTCGCTGGCGCATAGCGGAAGACGTCCTCAATGGTTGGTGCCACGGATTATACACCGGCGCCACTGTGGGTACTGACGGAGGCTATGTTCGCATTGAGCAGCGCCAGTTTGACCCGGCGAAGCACTATCTATGGCCCATTCCCCAGACGGAAAGGGATTTGAACGGCAATCTTGAACAAAACCCCAATTGGTAACAGGTTATGAAGAAATTAATTGCAGCAGTACTTGTTTTTGCCGCCCTTTGGGGTTGCAAGACGTATCAGATGGAAACGGATTTTACCGTGCCCACCAGCCTTGATGCTCCGGAAGATGTAATCCTGGACGTGACCTCGTCGGAACGTGTAGTATTCTTCTGGTCCGGCGCAGAGGCCTCGGACGGCGGAATAATCCTCTATGATGTCCTCTTTGACGAGGAGGGCGGGGATTTCTCCCAGCCGGTTGCTTCTTTCCAGAGCGACCGCGGCTCCCAGGCCCGCCTTACTCTTACCCATTCACAGCTTAGTGAGATTGCAAAAGACGCCGGAATTGAAATCAACAAGACTGGTACAGTAATCTGGACGGTTACGGCATCCAAGGGCGGAGTTGTGAAGCCTTGCGGCATCTACAAGGAAATCACCCTTACCCGCGGAGACGGTATTGACGTTATTCCGGAGACGCTGTCCATTGCCGGTACATCGGCCGTGGAGGAGGGACAGGCCTTCCGCAAGGTGAGCAGCGGCGTTTTCAGCATTGTAACCAAACTTGTCAACGGAATTTTGTATTTCACTTCCGGAGAAGACATCTACTATGAGAATGCCAGCGGCAAACTGGTGACAGGTGAGGGAGCATACAATCTTACAGACGCTCCTGCCAGCGGTCTTGCACGTATAACGGTTGATTTCAAGACCCTGTCTGTCAAGATTGAAGAGCTGGATACCAAGGTCTATGCCCAGTGGGCGGCCACCAACGCTACCTTCATCACTTTGGAATACCAGGGCGCTGGAGAATTCTCCGGTTCCGGAGAGATCTCCTTCTACGGTCCCGGCCGTCCCGGCACTCCTTCATGGTGCAGCTGGGTAGAGGAGCGCTATTCCTTTGTAACCAATGTAGACGGCAATCTTCTCCGCTGGGGCTCAGTGGTGGACGACCCTAACGGCGCATCGCTCCCGGATGGAACAGATGAGTTCTATTACATCTATGAGGTGGCAAAGACAGAATGGGGCAACCTTTGGAAGATGGATCACGCCTTTGACCTCAAGGGTGTTAAGATTACCATTTACACCAATAAGGACGGTGCCTTCACCCACAGCTTGGAGGAGACTGAGATTACACCTGAACCGGGCGACGAGCTGCCGGAGACCCTTGCCCTGACCGGCGCCGGTGCAGAGGTTAGCGGCCAGGCATTTGCAAAAATCGGCAACGGCGTGTTCCGTATCTATGCAAAAATCACCGCAGCCCCCGTTTCCTTCACCAGCGGTTCTGACAATTATTATCTGTCAGATACCGACGGAGTAGTCAAAGGAGACGGCACCTGCACCCTTGAAGCCACACCCGCGGATGCAGACGTTACACGCATTACCGTGGATATCAAAAACGGCACTCTTACCACAGAGGTGGTCAACAAAGTCCGCGTCATTTATGCAGCCGATTTCAACGACATCGTAACCCTGACCTACCAGGGCTTGGGCGTCTGGTCCGGAACCGGCGGAGCCTGGTACCGCGACATGGGCGGCTGGTTTGATGAGCGTTACTACTTCATTCCTACCACAAACGGAGAGCAGACTCTTTGCTGGGGCCGTAAGGATGGAGTGGACCCTGAAAACAGGCCGGACGGTCAGCAGAGTGCCGACTACTGGGACTGCGCGGAGTTTGGCTGGAGCCAGTGGGAGCACTGCTGGAAACTGCCCACCGCCGCAAACAACGGAGCAAGCACTACCATTACGCTTTATTCCAATAACAACGGCATTATGACTCACACCGTAAATGTAGAATAACATGAAGAATATGAATACAATCGCAGCAGGATTAATTACTGTTTTGTGCGTGAGCTTTTCATTCCAGGGCTGCAATGCCTCCAAGGAGCCCGTTCTCCCTTCCAAGGGCCTCAGGCCCGGAAGCGGTGGCGAAACAACTGATGTCCAGTGGCATGAAAAGGCGTACGAGACCTTCAAGACTGTAGAAAACCTCTACGGCAACCAGTGGGGCCTTTTCAATGAAAACTATCCAAAGCAGAAGGGTGACGGAGATGCTTCGTTCCTTTGGCCCTATGACGGTATGATATCGGCCGTGGCAAATCTTAACAGACTTGGATACAATGTGGATTATGCCTCCAGGGTGGAAAGGTATGAGATGTACGCAAGTAATATCGCCCCCGGCGGTCCCGGTTATTCATCTGGTGCGGGCGGTTACGGTGAGCGCTATTATGACGACAACTCCATTGTGGGTATCAACCTGGTAGAGGCTTACAACCAGCTTGGTAAGCAGGAGTACCTGGAGCGTTGTGCAAAGATTGTGAAGTTTCTCAAGACCGGAAAGGACAACACCTTCGGCGGCGGCCTGTGGTGGTGTGAGCAGATGATTAACCAGCCTGAAAACAGTTCCAAGGGTTCCAACAAGCCCGCCTGTGCCAATGGCTTCGCCCAGTGGTTCCTTCTTGGATACTATGAAATATGCCCGTCCTCAGAAAAGGCCGATGTTCTTGCCTTGGCAAAGGAACTGTATCAGTGGGTGTATAATACCCTTCAGGATGACGACCACGTTTACCTTAATGACAAGGGTGCGGACGGAAAGCTCCACTCCACAAAGTGGGCTTATAACTCCGCGGCCATGATTATTGCCGGTCAGCGACTTGCAAAGATAACGGGAGAGAATCATTATCTGGAAGAGGCAATTACAACGGCCGATGCCGCATACAACTACTTTGTACGCCCCCGTGGTGACATTGCCCTCAGTTATCCGCTAAGCGACCCTTGGTTTACCGTGAAACTGATTCACGCGTACATAGAGCTTATTCCTGACCACCCGGCCTGTGAGGCTTATGTGGAGACCTTTGTATCCAATCTCAAGAGGGCCTGGACGCACGGACGCCAGACTAATGGTCTGTGGTATGAGGACTGGAGCGGAGTGTCCAATGTTGACCGTGACTGCTCTCTTCTGATGCAGGCAGCAGCAATAGATGCACTAAGTACCATAGCCCTTTATAAGGGAGAACAAAAAAATGAGGGCCAGTCCGATGAGTAAGAGATTCCTGTTTTTGCCGGCTCTGCTGTGCATATTGTTTTCCTGCTCCTCCCGCGAGGATGTGCTGGATTATGTGAACCCTAACATCGGCACCGTCCATAGCCGCTGGTTTGTTTATACGCCCGCTTCAATGCCTTTTGGCCTTGCAAAGCTTGGCGCTTCTACAAACGGCACCTACGGCAACCACGACGGCTGGGAGGCTGTTGGATATGAGGATACCCACACTTCCATTGACGGCTTTCCTTGTTTCCATGAGTTCCAGGTGGGCGGTCTTGCCTTGATGCCTGTAACGGGAGAACCCATCACCAGTCCCGGCCTTCTGGAAGACCCGTCCAATGGCTGGCGCTCAACTTTTGACAAGGCTTCGGAGCACGCCCGTGCCGGATACTACAGCGTAGAGCTTAGCGATTATAAGGTTAAGGCCGAGCTCACAGCCACAAAACGTGTCGGCTTCCAGCGCTTTACATTCCCCGCCGGGGAGAGCGGCCATATTCTGGTGAATATCGGCACACGCATGGGAGAGAGCGGCGCTGTGCGGGATGCTTATGCAAGCTGCGACGGCGACGTGGTGACTGGTTTTATTGTCACTGAGCCGGAATATGTCAAGAAGTATCAGTCCGGAGCAAGCGTGAGCATGTTCTTCTATGCCAGGCTCTCCAAAGCGCCTTCTGCAGTGTCGGCCTTCCATGTGGGAGGGGAGAGATGTTCTGCCACGGAGGTTTCCGGCCCCGGCGCTGTCCTGTGCCTGGATTTTGACAATCCTGAGACGCTTGTTGTCAAACTTGGCCTTTCCTATACGTCTATAGAGAACGCCAAGGCTAATCTTGAGGCAGAAGCCGCGGAGCTGTCCTTTGACGCCGCCGCAAAACAGTGCGCCGATGCCTGGAGAAAGTCCCTTGGCCGGATAGAGGTTTATGGCGGAAAGAAGGAAGACCGTATCAAGTTCTACACCGGTCTCTATCACGCCCTGCTTGGCCGCGGTCTTGCAAGTGATGTCAACGGCGCTTATCCTGCCAATGACGGTTCCGTGGGGCAGATTCCCCTTGGCGCCGACGGCCTTCCCCAGCACTCCCATTACAACACTGACGCAATCTGGGGCGGATACTGGAATCTGACTCCTCTTTGGGCCCTGGCTTATCCGGAGTACTACAATGACTGGGTGGCCTCACAGCTGCTTGTTTATAAGGACGCCGGCTGGCTTGGTGACGGTATTGCCTGCAGCAAGTATGTCTCAGGCGTTGGAACCAATATGGTGCCCATAGCTTTTGCCGGAGCGTACAACAGCGGTATCCGCAACTATGACGTTGACGCCATGTATGCTGCCGCCCGCAAGGATAATCTTGAGTGGGAAGGCCGTATTGAGGGCGCCGGAAAGATGGATGTGGAACAGTTTGTCAAGAAGGGCTATGTGCCTTACGTTACAGATCCCGGTTTTGTGGCCCACAGCGGCGGTGCAACTTTCTCTGCTTCCCATACCTTGGAGTACAGTTTCAGCGCCTACGCTACAGCCCAGCTGGCCAAACAGCTTGGCCACGAGTCAGACTACCGTCAGCTGATGGACCTCTCTGACGGCTGGGCCCGGCTCTTTGACGATGAACTTAAACTTGTCCACCCCCGCGGTGTAGACGGTGAGTTTATTTCCAACTTTAATCCGCTTGAGTCCTGGCGCGGTTTCCAGGAAGGCAATGCTGTCCAGTATACCTTCTTTGTACCTCAGAATCCGGATTCGCTTGTTACACGCCTTGGGGCCGATGTCTTTAACGAGCGTCTTGACGGCATTTTCACGGAAGCCCGCAAGAGCATCTTCGGCGGCGGAAAGGTGGCTTATGCCTTCTCCGGCCTCAACAGCCCCTATAACCACGGCAACCAGCCCTGCCTCCATGAGCCATGGCTCTTTAACTTCTCCGGCCAGCCTGCTCTAACTCAGAAATGGGTCCGTCTCATCTGCGACGAATTTTACGGAACGGACGGAGAGCACGGCTACGGCTATGGTCAGGATGAGGACCAGGGCCAGCTTGGAGCCTGGTATGTCCTGTCTACCATGGGATTGTTTGATGTTCAGGGAGGCGCTCCGGAGCATCCTACCTACCAGCTTGGCAGTCCTGCCTTTGACAAGGTTGTGGTGCATCTGAGCCCGCTCAATGCAAGCGGAAAAACTTTTGTGATTGAGACCCGCGGCAATTCCCCCGAGGCCCTGTATGTCCAGAACGCCACCTTCAACGGCAAGGCGCTGGACCGCAACTGGCTGTATCGCAAAGAGGTATTCTCTGGCGGTAAGCTTGTGCTGGACATGGGTACGGAGCCTTCGGCCTGCTGGTCGTCCTCCCGTCCTCCGGTGGACCGCTAGTCCCGTCACTTCTCCTTTTGGTTGTTCCCGGTTTCAAGCCACATATCAACGGCTTGGCCGGGATTATTCTTTTTTTTTATATCTTTGCAAAGTATGAACTTTTGATTATGGCCGATCTGTCATCACTGCTTAAGGACCTGAAGAAGACTCCGTCTCCGTCTTCGTCTACAGACAAATACCAGTTTACCAGCTACTATGACTACAGTATGTTTACACAGGAAGAGCTGGAACTGGCCTTGCGTGCCAGGGAAGGGGACCAGGAGGCGCTCATGGAAGTAGGACGCATGATTGTCAACGACCCTTACTACCCCGGAGCCTGCGAGTATCTCCTTTGCTATGAGGATTTGGAAGAGCCCGGAGACGAGGAGTTGATGGATGAAGGTAATGCCCTCTATATAAACGAGTGCTATGCATCGGTCGTCAGGTTGCTTATGCCGCTTGCAGAGCGCGGGAACTCGGAGGCCATGTACCTCATCGGCAAGTCCTATCTGAAATCATATCTGGAGGGGGCGTCATCGGAGGATGAGTCTGTGGTCTCCGGCGATGACCCCAATGAGATTGAAATCTCCTTCGGCAAAGCCTTTGAGTATTTCCTCAAAGGTGCCTGCAGCGGGCGGTTCATTGCCATGTATGAGGTTGGTTTTGCGTATGAGATTGGCAGGTACGGTGTTTCCGGTGAGCCGGTAGATCTGGAAGCGGCAAAATACTGGTACGAGCGTGCTACATTCCCTTTCAAATATGAAGAAAATCCCCAGAAGGGCAACTTTGATGCTGCAACTTCCCTTGGTTCACTGTACCATAACGGAGAAATAGGAGATGAACCGGATTACGATATGGCCGTAAAGTGTTTCCGCAGGGCCATTGAGATATCTGACGATGCCTATACCGCAATGTACGACCTTGGTCTCTGTTATGAACATGGCCATGGAGTTCCTCAAGATCTGAACCAGGCGGAAGCTTATTACAAGAAAGCGGCCGATTATGATAATTCCGCTTATGTGGCCCTTGCCCTCCTCAAGTGGAATCATCCCAATTCGGTAGATGACATGATAAGCGCAATAGATATGCTTCGTGAAGCGGCCACTGAGCGCTACTCCTCTCAGGCCAAGGATATTCTTGAAAAATTTGGAATACAGTTAAATAATTAACATGAAAATAGGCATTTGCAACGACCACGCGGGCGTGGAGTATAAGTTTAAACTGGTTAAGATGCTGCAGAAACGCGGCATTGAGGTGGTTAATTATGGCACTGACACAGAGGCAAGCGTAGACTATCCGGACTATGCGCATCGCCTGGCCCAGGCTGTGGAGAGTGGGGAAGTAGACCTTGGCATTGCCCTCTGCGGCACCGGCAACGGAATGGCCATGACGCTGAACAAACACCAGGGCATCCGCGCGGGACTTGCCTGGGGTACGGCTATCGGCCATCTTGTGGCCCAGCATAACAACGCCAACGTGCTGGTCTTACCGGCCCGTTTCATCAGCTATCGCCTGGCATCGGCCATTGTGCGTGAATGGCTTGACACTCCCTTCGAGGGCGGCCGCCACCAGGGACGCATAGACAAAATGCCCTGCCGATGAACGGTACCCCCGTCATTCCCGGCTTGACCGGGAATCTCTCCCTGTCTCATGATATTTCAGATTACCCGGAGGGAATAGTCCTTGCGGTGGATAAGCCGTACCGCTGGACATCGGCCGATGTTATCCGCAAGCTCAAGTACGCTGCAATCAAGCACTTCGGGAAGAAAAACCTGAAGGTGGGCCACGCCGGCACGCTGGACCCGCTGGCTACCGGAGTGCTGCTGGTTTGCATCGGCAATGCCTGCAAGCGCGCGCAGGAACTGCAGGACCATGACAAGGAGTACATAGCCCGCATCCGTTTTGGCGCCACCACCCCTTCCTATGACTTGGAGAAGGAAGTGGACCGCACTTTCCCTTTTGAGCATATAACGGCCGATGCAGTCCGTTCCGTTTTGCCTTCATTTCTGGGCGAGCAGGAGCAGGTGGCACCGCTTTTCAGCGCCAAAAGCGTGGACGGAGTCCGCGCCTACGAGCTGGCCCGTAAGCTCTACAAAGCCCGGTCTTGTCATTCTGAGACTTCCTGTCATTCTGAGACTTCCTGTCATTCTGAGACTTCCTGTCATTCTGAGCGCAGCGAAGAATCTGTCTTCGACACCGCCGCCCTTTCAACCCTCCACCGCAGCCGTATAGTCATCTCAGACTTGGAACTGCTGGACTTTGTTCCGGATGGTGATAGTGACAGAGTCTGGGGGGCTTGTCCACCCCCGGACGAGGGTAGGGGGAGGGGCCCGCTGCCGCAGGCAGTGGGTGGGGCCGGAGTGGAGCGAAGCGGAACGGAGTCCCCCCAGACTCTGTCACTATCACCATCGGCCCGCATCAATGTGGCAGATACATCGGCCCTGGGGCTGCCGGAGGCGGTGATTAGGATTGCCTGCTCTAAAGGCACCTACATCCGGGCCTTTGCCCGGGACCTTGGGGAGGCCCTGGACTCCGGCGCCCACCTTTCCGGCCTCATCCGCTCCCACAGCGGCTCCTTCCGCCTGGAAGACGCCCTCTCCCTGGAGCAGGCGCTTTCCCTGTTTACTACCCCTGGCGTGTAAACTATTGATTCTAAGTTATTTATAACATTTAGGGTGCACCTGGAGGTGCACCCTAAAACGCGTAAGTAGTTGTGGATGAACTACTTATCGACCATGGACTTTTGGGCCAAAGCGAACAATGCGGGATTCAGGTGACAATAGCCTCTGGGGTTTTTGTCCAGATAGTCCTGGTGGTATTCATCTGCAGGATAGAAACAGGACAGGGACAGTAGTTCTACCGGCAAGCTGTTGACTCCAAGGGAACTCCGGACCAGCTCAAATACTGCCTCCAGCGTTGAAGCGTCAGTTCCGTCTTCGTAGAACACACCAGTGCGGTAGCGTGTTCCTTCATCCTCTCCCTGTTTGTTGAGACTCAAGGGGTCTATGATTTTGAAAAACAGTTCTGCCAGCTGCTTCAGTGACACCACGGAAGGATTATACCTAACGTGAACACATTCCGCGTGCCCTGTGGTGTCGGTGTAAACCTGCTCATAAGTGGGGTTCTCCAAACGGCCATTGGCAAAGCCAACTTCCGTGAAATCTACGCCGGGGATAAGTTTGAAAAACTTTTGTGCTCCCCAGAAACAGCCTGCTGCAAACCAGATGTCCTTACTGGGGCCGTAGATAAGACTGGCTATCTTTTCCAGATACTTGCGGTCAGTATCATCAAAGGTCCCAATTTCTTTACTGTCTATATCCAGAACGGCAACTATTGACCCTTGGTGCCAAATGGGCACAACTATTTCACTGCGGGATAATGCTGAGCACGCAATGTGCCCTGGAAACTGCTCCACGTCCGGAACCACTATGGTACGTTTCTGGGCCCACGCCGTTCCGCATACTCCGCGTCCGCGTGCTATCCTGGTGCATGCCACCGGCCCCTGGAATGGCCCAAGAACCAGTTCTTCTCCTTCAACGCGATAAAAACCAGTCCACCAAAAACCCAACTCCTGATGCAGCAAAGCAGCAAGGTTGGCCATGTTGGCAACCGGGTCCGTTTCTCCCGTCAGCAGGCCCTCTGCCATCGGCCTCAAAGCCTTGTATTTTTCTTCTTTTGTCATATTCAGCGCTAAGGTAGCAAAAAAAGCTGACTAGTCCAAGCTTATGGCGCATAAGCGCCTGATTATAAGCTATTTGCAGAACTTAGGGTGCACGCCCAGGTGCACCCTAAATACAGTAACGCTCTGAATATCAACGGGTTGATGGCCAACGACAAAATGTAGTGGTAAACGACAAATCAATCCTCTGAAACAACACAAAAATCAAGCGAAACAGCAAAATCTGCATCGGGGTATATTTTTTATTGATTTTTTGCTATATAATTGCACCCTCAAATATTGTTGTTGTTATGAGGGGTCATAAAAGAAAGTACTATCAGGACGGCTTTCATCACATCTACCAGCATGCCGTCAACTACTGCTTATTATTCTATTCTGTGGAGGACCGGCTGGTCTTTTACACAATTTTCTCTGTGATGGCCTGGCATTATGGAATTGTCGTTTTAGCGCTGGCATTGATGTACAATCATTTCCACAGCCTGATAAATGCTTCGTCTTCCAAAGTTCTGGCTCTTTTTGTAGGGACCGTTACTTCTACTTACGCCCGCGCTTTCAACAGGGAAATAGGCCGAAAAGGAGCTCTTTTTGAAAAAGCCTATGGAAGCGCCGTCAAGTTCACGGACAAAAAGGTACGCACATGCATTTCATATAATTATAATAACTCCGTGGAGAAAGAATTGTTTGCAAGGGCAGAGGAGGACAGATGGAACTTTCTTGCATATATCGGCAATGATCACCCATTTTCTGAGCCGATATATATGCCAAAGGCATCCAAAAAACTCCGGTCGGCGCTCAAGGAGGTAGATGCTCACGTAAAAGATCATGCATATCTCAAATATGGTACGGTGCGGCGCTTGTTCAAACACCTCTCCGGTAAGGAAAGAGAACAACTGCTGGATTATATTATAAGCCGATACTTGCCAATTGATGCAGACAGGCTGATTGGCTTTTACAAAGGCTATGATCAGATGGTTATGGCAATAAACTCCAATACCGGAAGCGAATATGATATAAAGGAAGAGTATAATGCAGACAGTGACTGCATTTATACCAGAATGCTTGATTTAATAGCACAGTCCTCGTACGCCAACAGGCCAAAATCAATCATTATGGCAGACGCTCAAAAGAAAAACCAGATAGCAGGAGTATTGAAACAAAAAACCGGAGCTAAGGACTATCAAATAGCCAGAGTGCTTCATTTATATGCCAATCAAGGTGATGATAATCAGTAACTTATAGGAATTAGGGTGCACTTGAATGTGCACCCTAAGTGTAGGAAGTAGCTGAGTATTAGCACTTTACGTGCCAGGGGGCTGTGGGCAGGAAGGCCCCAATACGGGTCCGTTGCAATTATCGGCCAAATAAGCTATCTTTGTAGACTTGAAAAAACAGCTATGGAAAGAAGAACACGCGTAAGATTTGCTCCGTCACCTACCGGCCCGCTGCACATGGGCGGTGTACGTACAGCTTTGTATAACTACCTGTATGCCAAGCAGAAAGGCGGAGATTTCATCATCCGTATTGAAGACACTGACTCCCATCGCTTTGTGCCGGGAGCAGAAAGCTATATTCTGGAAGCCCTGAACTGGTGCGGCATAATTCCGGACGAGGGCGTAGAAAACGGTAAGGTGGTGGAAACTCCCAGCGCCAAACACCCGCACGCCCCGTACAGGCAAAGCCAGCGCAAGCCCCTGTACCGTAAGTATGCAGAGGAGCTTATCCAGAAGGGATGGGCCTATTACGCGTTTGACAGTGCCGATGAACTTAACGCCCGCAGGGCAGAGGCAGAGTCCAAAGGTGAGACCTTCATGTACAACGCCTCTACCCGTGGCAGCCTTAGAAACTCCCTGAGCCTCCCGGCGCCAGAGGTGACCAAGCTTTTGGAAACCACCACAGACTGGACCATCCGCTTCAAGATGCCCCTCAATCACGTGGTCAAGATGGATGACCTCATCCGCGGTCACGTGGAAGTAAACACGGACACCCTTGACGACAAAGTGCTCTGGAAGCGTGCCGATGAGCTCCCCACCTACCACCTTGCCAACATAGTGGACGACCATCTGATGGAAATCACGGAGGTTATCCGCGGAGAGGAATGGCTCCCGTCCCTGCCTCTTCACTATATGCTGTATGAGGCTTTCGGCTGGACAGACACCATGCCCCGCTTTGCCCACCTCAGCCTCCTGCTCAAGCCGGACGGCAAGGGAAAACTTAGCAAGCGTGACGGAGACCGCCTTGGTTTCCCGGTATTCCCTCTCAAGTGGCAGAACCCGGAAACCGGAGAAATCTCCCGCGGTTACCGTGAAGACGGCTACTTCCCGGAGGCGTTTGTGAACCTCCTGGCCTTCCTTGGCTGGAACCCCGGCGGAGAAAGGGAGCTTTACACCATAGAGGAGCTTATCCCGGTGTTCTCACTTGACCGCGTAATCAAATCCGGCGCCCGTTTCAACGTGGAAAAGGCCAAGTGGTACAACAAGGAGTATCTGCGCATGAAGACCACGGCCCAGCTCACGGACCTTTTCATCCCCATCCTTGAAAGCCATGGAATAAAGGTTGTCAGCTGCCCGTGCAATGCACTTACCGCCGGCGCAAGCTTTGAGGGATTTGGGGCCGATTTCACCAACCACATCTTCACCCGTGAATACGTTGAAGCCGTTGTAGAGCTTGTAAAGGAGCGCGCCACATTTGTGGCCGATATGTGGGACATTGCCGCATACCTCTTCGTGAGCCCCGCCGGCTTTGAGTCCTTCGGCATCAAGGCCGGAGCAGGCCTGCCTTCTAAGCCGGTGGATCCCAATCGGCCCGTAGACCCCAGGGCAAAAGTGTACGATGATTCCAAGACAGCGCCTTTCCTTGCCAAAGATGTGGACAAGTTCTGGAACCCGGACCACTACGAGAACTGCTTTGAGGTATGCCAGTACATCACCGGCGCCAACTTCGGCTTTGATGACCTGGATCCCTACCGCGGTACCATGGAGGCCCCCGTACTTGAGCACGTGCTGGAAGATTACATCAAGATGAGGGAGTACCCCATGGGCAAGGTCATGAACAGCCTTCGCCTGGCCCTCACCGGAGCTGCAAGCGGCCTTGGCATAGCCGCCATTCTCAGTTTCATCGGCCGAAAGGAGTTTGCCCGCCGCATGACCTACGTGGCAGAGCGGCTGGGCAGGATTTAGCCCTGGCGCATAATCGGCCGATAATCAATGACTTACGCAATTTAGGGTGCACCTGCAGGTGCACCCTAAGTGGTATAAGTGACTGATAGATAGCTAGTTACGCGCCAGAGCCAAACGCATAGGCGCCAAAGCATCAGTGCTTACGGCGAATGGCGGGGATGTTCTCCAGGTCAGAGATGCGCTGGCCGGGCTCTACGCACAGGGCGGGGCGCACGTCGGTGGAGAAGTTGAAGGTACGGGCGTTGTCAGAGTTGTTGTAGCCAATCTTTATGGTCTCAGTGCCGCCCTGCAGGACAATCTCACTACCGTGGTCGGCCTGCTCCCAGACAAAGTTCTCGTCAATGACCACCAGGTTGCCAAGGTCCTTGTTCAGTCCAAGGCCGCCAAGGTCCATGGTAAAGCCGGTGACAATGGCCGTGATGCGCACCTTGTCTCCAAAATCAGGGTCGTCGTCCCAGATGATGCCTTTCTTGAAGTGATTGGCGTTTCCGGTGTAGCTGGAAATCATGTCGTCAATCTTCTCAAGGTCACTCATCTTGGCGCCGTGCTCGTTGTTGCCGGTGGTGATGTTCACCAGAACGTTCTTTGCACTCTTAAGGTCAAAGTCATTCAGGAGCGGACTCTCAAATGCGCCCTTGACGGCATCCTGGATACGGTTTGAACCGGTGCCCTCTCCGCTGCCCATCAGGGCCATGCCGCTGCCCCGCATCATCTTGCACACGTCCTGGAAGTCCACATTGATGTAGCCGGGCTTGGAGATGACCTCAATAATGCCGCGCACTGCGGTAGCCAGAACCTCATCGGCCTTGGGGAAGGCCTCCTGGATGAGGGTGTCTCCAAAGAACTGGTACAGCTTCTCGTTGTTGATGATAAGGAGGGCGTCCACGTTCTTTTCCAGCTCATGGATACCGTCCACTGCCTTGGACTGGGACTCGTTGCCCTCGTTCTTGAAGGGTATGGTAACAACGGCTACGGTGAGAATGCCGCGCTCCTTGGCCATCTTGGCAATGACGGGAGAGGCTCCTGTGCCGGTGCCGCCGCCCATGCCGGCGGTGATGAAGAGCATCTTGGTGCCGCAGTCAAGCACTTTGCGGGCAATCTCCTCCTGGCTTTCCAAGGCGGCGTTACGGCCGGCGGTAGGGTCTGTGCCCGCGCCAAGTCCGTTCTGGCCCATCTGTATCTTAACCGGGACCTCGCTGTTCTGGAGGGCCTGGGCGTCAGTGTTGCAGACAATGAAACTGCAGCCCTGGATGTTTTGCCTGTACATGTAGTTTACGGCATTGCAGCCACCGCCGCCAACGCCCACAACCTTTATGATTGAATTCTCCGGAGTCCAGTCCGTAGGGAAAATGTCTTTGTCGAAACTCATGCTTTTGTCCTCCTATTTATTAGCCTCATCATACAACTTGAGGGCGGTGTTTTCCACTGTGTTCCAAATAATTGAGAGGAAGCCCGTCTTCTCTCCCTTAGGCTTGGGAACCTTGACCTTCTTCTTTTCCTTGGGTTTGGGCTTCACTGCCTCTTCCTCCACGGCCGGTCCAAAGGCCTCAGGCTGGAACAGAAGCTCCGGCTCTGCGGGAGTCTCGTTGGTAACCTCCACCTCAATGGTCTCCTCTTCTTCTACTTCTACCGGCTTCTCAGGAACGCTCACGCAGTCCGGCAGATTGTCGTCCTTGGCGGAGAGAATCATACCAATTGCTGCAGTAGCTGCGGTGCTGTAAACACCGGTGCTGCCGGAAGCAGAGAACATGAAACGGGGATAACCCTTGCGCACATCGTACCCTGACATGTCCTTGACAAGGGTCACAAAGTTTGCAAGTTCCGCTCCGCCGCCGGTTATCACTATGCCGCTGCGCAGGGCATTCTGCAGGCCGCTCTCCTGGATGTAGTACAGGATTGCGCTCACAATCTCACGGGCGCGGCAGTCCACAACCTCTGAGATATAGCGTACGGGAACCTCCTTGAAAGGCTCAGTGACGCGAATCTGGAGCACCTTCTCTGACAGGGAAGCAAGTTTCCCGGGCTGACAGGCACCAAAACGCTTCTTGATTTTCTCTGCCAGGTCGTCTGAGATGGAGCACTCAGTGCGGATATCGTTGGTGATAGCCTTGCCGCCAAAAGGAATGGCCGAATAGTGGCGCATGATCCCGCCCTGATATATGGCTATGGAAGTAACGCCTGCGCCCACGTCAACCAGGGCCACGCCGGCCGCCATTTCCTCATTGGTGAGGACGGTGCGTGCAACCACGTCCGGAAGGAAGTACTTCTTGGCAATGGCAATGCCCAGCTGATTGAAAATCTTGTCAAGGGAAACGGTGGCGCTGCGTTTGCCGATAAACACCTTGAAGTTGCCCTCAAGGGCGGAACTCAGGGTGCCCACAACCTCACTCTCCACCAGCTGGATCTCGTCGTCAATGGAGAAAGACTGGGCCACGGCGCCGTACATAATCTGCCTCTCCGGGTTAGGCAGGGGATAGGTCTCAAGCGCAATGGACTTGAGGGCCTGCACTTCCTCGGCCGATATATACTCGTCCGGATTGGTGCGCTCTATGCGTCCGGATGCCGTCACCTGCGTGACCTCTGAGCGGGGCATGCCCACCACTACCTGGAGGATGTGGATCATCAGCTCCTGCTCGGCCTCGCGGATAGCGTCGCGAAGGCGCTCCGACGCCTTCATGGGGTTGGTGATAAGACTGGACTTGATACCGTCCGACGGAGTCTCCTTGTAGTAGACAATCTGCACGTCGTCCCCGTTCACGCGGGCCACGCAGAGTCCAAATTTGGAGCTCCCAAGGTCAATTGAGGCTATGTATTTTTCTTCCATATATGGTTGTGTTTATTTTCTGCAAACAAGCTGGCCGCGATACCTGAGGTCCACGGTCTTATAGTACCCGGGCTCTTTGGAGGGCACAACACTGTCGTAATACCTCTCCATAAGGCCGATTTTCTCCTCCACCCGCACCGGCTGCCCAAAGAGGAAGCGCTCCTTGCCCTGCACGGGAGTGAGCACAAGGTCTCCGCCGGCAACTGCGGTGATGTTTTTTATGTTGTTTTCCCACACCGTGCCCTTCATCTGATGCACAAGGTCCAGGATTTTGTCCATCCAGGCCTTCTGGGCAGGGTTTGTGACAGGCCCCTTATAGCCGCGTGGAAGGGTGAACGGCAGTTTCCCGTCCACTACAGGCACATCCACGCTGCCGCGGGCCTGGAGGGGGAAGATGAAGCCTTCGGCGTCGGCATAATAGCCGTTGCCACCGTCGTCAAAGCGCACCACGGGCTCTCTCTGGCTAAGACGGATGTGGAGGATTCCGTCGTCCGTGAGCCATGCCTGGCACTCCCTTACTGCTCCGTGCCCCGTCACAATGGACTCAATCTTTGTAAGGTCCACGCTGTCAAGCGGCAGTCCTGCGTAGGCGCGGTATTCCTTGTCCAGCCAGCCTTCAATGTCAGAGCGGCCCACGAAGTTCCTCTGCAGTGAGTCCTCCACAATCACCTCCAGGGTGCCTTTGCCCTGGCAGGTGCGCGTACGGAGCTGCCGCCTGGACATCCCTATGGTAAGGCTCCAGACGGTAAAGCAGAAGGCCAGAAGCAGAAGTTCCAGGCCGCGTCTTACAATTGGTTTCACGGACGTTTATTAAGCAATTCGGTTATGGGTTCAATAAATCTGTCAATGTTTCCTGCCCCAAAGGTCACCAGCACGTCAAGCGGTTCATCGGCCAGGTA
>Ga0310786_10005605_pt1 | contig 16962 bp, 29 predicted proteins | sample AusTroGonzalo_MG_FD_203881 | JGI IMG/M metagenome (GOLD analysis project Ga0310786, IMG submission 203881) | Bovine rumen microbial communities from tropical cattle in Woodstock, Queensland, Australia - Gonzalo_03 (v2) (version 2) | ecosystem: Host-associated > Mammals > Digestive system >... | reverse complement strand
CTTAGAGGCGGAGGATCCTGGAACTACCATACGAAGGAGAATCCGGATTACATGCTGATGGTCGAGGGCACCGTCGTCGAGGTATCCATGCCGCAGCATAGGAACTACCAGACAAGGGAGCCGGAGTTCTGGCCAGGCGGCAATCCGAAGCTTGATGTCAAGCTGATGATCCTCATGGACGACGGCGAGGAGATCGGCTGGCAGTTCCAACCGCGCAAGTCCAATGCGGCGGAAGCATGCATCAAGGCTCTCGATCCAGACAACACGGGCATCGCGCTCAGCTACAAGATGTTCTTGGGCAAGCGCATCCGCGTGGCCACGCAGGAAGGCCAATGGGGCAACCGCAATCCGCGCCCATGGGTCGTGCAGATCCTTGGCGATGGTGACAAGGATAAGGTGCGCGGTGCCATCGAGCCCGAAGATACCAGGCGGTACAACCAACAGGTGCAGCAGCAGCAGGCGCAGGTGCAGCAGGCGAACCCGCTTCCGCAGCAGCAAGCCGACATACTGAGGCAGCAGCAGCAGAGAGCTGCACAGGCCATGGGATTCCAACAGCCAATGCAACCGCAGCAGCCGATGTACCAGCAGCCGCCTGTGCAGCAGTATGCACCGCAGCCACAGCAGCAATGGATCGACGGCACGCCGCAGTACATGCAGCAGCCGATGGCAGGCGGGCCGTACGCAGGTGACGACATCCCGTTCTAAGCGGGTGTCCGCATATCAAGGCGAAGGGTGCCGGGCCTCTCCGGCACCCGGGAAAAACAAACGGAAGGAGGAACTGTGCTGAAGGAAATGCGGCTTGATGATCTTCCCGAGCGCAAGGCTTGGGGAGCCGAGCTGAGCGAGGACGGACAGTTCGCCAGCGACATGCTGGACGAATTCATCGAGAGCTCCGCTATGCTCGTCGAGGTAACCGGATGGCCGAGCGGCGATCCGCACAACGGGAAGCAGGCGGCAAGGCTGTCCGGCATGCTCACGAGACAGATCGAGAAACGGAAGATAGCCAACATCAATGCTCTGATAAGAAGCAACAGGGTGTTCCTGCAAAAGACAATCGTGAAGAAGATAGGAGAACAGAATGGCTAAGCTGATCAAGAAGAAGGATTGCAAGTTCAAGAATGGGTACATCGTCAAGGACGACAAGGTCATCGGTTTGCCGACGGCCGTGTGGATGCAGCTCAACAAGCTTGAGCTCATGATGCAGCAATACGCGTATCTCGACGACCAGGGCGAATACCACAAGGCGCCGTCGCTTGAGGGATTCAAGCGGGCCAGCTCGAAGAAGCGCAGCTATGTGACGGTGAAGGAAACACCGACCATCGACGAGCTGGTTTCCAAGGCTGAGTCGTTCATGCGCGAGACGGACGCCGTCAACACGGCGAACGATGTCAACAAGATGATTGATCGCTACGGCGCACTGGTCGATTGGTGCGCATCGAAGAAGTTCGTCGGTGGCTTACAGGACGGCCCGCTCGACCTCGTCATGATCGGCAACCCGCTTGAGCTGACGCCGGACGATATCGCATCCATCCTGCTGACCATCGCCAAGAAGCCGTTCAAGCTCGAATTGCCGGAGGACTAAGATGGGTCGGCGCTGGTACCATGAGGTATCCGCCGACTGGCTGAAGGCACGCCAGGGATGCTTGACCGCAACGGACATAGCATCCCTGGTACCGGAGTATAAGAGATATCTGAAGCAGAAGGACCCCGACGCGATACCGCCGGGGTTCGCTGCTCTCTGGTGCCAGAAGCATTCGAACGGATTCCTCGATACATCGAGCCCGAGCTCCGCTGCGGCACGCGGCCATATCATGGAGCCGTATGCCGTTGAGGAATGGAACAAATGGACCGGTGGGTACATGTACCATTGGGATGATTGCATCATCATCAACGGATCGAACGGGATCGGATTCAGCCCGGACGCTGCAAACTATCCTTGTCCTTGTCGCGTGAAGATGGGGTCCGTGTCTGACGAGTGCAGGGCAATCAACAGCATCCTTGAGGTCAAATGCTATGAGCCCGCTGCGCACATGAAGGCGTTTGTCGAAAGCACTGATGCGCATAAGGAGCGGATGCAGGCCGCCGTCCCGTTCGCAGTGCTGCCGCAGCTAGCCGCCGCCACGGTGCTATGGTATTGTCCGGGAGCTCCTGTACCTATGTTCTCCTGCACGTATTCTGCGGCCGGACTCGCCGAGGAGATCAAGATGGCATTCGAGATAGCAGACCTGTACAGGAAGGTCGGCGAGTCGATAGAGGATGCCATAGCAAACGACCCGCTGAAGTTCCATCCTGCTAGTCTCCATACTATGTATTCGGAAGACGGGATATATCAGGAGTGGCTGGCATCGCAGGTCGAGAATGACAACGTATTCATAATGAGGTAGGTGCGAATGGAAGAGACTGTAGCTATCACGCCTAAGACGATCACCGAGCTCAAGCAGGTGACGCCGGATGAGATAAGCCAGATCAGCGAGGCTGTGCTCGAAGCTGATAAGATAATGCAGCATAGCACCGAGGAGCTTGAGCATCTGAGCGCTTGCCTCAGCGGACTGTCCTATACGAAGGACAAGTACGACGAGGCATCGAAGAAAGTGAAGACCCAGATGAGAGGTCTGGTTACTAGGATCTAGCAGGTTGGCATGGGGCGCACTGCTCGCAAGACACAGTTCCAATAGTTCCGTACGCCCCATGTCGGACAAGGGAAGGAGGTTCCCGTGGAGATAATAGTATCAGACAAGGCTACCGGGAAGCAATATATGCTCGCGGGCCATGGGCTCGATTGGGAGATATTCCGGAAGTCGAAAGGTGAAAAGCTCAAGGACCAATGGGTGACGGCCAGATACTATCCGAGCTCGCTGGCTTCCGGCATCGAGAAGATAATCAACCTGTGCCTTGCAGATCCCGACGACCCAACGCAATCCGTGCTTGAGGCAATGAAAGCCGCGAGCCTTGTGCGCAAGGAGCTGAGGGATAGGTTGAACAAGATAATAGCTGAGGTACAAGTAGAAGAATATGGAGGCAACCATGAAGATCAGTGAGGAGCTTGTGCATCGTTTGTGCTTTGCTCTTGGAGTAGCCCTTGGTTCGCTTGATTACTGTGGCGACACAATGACTATTGCCTCAATTCAAAACGAATTCTCTGAAGATGAGTTCGAATGGATCATCGACCAAGGAGAGGCATATGTCATGGGGAGCAGCAGATATCAAAAGACTCTCAAAGAATTAAAGGAATTGCTCAAAGAGCATGACATTCATGAATTCGATGAAATCATCGAACGCCTTGAAGCTAAGGAGGACTAATGGCTGATATTCAATTGCTCCCTAAGCGAGAAGCGCCTTGGTGCGGGATCGGAGTGAGCGGTCAATGGGACGACTACCGAGAGGCGTTGCGTGATTCGCAGTTGGATTTCAATGTGGTACCGAAGGATGCGAAGGTTGAAATGCAACTGCCGGCTCTTGGAACTTTTATGTCATTCTATGAAACCGTTCCCGGCGTCCAGGTTAACATACGCGAAAGCGACAATAGGATTCTCGGATGCGTGTCGTCGCAGTACGGCATCGTACAGAACGACATGGCATTCAGCCTGCTTGAGCCATTCACACAAGCCGGAGGCATCATCACCAACGCCGGCATGACGGAGCAGGGACTCGTGTTCATGGTGCTTAGGATGCGCCAGGAAAACATTCTCGGCGATGAATGGAACTTCGATGTCATGTGCACGAACAGCTTCAACGGTTCGTTCCCATGCGCCTTGATGATCGTACCCACGAGGATCATCTGCCAGAACATGTACCGCAAGCTCATGGGCGGAAGGTCGGATAGCATTCTGCATGTGCGCCATGGCCGCTTGGCAGACGATAGGATCAAGGCGGCCAAAACCGTGACCGGCGGCATGATGTCGTATATCGCAGCATTCAAGAACACGCTTGATCATGTACGCTACGGAACACTTCTTGGAAGGCAGGAGATAATGGACGCTATTCTGCCTATTGTGTTTCCGTATCCGAAACTCGGCGGCACACGCGAGCAGATCAGCATACAGCGTGTCGATGAGCTGCGCGAGGAATTCATGGACAAGTATTATGATGCAAGCGATAACCGCAAGTTCCATGGCAATGGGCTCGGGTTCATCAATGCGTACTACGACTACTTGTCCCATCGCAGCCCGACGAAGAACATGCCTGGCAGCTGGGAAGACAGGCGTCTGAGCGGGCTAGTATCAGGAAACGATGTGCGCATGTCGGCGATCAAGGCGGCGATGTAATGACCGACAATCAAACTACCGAGCAGGCCGTGGCCGCGACGCTGGGGCGCGGTGGACGCATCACAGCCGAGCAGGTGCGCAAATGTGTGCAGCATGTTTATCTCGAAGGCTACAGCGATGGCTCTGTTAGCAGGGGAGCACACATTGACGAAACCGACTGGCAGGCAATCGCCGACGAGCTGAACGCCGAGCTGGGGAACGGGACGTGCGAGTGGGTGTTAGAGCATAGCGGCACGCTCTTCGACAAATGGCGCTGTTCGGAGTGCGGCTACCTCTTTGTCGAACCGCGCTGCGTCCAGGGTTACAACGACATAGACCCGAACTTCTGCATGAAATGCGGGAAGGCGGTGAAGCGATGAGCGCAACTAATGGAATCGCGGATGGAACTAATGGAATTACATTACTTCCGTGCCCATGGTGCAAAGCTGACGCGAGCCTCGAAAGGGATAGCTACGACGCTTCGCTGTACATACAGATAAACCATAAAGAAGACTGCATCCTTCGGGCGGCGGGTGCCTGTGAAATCGGCAGGTATTGGTGGTACGAGGAGATAAGAGGCGGAGCGGACGTGCTTGCTGCGATGTGGAACAGGAGGGCCGGAGCATGAGCATATTCGAGGTGATAAGCGGAGTAGAGGGGCTATGGAGTGAGGTGATGTAGATGTGCAAGTATTGCGAGAACCAAGAGACATTCCATGACAAAGCTGGCGATATCGCCGAGATCCGCGATTTCACCGATGGTTTTATCTTAGAGGTGAAGAGCGACGGTACTTGGGCGGACGTGTATATCATGCACTGTCCATGGTGCGGACGGGAGTTGCGATAAAGGAGGCGATGTAAATGTGCAAGTATTGCGAGTACAATGGCATGCCTCCTAGATGGAGAGGCCCAGATGCACAAAGCGGTGGGTCTGATAATAGACATGACCAAGTTGAATGGGGCATCTACAAAATCACGAGAGCCGGTGATCATTGTCTGACGATATCCGGGTGGCATGAATGCTTTGGAGAAGATTACGATACATGGTTCGAATCCACGGTACTCAGCATCCCGATAAACAATTGTCCTAATTGTGGAAGGAAACTGTAATGGGAACAGAGGTGTACAACGACTACGACTCGGTCGCAGTCATCAGCATCACCAAGGACGAGCTTAAAGGCATGATGACCGGCAACCGAACGAACGAGCAGACAGCGATGGAACGCTTCAGAGCGCTGCTGGAAAAACGCGGCGTCGAGTTCGAGACGAACGATGATGAATGCGCCGAAGGCGAGGAAAGGATAACCGTATTCAAGGCGAACCTCGGAGAAAGCGAATTCGACATCTTCGTTACGGCGAAGGATTGGTATTTCGACGGAAAGCTAACGCCGTGGCTCGACGTCGAGTTTCATAATACGCTCACACCAGAGCAGGCCGTAGTCGCAACGTTGGGATGTGAGCAAGAGCTAATCGACCTTGCGCACAACGCTTGGTCAATGGCTCTTTGCGCCATGCAAGGGATGCCGATACCAGCCGAATGGGGCAATGCAGTTGAACATGGATTGCGCAAGTACGGTATAAACGTGGACGAAGAATTAACAGGATTCGAGGTGACTGATGAATGACAAAGAAAGAAGAGAACCAGCGCAAGTCAATTAGGGAATTACTCAAGGGTATTTCCTATAGGAATCATAGGATTCTTCGTTTGCTTGAGGAGAACAGAGAGCTTCGTAAAAATAACTTCGAGTTGTATTGCGCGTTGAATGCTCTGTCTCCTAAGTCTGTCACCATGCATCCATATGAAGGATACACAGATCCCTATATCATAAAGATTCTTGAAGCAAACGGAATCGAGTGGAAGCGATGAAGTACGGGTATATTGAGAGCATGCGCACGCACGACGTTGGAAGCAGCCGTGTGAGGGTGGTCGTCGATTTTATAGTCAACCGCTCGGAAGCATACGATTTCATGGACTGCTTGATGCCGGCTGGCCCGGATGCTAAGCGCGAGCCGATCGAAGCAATTCTTGAACATTCGTGGGGAAAGGCCGCGAAACAATGATTTATTTATACCCCAGCCTCTTCGGAGGTTGGGGTCTTTTTTTTATCATCATGTTGTGGTAGCCTTATCATCGCATCGTAACCAAGAGAAAGGATGGATGATGGGGTACCGCAACAAGGATGAATGCCTCAAGGAAGCTGAGCGTCTGGGCCTCAATGTAGAAGGGCTCGATTGGCGCCAGCTCCAGAAGGCAGTGAGCGATGCGCTCAAACGCGAGGAGCTGGGCATGCCGCCAGTTGATAAGCTTGCGGCAGCATTGGACCGTGAATTCGAAAAAGCTCCGGAGGAGTGGAAGCCGAAGATGGAGAAGCCGCAGGTTGACAAGGATGCAGATAGGCTCAGGGAATTCTTCGGCCAGAACATCATGCTGGCGCCCGAGCTGTCTCCCGAGAAGTACCGCCTCGTGAAGTACGAGGAGGATCTCGGCTCAGAGATCGATGTCGAGGAGCGGAGGTTCGACATCAACAGAGAGACCGATCAGGTATACGACATGTCGGGAGGGGTCGTCGATCATGGTAACCAGATCGATGCGTATCATGACTATGCTACGGGTACGTTCCTCCTCAAGAACCGGAGCGAGCGCCGTGTCAAGGGCATGGCGTCTGTGCCGAAGGAGCAGTCGGGCCTATCCATCCGTGCCGGATACGACTGGGTTCCAGTCGTCTCGTTCAAGGGCAAGCACGGATATCTATGGAAGGGCAAGTGCGGCATGCAGGGCATCAGCGATCTGATCAAAGCAGCCGGCGATGAATATTGGAGCAAGTATCGCAGTGTGTTCAAGGATCCGCCCAACATGTGGTATTCATGCGGCCAGCTCGTATGCGATCCGTATCTCGCAGACCGTGTGCTCAAAGAGATCGAGGAAGATGTGAAGAAGAAGCGCGCTATCGAGAAGGCGCACATGAAGAGTCTGGGGACGACATGGTAGACGAGAACCTGAAGCGGCTCATATCCGACGGTCTTCTTTCCGCTGATGATTTCTATGCTATATGGACCGACCTCAACCAGATGTACAGCGAGCTCGGGTTCTCCGATCCTATGACGGATGCCGACAGGGTTAGGGAATACACGTACATTGCGCAGCAGCTCAAGAAGTACATCGGTAGCAAGAAGGGGCGGATACTCGCATGCGAGTCATTGTCCGAGATGTGCGATGTGGTCGAGGGCATGATGGAGAGAACCCGTGAGTACGGTACCGATAGGCTCGATGTAGCCTATAACTTCTATAGGGATAGGTGGCTTGCGAACGTGTACAACGTACTGTCGCAGATCGCCGTGAGCGAACACGAGGAGGACGAGGATGAATGGCCAGGAAGCCCAGATTACTCAGCCGACTGAGAATCCGATGGAGCCGGTGGATCTTGCGTCGGCGTTTAAGATCCTTAACAAAGCTAACCGAGAGGCAGCTCAGGAACCTGTGGCGACAGAGGAACCTGCTCCTAGCGGAGACGAGCCAGGAGCAGAACCCGCATCAGTGGAACCTGGAGCTGAGGGAGCTGGAGAAATTGGAGAGCAGATGCCTGCTGCCGATGTCGGCGGAGACGATGGAGGCGTGGGAGGATCTGCAACTGGCATCGAGGCTATTGACTTCGATGCTGGAAAGCAGGCGCTCCTGAGGAACATCCAGCGTCAGAGTATCATCGAGGTGCAAAGGGAATTCAAAGAGCAGAACATCGGCAAGTACAGCATGAAAGAGCTCAAGAGGCAGGACGAGGCGACTGGCCGTGTGCACTACAGGAACCCGGATGTCCCGTCCGTCTCCATCGAGGACGAGCGTCGTGGCAACGTGCCGCAGGATTACTGGTTCAAATCGATGGCTGAGGCGCAGGCTTTCATCGATACATGGAACAAGGGCGTCGATGAAGAGTTTCGCGCGGCCATCAACCAGAAGCAATACGAGCTTGTGCAGCAGAACATCCCGACGATCAAGATGATCGAGTTCGCTCCAAAGTACAACGCCATGGACGAACAGACCCAGCAGGTGTTCGATGCCTTGATAGAACCGTATGCCATCAAGGATGCTAACGGCAAGGAGATCGGGTTCAACGTGGACTACGACGCCATGGCGAAACAGGCTGCGGCACTGGTCAAGAAGTTCGGATTCCAACAGCAGCAGCCCGAGCAGGCGTCGGGAGCGCAACAACAGCAGAAGGCGGCTAGCTCGCCGGCCGTCGATATGAAAACCGGCAACGGGAAAAGCTCGGTAGACCCGGAGCCGAAGACGATAGGCGAGGCATTGAAGATGTTCGATCAGATGAATAGGAGTAAAAAATGACACGCAAATCAGCAGCATCGGCGAAGGTTAAGAGGATCGAAGTGGAAAACAGCAGGCAGCAGGAGCATGCCCTTCCGAGCATCGAGGAGACATTCGAGGGCGCGAAGGAGATGTTCCTCATGACGGCCGAGGTGGCCCATCGCATCGCCCGCCGCGCGGACAACATGTACAATGTACGCCGTGCGGTGTACGAGTTCTGGGGCAATCACTTCGAAGAGTCGCGGCTCCCGAAGGACCGATGGGATTACATCGTCGCGAAGACGGAGATGACGTCCGACATCTATTCTAGAGTCGTCGAGGCCATCGAGTCGTTCGAGCTCGAAGAGTTCTTGAAGGAGGACATGAAGAATTACTTCGAGGACATCGTCCCGGATATCGACGACCTCCATTCCGAGGAGGATCTGTTCGATGCCTGGATCGCCGTCGAGATCGTGAAGCCCTGGGGCGAGAAGATGGCGGCGCTGCATCAGCAGATGCTCCAGGAGAAGAAGGCGCGTGAGCAGTAATGCCCGTAGAGCAGGTAAAGCTGCCGATGTTCTACGAGCCCTATCCTTACCAAGTGGGGGCCTGGCACCGTCGTGCCGACCCCCGCTGCCATTACTACTTCAAGCTCTGGGCGCGCCAGCTCGGCAAAGATACCGATGATATGCAGCATGCGATGAAGATCGGGCATGATATCCCCGGCCTCCAGATAGCATACGTCGGCCTCGACAACATATGGATCACGAATAATATATTCAAGAAGTACATCGACGGCAGGCTGTTCTGGGCCGACTATCCGAGTGAGCTGATAGACCCGAAGGACACGGCCAAAGAGGTGTACATGACCTCGCATACCGACGGTAAGGCGGATACGAGGATCAAGTTCATCGGCTTTTTGAACAACGAGGGCATTATCGGATCATCGTACGATAGGTTCTATATCTCGGAGGCGAGCCTGTACAGGCGTAATGCATTCGAGTACATCACGCCGATCTGGGAGCGCAAGCTGAAGTTCACCGGCAATTTGCAAGTCAATTTCAACGGCACCCCGCGCGGCGTGAAGAATGTTTTCTACGATCTTCTGCGCACCTATACGCTTGAGGATGAGCCGGAGGCGTTCCCCGGATGGCATGGCGATTGCTATGTGGACAAGGTGACCATCGCCGATGCAGTCGGCAGGGATGGCAAGCCGATGTACACCGAGGAAGAGATCGAGATCCTTAGGGCCAGGTACATCAGAGCATATGGGAACGACAATCTTTTCCGCCAGGAGAACTTCTGCGATTTCACCACGGTCAATGCCGGGCTCGTGTACCTTGGCATAGAGACTCTGCTGCGCGAGAAGCGGTGCTGCCCGTACAACCTGGATACGTCGAAGCCCGTCTACATTGCATTCGACATAGCGTCGAAGGGCAAAGAATCGGACAGCACGGCAGCCATAATCTACCAGTATATAAACAACAGGATGATCATATTCGATTGCTTCGAGGCGAGGGGGATATCCCTGATCCAAGGAATCCAGGAGATAGCCAAGAAGGATTACTTCCATCTGATCCGGGTCGGCTTCCTGCCATGGGACTCGGAGAGATCGGCGTCTTCCATGACGCCCAAGGAGGAAGCCGAGCAGATGTTCAAGAACATCAACTGGCACACGCTCGACAAGGAGCGTGTTGACAGGGGCATCCAGCTCGTCAGGGAGCAATTGCCCAATATGATCATCAACAGCGATAACTGCGATTGGCTCATGGAGTGCTTCAACAACTACGAGTTCAAGCGCTTGAGCAAGCAGGATGACTGGGCTCCAAAGCCCATGCACAGCAGGTATTCGCATATGATGGATGCCCTACGCTATGCCGTCATGGGCGTCAAGGAACTAAAGTACCTCGGCTATGCGGAGGATGGCAGCATGCCGATAAACTGGGACCAATCGTACGAAGGGCCGTTCGACGAGGATAGGCGCGACGACGATTGGCTCCCGGCGACATTCAAGCGGAAGGAGAAGAGAACGGATGCCGGGCTTTATTACTACTGATGACGGTGGCTGGGAATTCAGGTTCGATGATCCGATTGCCACGGAGCTTCCGGTCCATGATCCGTTCGAGCAGCAGGGACCGGAGATCCCAAGCTACCTCGACAAGCCGGACCATTGGAAGAACTACTCCGATATGGTCCTATATGAGCTTGAGCTCCTGCTCCGTAAGTTCTTCAAAAGCAAAGAAGGCGAGAAGAACTGGGAGAAGGGCAATGCGTACATGCGCAAGTACACATGTAGCATGATGTTCGAGCAGCTGTACGGCAGGAAGGTATCCATGTCGAACAAGGATGATCTGACAAGGCTACGCAGGCTGCCGAAGCTCCTGTCCTATTACAGCACAAGGGTCCAGAAGTGCGGGTCGATCAGAGGGCGAAAGACCAACAAGACCATATACACCCTATCGCTCAGGATGTACAGGAATAGGCCGCCGTATTCGCTGAGACTCAGGATCGAATGGCTGTCCGAACAGGGCAAGCTGCCGGTATGGCAGAACATGAAGCTGCCCAATGATGACTTGAAGCCAGGGCATGCGAGGAACAAGAGAACAGACGAGAACATGAGGGCCAGACGTGAAAAGGCAAGACAGCTCTACAACGAACGATACGCAGATCGTGCTCGCTAGCCGTTCTTACGACACATCGCTCGACACATACCTATCGGATGCCTGCCTGTTCAAGACAATGGGCGACATCGTCAAGGCGAGGGAGATAGCAACCAACGCCAAGCAGTACACCGTAGCATGCATGATCTTCAATGCGGTGTTCGAATGCGACGTGGATCTCATCCGAACCATCGCATTGCGCATAGACGGCACCGTGCCGGAAGATAAAAAAAGAGACGAATATGCCAATATCTTCGGCGCCGCCTTGGAAGATGTGCTATCATACGAGTCGGCAAGCCAGTTGAACATTGCGCACACTGACCCCCCGGTAATCGCAATGGCTAAGGCTCTCGTGTACGCAGGGACCCAGCCATGCGGAAGCAATTACGCGAAGAGGAAAGAGCGCAATCTCGCTGCGCAGATGATACTCGAAAGGTGCGGAGGGCGGAAGGTCGAACCTACGAAGCTCGAAGCGCAGATCGAGTACATCGAGCCGGAGTGGATGCAGATCGGAACAGGAGAAGGAGAGAACCATGGAGAAGACGAAGAAGATCCCGATTGATAAGATCCAGAAAGAAACCGAGAGGTTCAGGAAGAGGCTCGCCAAGTCGGGCGTCCGGCTCATCAAGGCGGAGTTCGGACCGCTTGTCAAGGAGAGATAGCCATGGATGAAGCGCATGCAGCCGAGATCGACGCCCTTGCAGAGCAGTGCAAGGAGTGTAGGCTCAACAGGGCGGAGACGCCTACCAAGGATTGCGAAGTCAAGATCAAGCTCATCAAACATGATGCGCCTATGGCCTGGAAACACAAGCATCTTTTCCTCGATGGCCATGGAAGCTGCAAGATGTTCAAGCCCGCCGACAAGAGGAAGGTGCGGCTGTGAGATTCAGGAACTCAGTCCAGATCGGCCAAGGTATCCTGCGCCGAGGGGAGCTGTGCCTATGGCGCACATGCCGGGCAAGATACCTTGGCTCTCTGATGTACGAGGGTGATGATCATTGGAAGCACCTCATCATGCTTGAAGATCCTGCGTTCCGCGAAGCGCCGTTCCTTGTGGATAAGACCAGCGAGATAGTGTTCAAAGGGATGGAGCATCCTGTATGCGAAGGGCAGATGGCATTATGCTAGAGACTGTTATCAAGGTCATTGTGGGCGCAGCGATAGCGTTCTGCGGCATAGCCGGGTTCGCTTGCTGCGTGATATCGGGCAGATGTTCCCAGAAGGAAGAATTATATGAGCAAGAGCCAGAGGGAGAAAGGCAAGCTAGGTGAGCGAGAGGTTTCCAGATTGGCTAGAGAACATGGTTTCAGCGAAGCTCATCGTGGGCAACAGTATCATGGCGGCGGAGATAGTCCCGATGTCATCGGAATACCTGGAATCCATCCCGAGGTTAAAAGAGTTGAAAGACTCGATCTCAGAAGCGCTATGGCTCAATCGCGCAATGATGCGGCGCCAGGGGAGATACCCGTTGTTATCCATCGTAGGTCACGAGAACCGTGGTACATCACCCTCAGTTACGAAGAGTTCTTGGATATATACAAGAAGGCGATTGGAGCATGATGCAGAAGACCTTAACTCCCGCACTCATAGAAAAGCTGAACAAAACGTGCGAAGCATTCAAGGCAGACAACTGGCATCCAGATCACATAGGCTGCAATGAATGCGAGGACATCGGTTGGTGCGAAGACGTATGGCGGGCGGTATGTCCGCGTGACGAGCGGGTGAAGCTCAACGGTCGAGCAGAGGACTCATAATCCTTTGGTTGCAGGTTCGAATCCTGTCGCCCGCACCAAGTTGATATCGGGGAGTGGACTAACGGTTGGTTTCAGCTAGCGAGACTAATCGGTCAAGTCGCCGGGTTCTGGTCCCGGAGATGTTGGTTCGAATCCAACCTCCCCGTAATCGGTGGGAATACCTATGCTATAATGGCAGCGTTCCGGATGGTTAGCAAGAGGGGAAACGATGAGCTCACCCACTGTGGCTGAGATGGCTACACGGAACACCCAATTAGGGTACCGCCCCAGGTAGAGTAGATATAAGTCACCTATACCATGATACAATGGTGTTGTGCAAACCACGGCAATGCTGGTTATAACCGGGGGTAGCCTGCTAGTCCTGGCAATTTTGGGCATTGCAAAACGGTGAGCGCCCGCCACCCGAAAGCATGCGGGCTTTATTTGGGTACCGCCCCAGGTAGCTCAGTCGGTAGAGCGCTGATGCAGACGTGCATCAGGGTGCGCAGGTTCGAGTCCTGCCCTGGGGATTTTTGGTGGCTCGGAAGCGAGATATATTTTTTAAGTCGCAGGTTGGAATCCTGCCCACCAAAAAGGAAGGCCGGTGATCAGCCGGCCTTTTCCTTTGCGTCCTTCTCCTCAGTGGCACCGTAGTGACTTGGTCTAGGGCGGCTTCCCGATGAGCCAGGGTTGCGATCCCTGTCTCTTAACCCATCGGGCTTTGAGGGCTCTATTCTATCAGATTCTCCGGCATTCGTGTCCAACTCCTTGTTTTGTCGGTCACTTTTCTTTGAATCTGTCCCACTATGTTTGCCCTGGTCAGCGGCTTGCAGATTCGTGCAGGGAGCTGAGCTGTCGAACCCAGCCATACCCAGTGCCTCCTGGATCGCCTGTATCAGACGGCCCGGACCGGCTTTCGGCGGATTCTTCACCGATGTCGCCTTGATCCCGTCATCTGTCTCGACGATCGTGATATCGACCGACAGCTCTGCGTCGGGAGCCATGGGAGTCCGGCCGTATGGGTCAAGCCAATCGACCGGCATGATGGAGCTGAGCGTATCTTGGAAGCTCATGAGATCACAGCCTTCCTGAGATTGTTGTAGTCGTTTATGTAATGATGGATTGTATGTTGCTGCCGGTGCCTATCTTTGTAGGAATCCGAGGCATCGAAGCCATAAGGCGTGCCGATGGTATCGGCTTGCTGGTATGCCTTCATGTTCATATGCGTCAGACGGAACCGGGCCTTACCCTTGATCCGTATGCGCAGGGACTCGACGATCTTATCGATTCGGATCCATTCGATGTAATCGCGCTGGACGCCCGTTGCTCCATGATGGCCACGGCTCTTTATGTTCAGCTGCTTGGTTATCGAGAAATCCCGGCCGTAGTAGTCCGTACCCTCGATAAGCACTTCGGCCGGATGAGTCGGATCCCCGATGAAATAATCGAACCGGAGCTCCAATTGCTGCACGTACCAGAATGCCTGCATGGGCATGCGGGGCATGAGCTCTGCGGTTTCGAGGAGGATGTTGAAAACTGGGACGGTGGTAGCCTGCGGCATAGTGGTAGGATACAACCGCGCTTCGGATTCCGTGACGACACCAAGCCCTTCTTTCGAATCGATACTATCCACAGAAAAGATGCTTATCATCTTATCAGTGTCTTCATCGGCATCGATCGTTTGATCGCAGGTGAACGTGTACCAGGCTTTAAGACCGATGTCGTAGCAGAATATCACATTGCCATAATCCCCTGATCCGGTAGGGATTATGATGTATATAACCTCGTTGATGCATTCCATGTACGTATCGGCGAGCTGATTTGCAAGCAGCTCTGTAAACACGGGTGCGATGGGAGCAGAGACTTCCTGCTCTTTCATCTGGTTATTGTATTCCATGGCCATCGTGGTGAGCATAAGACCGTAACGCGATATGGTGTAAAGGCCGTCTGAGTACACACCGAAGCCATGGCGGCTCATACAGCCGACGACATTAGGCACCTCTTCGTACATATAGCTTTTGTACGATATCTCGTTGGTGAGCGTGAGGTTCGTTTCTACGAGGTTGAAGCGCTTGACCTTGTTCGTGTTCTTATTGCCGGTGAGGATCGTGACGATGTTCGATCCGCCAGCCGTCTTCCATTTGGCTGTGCCTTTGATGTCATACCCGGAGCCTGGCTCTATGTCGATCCATGCTCCTCCGAGTCCGCGTGCCACGGAAAATTCGGCGCCTGCGTTGCCGCCAATCCAAAGGCGATATGGCTTATCTGCCGTACCCCAGAAATACATACGGGAATCATGGCAATTGAAATGCGCCGCCTCTACCCCTTTGGATGTATTCTCCTTGGGAATGTTCGTAGGGGCGTTGATCCATTGGCTCGTGTCCTGCATTGCTCCATACCAATAGAACCTAACAATATGATTCTGCGCCGGAGCTGTTTCTGCGCTCAGCATATTGATGATCGGGCGCATGACGATTTTATGGTTATCGAAGTCCACCGCCGAGTATTCCGATAGATGGCCGCAGTATGCCCAATCGTCGCTTTCGCCTTCCTGATAGTAGAAATCAACTCCGGTAACTCCATAAAAGCTCTGGACTTTAGTATAGTCCTCCGATTTGCGGCTTAGATATATCACAAGATATCTCGATGTATCCCATTCGCTTGGCGGGACATCGACGAAGCACGTCGAGCCGGGAATCCATACACCTGATCCCGGCGAAGTTTCATAACGGTCAACGGAATCGCTTGGAGTTGTCGTTCCGAATCTTGTCGTATATGTGAACTTGATCGATATGCGATGGTCGCAATCGGCCGTTTTGATCGGGCTCACTTGGATTCCGACGCCTGCAAAATCAATGAGAAAATCGTTTGCATAATTCTCGGTCGCCATGGCTTCAGCCGGGCCGTAGACGTATTTGTTCGTCGTGACGCACCCTTCGACATCGCGTTCGAATTTGATAGGATCGGAGCTGTAGTAATAATGAGTGCCTTTGATGGAAATATTCGAGCCATCTGCCGATACTTTCCCGATGAACAGGGATGTTTTAACAGGGTTGCTGCCTATCTCGGTGGCAGCGACGACGAGATTGCTTTCGAAGAAATCCATTTCGGTTATGCTGTAATAATGATTTGTATGTCCTCCCCCTCTTGCATAATCGTTGGATTCCAATACAACTTTATGCCAATTGTCAGAGGACTCCTCGGAGAGCATATCCCGGTACATGATGATATCGTATGTTCTTGTTGCATCAGTGCGCCGAACGGCAAGGAACAGCCAATGCTTATGCATCTTGGCGATGCCTGTTAGCTTAACGCTGGTAACACTGTCGCCGGACAGCGCAGCAAGGATCAGGGATGCATCGGCGATTTTTTCGCTGCTGCTTCGCGTCTCGATTCCCAGCAACTTGCTGGTTTCAAGGTTGTTCTGCACCATGAGGAAGTTCGCAGGGAGATCGATCTGCCCATGGCCTGCATCGAGCGGCGCCCAGTCGATAGGCGCATCGGAGATGTTGATGCCCTGCCATCCCTTGTACGTGATGACTCTGGGCTCGGATGCCTGGATCGATTTCTCTGTTGCGGTTTTACTGCTGTTCTTTTTGGCCATAATGTAATCACCTGCCTAACTAATGGAATTACATTAGTTAGTACACGGATATGTATCCAGGTACATACCAGTCCTGCCAATCCGGATCGGTGGCCGCTGCATCGTTCGAACGCATGGCGCTCAGTATTCTCTGCGCGGCATCCTGCAATCCGGCAACTCGTGCCAGAGCCGGTGGAGAACCTTCCGCATGTCTGGCTGCTGTAGCCATGACGACATAATTGGGGTCGGGGATATCTGTGAGTATGTTCTCTTCGATTCGTGTGCAGGGCTTAACGTAATCATGGTTCTGGTCCAATGTATAATCGAACACCTTCGTACCGTCTTTATTTGTACATGAGCCATCGCATACATGTATCTGCGGTATGCGCCTCTGGACATCCATGATGGCCACGGCCCTTGATTCCCTTGGAGTCAATGGCCGGTTGAGC
>Ga0310786_10005604_pt1 | contig 16963 bp, 15 predicted proteins | sample AusTroGonzalo_MG_FD_203881 | JGI IMG/M metagenome (GOLD analysis project Ga0310786, IMG submission 203881) | Bovine rumen microbial communities from tropical cattle in Woodstock, Queensland, Australia - Gonzalo_03 (v2) (version 2) | ecosystem: Host-associated > Mammals > Digestive system >... | reverse complement strand
TCCTTCTCCCCGCTCCCCTCATCCTCCTTGCTATCTTTTCCCCTGCGCTGAAGCGCAAGAGGCGGAGAGCCATGCCCTTTGACAATGCCCGAAAATTTCACTCGAAAATTACAGTTGCTGTCCCCGCCGCCGAGGTGTTTTTTTAGCAGGTAGAACAGGAGAGACAGGAGAATAGCAGGCTACACGCTCGCCACATCGAGGTTCACGCCCAGTAGCGCCAGAGGCTCTTGACAGCATTGGATAAATGGTGCTATAATTTGCACCGAATTTAGCACCAGAAAGGAGTCTACCATGCCTGTTACTTTTCCAGCGCAGGAAGTCAAGCGGCGCGGAATGAGCGTCATGAACGAGAGCCTTGCCAACGGCCCCGTTTGGGTCATAAGCAACAATACTCCCAAATATGTCGTCATGTTCGCCGACGAATTTAAGCGGATGCGCCATGAAGCGTTCGTCAGCGAATGCCTGCAGTCCGACGCCGAATATCGCGCTGGGCTCGCCAAGCGCGTTACTGTAGAAGAGTTGATGAAGGAATTTGACGAGTAGGAGCCGCCACAATGCACATCGCTCCGTACAGTCTCATTCAAACGCCGCAATTCAAGCGTGCGTTTGCAAAATTCGCGCGAAAGCATCCGGAACTCCGGGAGAAAACCAAAGAAACGCTTCTTGCCCTCAGAAATGACCCTTTCACACCTTCGCTCCGGCTCCACAACCTGACTGGGCCGCTCAGCGGCAAGCAGGCGGTCAGCATCACCTACGCCTACCGCATCGTCCTCTGCGTGGAGATTGTGGATCGCGAAATCGTGCTCCACAACATCGGAACCCACGACGAAGTTTACGGCTAACGTCTCATATTCTCAAGCTGCCCTCGCTGCGGCTGCGCGACAATCGTGTTCGCAACCGCACGCCGAATTCTCTGCGCCTCGCCAAAACGGGACGCCAGACGCTCGATGGCAATGTCGAGGTGACGCCTCGATATGGGAAGTTTCGCATCGCTCATGCACCAATCTCCTTCAGCAATTGTTCAGCCTCGCCGAGACGAAGTTCTCCATTGCGCTCTGCCTTGCGAACGCCATCCGCAAGCCGCTCTGCCATGACCGCACCCTTGCAAGTGCGGATGGCATCCGCGAGTGGCTGGCACGGGATACCCTGATAGTAGGCGATTTCTCCGCCTTTCCTGCGGACAAGCTTGACCCAGTGCGGAAGCGTCCGCCGCACCCTTCTGTCTGTCGCCACCTCAATAGCGGGCGGATTCACAAGCGCGAGGTCATGCATCGCCAGCACAGACTCGCCCCACACGATTGCACCTTCTCCACAAAGAAGAACCGCCTCAGCATACCCGTCGAACTCTGTGGGCTGGTAGTGCGTTGCAAGACGATACACACCATAACCCTTGTGGACAAGGCGTCTTCGCTTCGCAAGGGCAGACATCTCGCTCTTCGGCACACCTAACTCAGCGGCTTCCCTTGTCGTGATGTAGCCATAGTTGTCCGCAGCCTGCTCATATATCTTTTCATACGCAGTCATGCCAATTGTATAGCAAAAATGCCGACCTATTGGCAAGGTGCGATTCCATAACCGTCAAAAGATAACCGATTATACAAACCTTTTGACCTCATCTGCCATCAGTTTCTTCAACTTTCTTCGGTGGCTTTTCGACCCGATTTACGTGAGCGCAGCCGCGAAAGATTAGGGCTGGCAATGAAGAGTCGAGATCTCATCCTCTTTCCATAATTTTGCGAGCGACAACCCTTGTTCGCGCGCCATTTCCACTGCCGCCTTTGCGTAGAAGACCGCACCTTTCTCACGGATGTGCGCGGGGTCGTTCTTTCCCTCTGGGTAGTTTGGATATTCGCCGGGCTGGATGACCATATAGAGCGACTTCGCTGCATCAAGCCCCATCTTCGGCAAGTTCTCCTCGGCGTAGCGGTTGAGATCGAGAAGCGGCGCACCTACTTCCGCCGCCACCTCGCGCATCGCCGCAACGTATGTTCCAAGCCCCGTCGCGCCGCCATCGACGCGCATCACGCCGTTCGTCTCGCTAAATCCGCTGGAATGGGCAATCGAGGTCGCAAAGGCGATATTGGCGCCCTTTGCCCGCACGTCAGAAGCAAAGCCCCTGAGAAACGCCTTGTATTCCTCTGGCGTGGAGTAGTCGTTTTTCGGCAGCTTGTTCCGCCGACGGTTCATGTCGTTGTGACCGAACGAGACTATCACCCAGTCGTCCGCATTCAACTTCGAGGCGATACAATCCTCCCATCGTCCCGACTCGCGGAATCGTCGTGCGCTCCATCCGCTCCGCGCGAAGTTGTGCAAGTGCGACGGGTCTTTCATGAACGCTTTCAACGCCTGACCCCAGCCGCACTGCGGGAACCAGTCGGGCGTATAGTCCGCCATGATAGAATCGCCTGCCATGTAGAGATGCGGCTCGACAGGCACTCCCGCCTTGCGCTTGAGCCGCGCCGCCGCCAATGCCGACTCCACGGCGTCATACCATTTGCCTCCGTTCTGGAAGTCGTTAATCTGCCCCCACGACCGGAGATTCCGCGACAGCAAAAGAGAGCCAGAGAAATTCGGCGCGAATCGACAGTCGCTGAGACCATCGAAAATCTCGTCGCCGACCTTCTCCCAAGCCGCCTTGTCGTAGCCGAACCTTAGCCCCTGCTTAATTTTCTCAATGTAGCCAGCATAAAGCGTCAGCGTGCGGTTGCGATGGTAGGTGTAGGGCGCGAGAAACGGGATGCGCAGCAACAGACGGGAGAATCCCCCATCGTCGGAGAGGTCGTCCGGATCAAAACCATGCTCCGGATCGCACAACCAGGCAAAGCACACAGTGAGCTCGCTGTTCAGCATCCTCTGCACCCGTTCGGGACGAGACGCGACATCGTACTGTGCCAGAGCTGCCTGAAGGCGGGCAATATCCTCGTCTGTCGACTTCTCGGATTTTGCGATCTTCATGGCAATGTCGGCCGCCTTTTCCACGAGCAACCTCGCGACATGCCACCTCACGACTGATTCCGCGTCATTCTCGATCTTCCGCGCAAGCAGCAGCATGTCGCCTACGTCGTCTATCGCCGCGCTGACCTCTCCAATCTCCAGCCGCCTCTGGGCCTCAAGGTGTACAAGCACGCACAGGCGCCAGAACTCGCCGATGCGCGGGAACGGTTCGCGCTTCCCCGCAGGGTCGCAGGCCCACCACGTCTTGCGCCGCACGGCCTCGTGGTAAATGGCGAGCGCCTTCGACGACTCTGTGAGGATCGCGTCCTTGTCCTCATCGGTCAGCGGCATCTTGGGGAATCGTTGGATCGGTCCCCTCCCCCTCTCATCGCAGAACAAACTCACGAGAATCGGCAGACCCGTCTTCTCGCTGATGACGTTTGTCACTGCCACCAGCCCGCAATAGACGTTGTCCTCGTCGGACGGAATCTCGAAGTGGTTGTCGAACTTCGACATGTCCGGCGGCGCGCAGTCAAAGGAATTGAATGCGACATACGCAGCGGCGGCGACCAAGATAGCGCCCGCAGCCAACGCAGCGCATTTGATCCCATTCTTTATTCTCCAGTTTTTCACAAGCGAGATTATAGCACAATCTCGACGGTTGCAAGCAACTGGTTTTAACCAGTTTCTTCAACTATTTTTACCGCCTCTTCACTACTCACACCGGCGACCTCCCTCCCCATTTCCACTCGTCCTTCCCCTGCTTATACCCGCAGGTGGCCGCGGGGACAGCCGATGAGATGGTGTTGTTGACTTGCGCACGACGAGAGTCGTGTCGAGCAGTATCTCGCGCGGCGGGAGACTCGAATCAGTCATTCGCTCCAAAAGCGCCTTAAACGCCATGTCCGCAATCTCGAAGCAGGGCTGGCGAACAGAGGTGAGAGACGGTCTCGTTCTGGCCGCCACGCGAACATCGTCGAAACCCGTGACCATGACATCGCCAGGAACGACAACACCAAGTTTCTTCAGGGTCTTTACGAGCCATCCGGCGGCGATGTCGTTCGAGCAGACGATTGCGTCGGGCCGGAACTTCTTGAGTGCCGCGGCAACCGCCTTGCCGTCGGTCGGCTCGCCCACCACGACTGACGCGTGACGCCCCGTCGTGCGAAACACCTCGGCATCTACACCCGCAAAGCGCGTGTGCACACTCTCCGCACACAGGCGGCGCAGGAGACAGCAGATCCTCTTCGCGCCGACCTTCAGGAGATGCGCCGCGACCTTGCGGCCTGAGCCGAAGTTGTCAATGGCCACAAGGTCGTACTTGCTGCGGCCGGGCGATGGAACAATGTCGTAGTCAACGAGGACAACCGGAATCCCTGCCTTGTCGAGAATATCGGAGATGATGCCGTTGAGATGGTTGGCATTTTCCGAGAATCCCACGGGCTGCATGATGACGCCCGCCACGCCAACCGAGGCAAAATGACGCGCGAGCCGTTCCGCCTGCTTGTCGCGCTCATCGTGGTCCACGGCGAAAATGTCGCCCGCGACGAGGTCCATTCCGTACTTGTTGCAGTTGAAGACGAGACCATCCATGATGGCGGAGAAAAACTCGGAGTCAGCAGTCCCCGGAATCGCGAGGCCTATCGTGCGGTTCTTCTGCGAGATGAACGTACCGGCACCCTTCCGAGTCGTGACGAGGCCGAGGCGCTTTAGCTCTGCGACGCTCCTGACGGCACTTGGGCGCGAAACACCGAAACGCTGCATTATCTTGGTGAGACTCGGGAACGATTCCTCGTTGGAATACACACCAGCGCGGATCTCCTTGCACAGCGCCTCCGCTATCTTGCTGTAGCTGGCAATCGCCCCTGCTGCCTCGTCGTTTTGCATGTTCGGCAAGTCCCGATGTTAATTTTACTGCGCCGGTAGGAGTTTCTCGAAGTCCTTTACCCAAAGGTGGTGCCAGGCATCGAGCGTGACGCGCGAGCCGTCGACAAGAAGGAGTTTCACTATGCCCTTCTTCTTCCACTGCGAACGGTCGACTGACTTGATGTCGGAAAGCGGGAACTTCTTGCCGCGCCAGACGAAACCAGAGTCGTCAAACTCGAAACGGAACGAGGCGACGGACGCGAGGTTAAGGCCGATCAGCGCCGACGCGAGAAGGCACAGCGCGGTGAAACCGTATTGCGACTGGATCTTCTGGCGTTTGAACGCCTCAAGCTGAAAGCCCTCCGGCGGCTTCGACTTCTCGATCTTCTCGTAGAGCTCTGCCGCGGGGGTCTTCGGATAGGCAACAAAGCCGTCGTAGCCAAACCAGCATCCCATGCCGAGCATGAGGATGCAGACGGCGAGGTGGCGGTAGAAAAACTCAGGATTGAGCTTGAGCCGTTTCATCTGTCGTCTCCATAGTAGACTGGATCGCCGCGGCGAGTACATACTTTCCGCCAGGCCCCAAGACACGCCCATCCGGCCAGTCCGAGACCGGCTCGACGCAGACAAAACGCCGCCACGAGTCCTCGTCAAAATCGGGAATCGTGCATTCAGAACCAGGATTCCACACGACGACGCGGTCGTTCCCCGAAGACGCAATCGCGACAGCGCGGCGAAGCCCAGTGTCGATCACGGCGAATTCATGGCGCGGCGAAGACGGCAGCGTGAAGACATGGTCGGTGGGATGATCCATCACAAGATCACCCGTCTGCCTATCGTCCTGACCCGAGACGCCGTTGACGAATGAAAGCCCGTCGAGCCCCTTCACAGTCGCGCCGTCGCGCTCGCGAAGAAGAATGTAGGGATGGAACCCGCAACTGAAGCCAAACTGCTCTTTGCCGGTGTTCTCGACTTCCAACGCGATGTTGAGCTTCATCGAAACCGAGACCTTGATCGCAAGGCGGAAATCGTGGGGCCAGACGGCGCGAGTAGCGTCGTCTGACTTGAGGACGAGCGTCACCTCGGTCATCTCGTCGGAATACTCACTCGCCTCGACCTCGAACACCATAGCGCGCGCAAATCCGTGCTGGGGCAGGTCCTTGGAAAAACGCTTGCCGAACTGCGGGAAGCAGACGGGAATCCCGCCGTGGAACGACTCGCCGCGGTTGTAGTCGCGCTTCGAGGGGCGGAAAATGACTTCCGCATGTCCCGTAGGGCGATAGGAGAGGACGTTCGCGCCGAGAAGCGCAACTTCCGCCGTGCCGTACTTGTTTGCAAGGACGACGTTCGGGTAGCCGCAGTGTCCCGGGCGGAACACGATGCGGCCAGGAGCGCCATAGCGGGAATTGAGTTGGTCGATGTTCATTTGGTTTTTGTTAACATTTTATGAGAAAATTAGCCGTGTAGAACGTGTAGAAACATGTAGAAGTTCTACACGATCTACATGTTCTACATGGCTAAAAGAAATATTTTGCAACTGGCTCACAGATGTTTAAAGATCTTTAACGATGTGGTAGGTGCCGGCGGTGTAGCGCTTCGAGGTCGTCTCGCCGGGGAGCGTGACATCGGCCGTCGCGCCTTCGGGGATGGTGAAGTCCCAGACCCACTTCATGCCCAAGTCCGTCTGAGTGCTCTCGTAGCGCCAGTGGCTCTTTATCAGCCCCGCAGCAGACTTGTACTCGGCCTTCACAAAGCCGACGCGCTTGTCGGGCTTGGGAGCCATAATGATATTCTTGAATCCTGGCGCCTTCGGGTCGGCGGCAATTCCAGCTGCAGACTTGTAGATCCACGCAAGAACCGCACCATAGGCATAGTGGTTGAAGCTGTTCATGCCGACGGGTCCAAAGCCCTTCTCCTTTGTGTAGCTGTTCCAGCGCTCCCAGATCGTCGTCGCGCCCTGGTCGACAGAGTAGAGCCACGACGGGTTCTTGTGCTGGAGGAGAAGAGTATACGCAATGTCGGACATGCCGTTCTCTGTAAGCGTGTCCATGAGGATCGACGTTCCGAGGAAGCCCGTCTGCAGGCAGTCGCCGTGGTCGGCGAAGTTGCGCTTGAGCGCCTCGATCGTCTTCGCCTTCGCGTCTCCCTCTACAAGCCCGAGCTTGAGCGCAAAGAGCGCCGGCGTCTGCATGCCGCGCATCGGCTCGACGAGGAGCCCGTCTTCAGGCGAGAAGAAGTTCTTCTTAAGATACTCCTTCGCCTCTTCAGCCATCTTCGCATACTTCGCGGCGTCCTTGCCGATAGCAGCTGCCATCGTCTCCATCATCTGCGCATCCCAGAGCCAGTAACACGCACCGAGATAGTTCCAGTAGAGCTTGGCCTCGGGACGCAGTGCCTTGTTCTTCCACGCCTTGCCGCTGCAACTCTCGAGGTCTTCATAGCCAACCCAGTCTGCCCACTGGTAGCCGCCATTCTCGCCTTTCGTCGCCTCGTAGTCGTACTTCGTCTCGTTGACACGCGCGACGAACTTCTCCATCGCCGACCAGTTGTCCTCGACGAGCTTCGCATCGCCGAACTGCTTCCACACCTGATACGGGGTTATGACGCCGACATCTGCCCAGCCAATGCGCATAGGTTCGTTGCCGTACTGTCCAAGCGGCGCAACGCCCGGGAAGCCACCGAGCGCGTGCTGGTTGTCGCAGAGATCGCGCATCCACTTGCGGAAGAACGAAGAGGTATCGGCGTTGAAGGAGCCCGCCTCGGTAAACACCTGAGTGTCAGCCGTCCAGCCAAGGCGCTCGTTGCGCTGCGGGCAGTCGGTCGGAACGGAAAGGTAGTTAGAGAGCTGTCCCCAATAGACGTTGGAGATAAGCTTGTTGACGTCGGCAACTCCTGTCTCGATCTTACCGATCTCCATATCCTGCTTAATCGAAGTGACAGGAATGGAGCCGATTTCAAGGAACTCCACGTCGTCTGTCGCCGTTATCGATGCGTAGCGATAGCCGAAGAACGTGAATACCGGCACGTAAAACACGAAACCGTCTTTAATCGCATACGGACCGTCTTTCCCGTTGCCGAAAGTGTAGACGGCGCGCATCCCGAGATTTGGAACGCGCAAGTTCTCGCGGTATACGCTGCCGCCAGAACCGTCGTTGCCGCGCGAGCGCTCGCCATTGGCGTCGTTGAGCATCTCGGCGGGGAGGCACGTCAGGACCGTTCCCTCGACGGCCTTGAAGACGAACGCGGGGACTGCCGCACAGTTCTGGCCGAAGTCGACGATAAGCGTCTCGCCCTTCGCAAGCGCGACAGTGGTCTTGCCGTCGAACGAGACATCGCGCAGCTTATGGACACGACCGAAGATCTTGTTCGCCTCGTTGGCGCCGTCGACGCCCTTCCAAATGTATGCTTCTACTGGCTTAAGCGCCTTGTCCATACGACGGCAAATCTCGCCACCCTCCGAGGGAAGTATTTCGCCCTTGAACTCGTCGTTGCGCTCGGCCTTCCTGAACGCCTCGCCGCCAAAGTACGGCGGCACGACGCGCGCATCGTATTCCTCGCCGTCAAAAATCGCTGCGTGCTTGACGGGACCTCCGATCGCGGCTTTCCACTCGTCCGCCTTCGTGCCATAGACCTTGACGGAGCCGTCAGCGAACGTGACATGAAGAACGGCGCGGAAGGCGCTCTTCTTGCCTATGAAGTTTACGATCTTGTCGCGCCACCATCCGGCAGAGACTTCGGCAGCGAAGAAGTTCTTCTCGCCTTTGCCCTTCTTGAGACAGCCTGTGACGTCATAGGTGAACGAACGGCGCGTCTTCTTGACATGCGTAAAGCCCGGCTTGAGCGCCTCATCAGAACCAACCGGCTTGCCGTTCACATAGATTTCGAAGACACCGAGGCCGGTCGTCATCCAGACAGCTGACTTGACCTCGCCTTCGTTCTCGATCTCGCGGACGAACCAGCTCGTGCCGTCGGCCGCTCGCGCACCGTCCTTTGACTGTCCGCTGAACACAGGTGCGTCCGCGACCGATATCCATTCACTCTGTTCCCAGAACGACGAGTCGAGCGCGCCTACGCGCTTGCTCTCAGGATCACACCCGACCACGGCGACGAGCAATGCAGTCATCGGAATCATGATAGTTTTCATTTGTCTCTCCTTATGTAAATTGTCAACCGTGTAGAACATGCAGAAACATGCAGAAGTTCTACACGATCTACATGTTCTACATGGCTAAACAGAAAGCCTTGCAATCGATTCATTGTATTTTACTCAAATAAACCCGCGTCAGTCAAGCGAACGGAGGACAACACCTTTCAAGTACGCCCCTTCGGGGAAAGAGAGAAGTACGGGATGGTCGGCTCCTGCACGCGTGCGCGCAACGACCTGGAACCTGCGATGTGCGTCTTCTGCGGCCTCGGCGAGAACGGTATCGAAAAAGGCCGCATCCATCGCGCCAGAGCACGAGAACGTCGCGAGCGTGCCGTAGGGCTTCAGAAGCTTCATCGCAAGGAGGTTGATGTCCTTGTAGCCGCGCGCCGCCTTCATGAGCTGGCCTTTCGTCGCGGCGAACTTTGGCGGGTCGAGGACGATGAAATCGAACTTCCGCCCCGCGTCGCGGCACTTCCTGAGGAACTGGAAGACATCGGCCTCGACATACTCCATCTTCGTGCCACAGTAGTGCTGAAGTGCCTCGTTCTTCTTCGCGAGCGCAAGCGCGTCGCCGGAAATGTCGACCTGCGTCACGGACTCTGCGCCGCAGGCACGGGCAAAGAGCCCGAAGCCGCCGGAGTAGCAGAAGCAGTTGAGGACATCCGCGCCGTTCGCAAGCCGTCCAACCGTCGCGCGTGCGTCGCGCTGATCAAGATAAAAGCCAGTCTTGTGGCCGCGCCTCACGTCGACGAGAAACTTCACCCCGTTCTCGGCAATCTCCACAAGATCTGGCGGCTCGGCGCCTCGGAGAACCCTGAATGCCGGCTCCGTCGGAAGCCCTTCCTTGGCACGGGAATCGACGTCGCACCGCTCCGACACGCCCTGGCAAAACGGCGCAAACTTAATGAGGGCGTCGGCGATCTCCTCCTTGCGCGCGTCCGCACCGGCAGAGGTAAACTGGCAGACGACATGACCAGCGTAGCAGTCCGCGATAACTCCGGGAAGGAGATCGTTTTCGGCGTTCACGAGACGAATCGCCGTCACGGCGTCGTCAGCGTAGAATGCGGCACGACGTCCGACGGCCTCAGCGACGAGATCGGCTATCGGCGCATCTGGCACAATCCGAACGCGGATCTGGGACGCGGGCGAATACCATCCCTGCCCAAGTTTCGCGCCAGAGGCGTCGCACACCTCGACCATATCGCCGGCCACCGCCTCGCCCGAGGCAATTGCGCCGGAGAACACCCACGGATGTCCTTTTAAGACGCTCCTCTCGCGCCCTTTCCTGAGGACGACGCGCTCCATCACCTGACACGCTTGATTGCGCCGAACTTGCAGACCTGGCCGCACTGCTTGCAGCCGGCACACTGATTGGCGTCGATGACCATCTGGAACGCGCCAGGACGGATTTCCTTGCCGCGAGTCATCGCAGGGCAGCCCATCTTGAAGCACGCGCCGCACGCCTTGCACTTCTCGGGATCGACCTCGCAGAGACCTTCCTTCGTGAGCTTCGCCGCGATGCGGCAGGGAGCATGCGCGATGACGAGCCACGGTTCGCCCGAGTCCATCGCCGTTGAAAGCGTCTTCTCAAGCCCACCCAAGTCATCGGCCGAAACCTTGACGACGTTCTTGTAGCCGCAGGCCTTCGCGATGTCGCCGATCTCGGTGACAGGCGCGGGATCGCCCGCAAGGGTCTTGCCTGTGCCGGGGTTGTCCTGGTGTCCGGTCATCGCGGTGATGCGGTTGTCGAGAACGACGGTCGTGACGGGCGTTCCGTTGTATAGTGCGGAGAGAATTCCAGTGATGCCGCTGTGGAAGAACGTCGAGTCACCGAGAACCGCGCAGATGCGGCCCTTGAGACCCGCCTTCCTCATGCCCGCAGCGTTGCCGATCGACGCACCCATGCAGATCGTCGAGTCCATCGCGTCAAGGGGAGGAAACGCGCCGAGCGTGTAGCAGCCGATGTCGCCAGTGACAGTCGCGCCAAGCTTGTGGAGGACGTAGAAGACGCCGCGGTGCCCGCAGCCCGCGCAGAGAACCGGCGGACGCGTGGGCAATCCTTCGACCGGCTTCGCTACCTTCGCCTTCGGAACGTCACCGAGAATCTCGTGGCGGAGGTTCTGGATGCGGTCGGCGTTGAGCTCGTGCATATTGAGCTCCGTCTTGTGCGCGAGAATCTTGATGCCCATCGCCTTGACCTGGTCCTCGAGGAACGGATCGAGTTCCTCTACGACGAGCAGCTTCTTGACGGACTTCGCGAACTTCGTGACGAGCGCCTTCGGAAGCGGGTTCGTCCAGCCGAGCTTCAGGATCTGGCAGTCGGGGAAAATCTCGCGGACATACTGGTATGCGACGGCCGAGGTGATGATGCCGAGCCCCTTCGCCTTCGCGGAGACCTTTATGCCCTTCGCGGGTTTCACGACCTTGTTGAACTTGGAGCGGTTCGCCTCCTTCTCCATCGCCTCGGTGCGCTTCTGCGCATTCACGCGGTGCTGGCGCGCGAACATCGGAACGGGAATGTTCTTCGCGATGTTCTTCTTGTAGGGGATGAGCGGATGCGGCGCTGGCTTGAAATCACCGAGTTCGACGAGCGAGGCCGAGTGGCTCGTACGCGTCGTGAGACGCAAGATCACTGGCACCTGGAACTTCTCGGAAAGCTCAAACGCCTTGAGCGTCATGTCGTACGCTTCCTGCGAGTCGGCGGGCTCCAGGAGAAGCGCGCGCGCGAACTTGGCGAGGTTGCGGTTGTCCTGCTCGTTCTGCGACGAGTGCATGCCGGGGTCGTCGGCCGAGACGAGGACGAAGCCGCCCAAGGGCCCGACATAGGTGAAAGTCATCAAGGGGTCCATCGCGACGTTCAGCCCGACGTGCTTCATCGCGGTGATCGCGCGCGCGCCAGCCATCGAAGCGCCGACGGCAGTCTCGACCGCGACCTTCTCGTTCACCGCCCATTCACAGCGAATCGTGTCCTTGAACTTCGCTATGTTCTCGAGAATCTCCGTAGAGGGCGTGCCCGGATAGGCCGACGCCACTACACAACCTGCCTGGGCCGCAGCATGAGCGACCGCCTCGTTTGCACTGAGGAACTTCTTCATTTTCTTGTACTTTCTCCTTTAAATTGTTGATTCATCAGAAATTTTTTTTAGCCGTGTAGAACGTGTAGATCGTGTAGAGTTCCTGCATGTTCTTCATGGTTAATCATTTTGAAGGCCGGCGAAATGCGACCGCATATACGCCGACCACGGCGAAGCAAATCGCAGGAACGATGAAAGACGCGCGGAGCGAGGCCTGCGTAAGCTTGAGGTTTGTATCCCACTCGCCCGAGAACATAGGCACGAGCTTCGTCCACAAGGAGTTCGCGTCGCCTATTATGGCCGCCATCCAGGGTGTAAGCAGCGCACCGCCCACGATTGCCATGATGAGCCCGGCCGCGCCAAGCTTGTGCGCCCTCTGGTCCATTCCACCAAGGGCGATGCCGTATATCGTCGGGAACATCAGCGACATAAAGCCCGACATCGCTATGAGGCAAATGACGTTCGCCGAGAACGGAAGACCGTGGACGGTGAAGAGGACCTTCGTCGGCAGATACATTACACCGGCACAGCTGGCTATGGCGGCAAAAGCGAACGCCGCCATTATCAAGGCAGGCTGGACGTACTTCATCGCGAACGTCGCTATCCAGCGGCAGGCAATGAATGTCGATATCGCGATAAGGTAATATGTGGCGCCGTCCTTCGCCGTGACGCCAAGTTCCTTCTGGCAGTAGACGTTCATCCAGGTCCACGCCGCGATTTGGACTCCGACGTAGAACACCTGCGCCACGACGCCAAGATACCAGCGCGGCGAATGGGCGAGAATGGAGAATATCGCCTTGTAGTCGGTCTTTTCCTCAAGCACCGCGTCAACGTCAGTCCTTCCCGAACGGAAGAAGAACACCCATATCGCCGCCGCTATCGCGCAAAGCCCGACATACGGCACGCATACCCAGAAAAGCTCATGATGGACTATCGCGTCGAGTTCGGCGGCAGGCATAACCGCCCTCTCGTCGGCCGTCGCCGGATTGAGGTTCGCGAGGATGAACTGCTGCGCAAGAAGGATGCCAGCGAGAGAGCCTAGAGGGTTGAACATCTGGGCGAAGTTAAGCCGCCTCACCGCCGTCGATTCATCTCCAAGCGCGAGCACGTATGGGTTGCACGTCGTTTCAAGGACGGCACATCCACCGGCTACGACGAAGATGCCGACAATGTAGATCCAGAAGCTCTGCGCGATGCAGGCGGGAACATAGAGGAGAGCGCCAATGACATAGACGCCAAGGCCGACAAGCACGCCGACGCGGTAGCCAGCCCTCTGAATGAGCAGCGACGCAAAGATCGCAATCACCGAGTAAGCCCCGTAGAACGACACCTGGACAAAGCCCGCCGTGGACTGGCTCGTGCGGAATATCTTCTGGAACGCCGGCACGAGGTTGTCGGTCATGTTATTGAGAAGTCCCCAGAGCGCGAAGCAGCTGACGAGCATCGCGAATATGCCAAGGTATTTGCGCGGGACCATGCTCTCTCCTCCTATTGTCACTAACTGCGGCCCTTAGCCGCGGATCTTCTTGACGAGCGCCGAGGCATCGGCTGCAAGCTTCTCAATCGCGGCATAGTCGCCAGCGGCAAGCGCGTCCTTCGGAACGATCCACGTACCACCGCAGGCAACGATTTCGGGGACGGCGAGGTAATCGCCTACGTTCGAGAGGTTGACACCGCCAGTCGGCATGAACTTCACGCCGGTGAAGCGGAACGCGCCAAGAAGGTTCTTGATCATCTTGACGCCGCCTGCGGCCTCGGCCGGGAAGAACTTGACCATCGGCGCGCCCGCCGTGAGCGCCTGCGAAAGCTCGCTCGCCGTCGCGATACCTGGACAGAACGGGAACTGCTCCGCCTTCGCCGCCGCCATGATTACTGGGTCGAAGCCAGGCGCGACGCCAAAGACAGCACCCGCCTCCTTCGCTGCGCGAAGCTGCTCGACAGTGAGAATCGTGCCTGCGCCAACGATCGCCTCGGGCACTTCGCGCTTAATCGCGGCGATTGCGCCGGCAGCGGCCTTGGTGCGGAAGGTCACTTCCAATACAGGAAGACCGCCCTTCACAAGCGCCTTCGCAAGCGGGACTGCCTGCTCTTCCTTTTCGATAACGATTACCGGGATGATCCCCGCCGACTTGAGTGTTTCAACGATGTTCATGATGTTTAGTTGAAAAGTTGAAGGGTTGAAAAGTTGAAAGGTTGAAAAGTTCTACCGGTCGACGCGGGCGGAACCTCCGCCGACCATTTTCTCGACGTCGGCCTTCGTCGCCATCGAAGTGTCGCCGGGAGTCGTCATAGCGAGCGCACCATGCGCCGCGCCGTAGTTGACTGCCTTCTCGGCGTCGTCGAAAGTCATGAATCCGTAGACGAGCCCCGAAGCGAACGAATCGCCGCCGCCAACGCGGTCGTAGATCTCGAGCCCCGGGCGCTTGATCGACTCGTGCAACTCGCCCTTGTACCAGCAAATCGCCGACCAGTCGTTTACCGTCGCGGACTTGACCGAACGAAGCGTCGTCGCCACGGCCTTGAAATTCGGGTAGATCGAGACGGCCTTCTCGATCATCTTCTTGAAGCCCTCGATCGGGAGCGTCGTAAGGTTCTTGTCAACGCCCTCGACCTCGATGCCGAGCGCCGCGGTGAAGTCTTCCTCGTTGCCGATCATGACGTCGACGTACTTCGCGATCTCGCGGTTAACTTCCTGCGCCTTTGCCTGGCCGCCGATCGATTTCCAGAGCGAAGCGCGGTAATTGAGGTCGTAGCTCGTGACGGTGCCGTACTTCTTCGCGGCCTTGAGCGCCTCGATCACGACGTCGGCCGTCGTCTCAGAGAGCGCGGCAAATATGCCGCCCGTGTGGAACCACCTGACGCCTTCCTTGCCGAAGAGCTGCTCCCAGTCAATGTCACCGGGCTTGAGCTGGCTCACCGCCGTAAGCCCGCGGTCGGCACAAGACCTGGCACCGCGGCAGCCGAAACCGCGCTCCACGAAGTTGAGCCCGTTCCTGACCGTGCGGCCGATGCCGTCGTAGGGGACCCACTTGACATGGCTCGTGTCGACACCGCCCTGAAGCATGAAGTCCTCGACGAGGCGCCCGACGGGATTGTCGGCAAAAGCGGTCACCGCCGTCGTCTTGAGCCCGAAGCAGCGACGAAGTCCGCGGACGACGTTGTATTCGCCGCCGCCTTCCCAGACCTTGAAATCGCGCGCAGTGTGGATTCGCCCATCGCCCGGGTCGAGGCGGAGCATTATCTCGCCGAGACTCGCCGCATCCCACATCGCCGTTCCAGGCGCCTTTACCTTCAGTCCTTCCATGTTTCCCTCCGTTTCTGCTTGTTCAATTCCTCGTGACGTCGCAGTCGTCGCCTTCGCCGCCGTATGGTGGCGGAGAGACGCGCGCACGAAAATCCTGATAGTCCCAGCTCGACTCCATCAGCGCGAGCTGGTACTCGCGATAGCCCTCGGTCCAGATCATCCAAGCGATCAAGATGCGGATAAATCCCCAGCCCCCGCCGTAGACAATCGCATGAAGGCCCGAGAGACCGAGAAGAATCGCGAACACGCGGCCAACCCACATCGCGACGAAAGTCGCCTTGGGGCGCGAGAGGAACGCGCGGAGAACGCTGCGGAAGATACGCCCGCCGTCAAGGGGGAAGCCAGGGAGGAGGTTGAAGCCGCCAAGCATTAGGTTGAGCCACATGAGGTAGAAGAGCGCATACCTGAGCCAGTGGTTCTCGATCGGGAAGAAGATAAGCGTAAAGAATCCGATAGCTGCAAGGGCAAACGAGACGAGCGGCCCAGCAAGCGCAGTGAGGAACTCCTGCCATGCCCTTCGCGGGAGGGAGATGAGCGAGGCGCAACCGCCAAGAAGCGAAATCGTGATGTCGGTCGTGCGGTAGCCGAATAGCCGCGCCGTCAGGGAGTGTCCGAACTCATGGAGGACTATCGACAAGGCAAGCAAAATCGCCTCTGTCATGCCTTCCGTGAACGACGCGCCAGACCCTACGAAAAGCAGAAGGAGAATCGCGAACGAGATATCGACGTAGACCGGTATCCCGAACGCCTCGCAAAGCTTGAATCTATTTCCAAAAACCAACATGATGATATTATACCAAAATGGCCTGCCTACTGTGTCAGTTTACTGTGTCAGAGGGGTCTGACCCTAAAGTCGCAATTTTTTAGTATAATTTACGCCACCTGTTATGGACGGAGAAGTAAAGAGACTGCTTGGCAAATATGCTGCGAAGTACGAAAAGGCGGAATTCCTCGAGGGAGATCCGTCGCGCTTCATGCATCTCGTGACTGGCGCGGCGAATCAGGAAGCGACGGCGTTCGTCGCCTCGGGGCTAAGCTTCGGCTCGAGGAGCCAGTTCCTGCCGCGCATACAGTGGCTTCTCGACTGCGCCCGCGGCGATATGGACCGCTGGATCAGGACAGGCGCGTTCGAGCGCGACATGAAGTGCGGCGACTCGCGTTGCTTCTACCGCTTTTTCACCTACTCCGACATGCACCGCTTCTTCGCGCGCTACCGCGAGATAATGGAGCAGCACGGCTCGCTCGGCGGGTTCGTGCGCAGCGTTGCGAACGGCGACGCCACAGCGGCTGTCGAGGCAATCTGCCGCCGCTTCAACGAAGGCGAGCCATGCGGCGTCGTGCCGAAGGACCCCCATTCCGCCTGCAAACGCGTCTGCATGTTCCTGAGGTGGATGGTGCGCACCGACTCGCCGGTCGACCTCGGGCTCTGGGCAGACTTCATCGACCGCCGCACGCTCGTCATTCCCCTCGACACGCATGTCGTGCAGGAAGCGCGGCGACTCGGGCTTCTCACAAGCGCCTGCACCTCGATGTCAGTCGCGCGGCGGCTCACGGCAAAGCTCGCGGAGGTATTTCCCGACGATCCATGCCGAGGCGACTTCGCGCTCTTCGGATATGGCGTTGACGAATCAAGCAGCG
>Ga0310786_10005603_pt1 | contig 16967 bp, 14 predicted proteins | sample AusTroGonzalo_MG_FD_203881 | JGI IMG/M metagenome (GOLD analysis project Ga0310786, IMG submission 203881) | Bovine rumen microbial communities from tropical cattle in Woodstock, Queensland, Australia - Gonzalo_03 (v2) (version 2) | ecosystem: Host-associated > Mammals > Digestive system >... | reverse complement strand
CTGGACATACCTGAGGATTACTACGCTAACATGTTCGCTACGGCAGCGCACAACGCACTTGCATTAGGCATTGAGATCGCCTTCCCCACAGCGATGACGATCCAGCCGCTCATTGCTAAGGCGTTCAGAGGAACAGTCGCAGTTTCCGTCGCAGCCGCGATACCCAACGAAGCAAGTATCAAGACACTCATAGCGAAGGCAGATGCACAGATGCTCTCCATCGCTACAGCTAGCGGATATCAGAGCGATTCCGTCTCGGCGAGGGCTGGAGCCGTCGCCGCGGCAGCGCCCGCAGCAGCCGTCGAGGCAGCGCCCGCAGCAGAGAGTGTGAAAGAGGATGAACCCGAGGAAGTAAGCGAGGAGGATGCAGCAGCAGGCCTCTCGGCACTCTTCGGATGAAATTTAAAGGAGTTGAATTAAATGGAGTATATCTACAGCGCAATGGTGCTCTACTCTGCTGGCAAGGACATCACCGAGGACTCGATTAAGGCAGTCCTCACAGCCGCCGGAGTCGACGCTGACGCAGCAAAGATCAAAGCATTGGTTGCATCTCTCGAGGGAGTCGACATCGCAGATGCTATCGCGAACGCCGCAGTCGCAGCGCCCGCAGCAGCACCCGCAGCCGGAGCCGCCCCCGCAGCAGCCGCCGCACCCGCAGCAGCCGAGGAGCCCGAGGTTGAGCAGGTCAGCGAAGAGGATGCAGCAGCAGGTCTCTCTGCTCTCTTCGGATGAACGCAAGTTGATTCTAAAGAGCCAACACAAACCTTTTACCACACCCTTGTGGTTTTTCTTCCAATCGTTACGCAATCGGATTTTTTCTTTGCGCACTGTCTCATGCCGAGGCCCTCTCGGAACCAAGGGTTATACGGACGAACACACATCGAGTCCCGATTCGCCATGGGAGATGTATTGGTCGTAGCATGCGGGGGCGCCGCCGCCAACATAGTCGACGACTATCTGGAGAATTTCGATCCGGACCATCTAATGTTCGACGACGTGGCCCTCATCTCCCGGGGCAAGGCCACTGCCACCTGGCAGGAGGTGGTCAAGAAGGTGAAGGGATATCGCGTGGTGGTCCCCTTCGCCGTCCTCGGCGGAGAGACGGGCACCGACATGATCAAGGACGTCATCATGCTCGCCAGGGACAACAGATGCAAGGTCGTTTCCGTGTTCGGCATCCCGATGGCATTCGAGGAGATACGCCGCGACAGGGCGCTGAAGAACCTCTCAGGACTGGTCGCGCTGTCGGATGTGAGTCTGGTGCTGGATATGCAGAAGTTCGTGGACCTCAACCTGGGGATCAATCAGAACAGGGATTGGGTGCAGTTCCTGAAGATGAGCGACCGTATGGTGATGTTCGCGGTCATGTCCCTGGTCAGATACATGGACGGGCCCTTCTTCACGACGTTCACCAATTCCCTTTACGCATTCGTCATACACAACGAGATGTTCCCGGTGGATGCCGCGATGAAGGGGTGGGAGAGCCTGTGGTTCGACAGGAACCCGCAGCTGGATGATGCGGTCATAATGGTGGGGGCCAGCACCTCGTCCGCGGAGATGGATGACATCCGCGACAACATCGTCAGGAAGTACGGCACCCTGCCACAGATTGTCAAGCGCAGCGACCCGGACGATTCCAAGGTCATAGTTTTGAAGGCGGTCAGGTCGTTCTGACGGTCATTCCTTCTTGTCCTTCTGCCAGGACTTCCCGTACTTCAGATATTTGGCGGCATCGCCGAAAACGCCCATGAGGGTGTTGTACTCGTACTTCGTGGGTATGGCGCGCCCCATCATCCTCCTGAACATGATGCTGGTGTTGCTCCTCCTTTCCCTCGGGTAGTCGATGGCATCCAGAAGATCCCCGAAGTAGGCGAACATGAGCTCCTTCTCCCTCTTGTCCGCAGGCTCCGGTCTTCTGGGCTCGGTGTGCATCGCCAAGAAGAATTCGTAGAGCACTGTGTGGGTAGCGTGCGAGAGGTTCAGGATGGGATACTCCTCGCTGGCCGGTATCGTGACCAGCACATCGCAGTAGTTCAGCTCGTCCTGCAGGAGCCCTATGTCCTCCCTTCCGAACACCACTGCGATCTTCTCCGTGTATCCCCTGCAGTGCTCGGCGAACTCCCTGACGGGCATGGGCACGCGGGTGTAGTTGCGGTCGCCGCTGGTCACGACACCGCTCGTACCGACCACCATGAAGCAGTCCTGTGTCGCTTCCTCCAGGGTGTTCACCATGACTGCATTGTCCAGGATGTCAGCCCCGTGCTTCGATCTGCGATAGGCATCGTCCCCGAGCTCGCAGGGATTGACAAGGTAGAGCTCCTTCATGTCGAAATTGGCCATCGACCTGGCGATCGCTCCGACGTTCCCTTCGTATTTGGGACCGACAACCACAACACGGATTTCCGGCATAATGACGACAGGACCGAATTGCTACATAATGGCTTTGAAACTCAGGAATCATCAAGCTCAGTATGGAACATATGCCATGTTGCGTCCGGGGGAATCACCGTTCATAGTTTTTTCAACCCTTTTCTTGAGAATGTTCAATCAACCGCGATATCAGAACGGAATCGGCATTCGTCGATCCCAATTCAAATCTCTGTTCAAGGAGCAATTGGTAGGATAGGCGCCGGAAGAAAACATCAGACACGTATGCATATCACAATTCCATATTCGATCTGAGATTGACGTCTCCATCAGAGGCCTCTTATCCTGCAGGATCCATCTCGGGACTTTATTTCGCTTGGATGACAGCGGATATGGGCCGAGTGAACCTGAGCAGGTTATCTATATCAACAGGTTAGGCCTAGGGAGACCCAGTCTGCCGAATATCGGCGAGGAAGAAGATCACATGGACATACCCAAGGATCACCCAAGATACAAATCACTGATGACCAGAGAGCGTCTGGCACATATGGTAGAGGAGGGTCTCGTCACCCCTACCGGACTGATATCCCACGGAAGGGGGGAGGCCTACGACTATCTCATGGGAGAGAGGAGCATCCCTCCCTCGATCGAGGCGGAGAAGGTGGCCGCCGCCTATCTGCTCAGGGCGAAGAACCCGGTCGTTTGCGTCAACGGCAACGCCGCAGCGCTCGATCCCGAGAACCTCATCGCGCTGGCCAAGGCCGTGCCTGCCAAGATGGAGGTCAACCTCTTCCACAGGACGCCGGAGAGGATGGAGGGACTCATCTCCTATCTGGAATCCAAGGGAGCGGAGAACGTCCTGGGACGTGTGCCAGACTGCAGGATCCAGGGTCTTAACCATGACCGTGCCCTCTGTACCAAGGAGGGCATCTTCGACAGCGATGTCATCATCGTCCCCATAGAGGATGGGGACCGCGCCGAGGCCTTGGTGTCCATGGGGAAGGTCGTCATCTCGATAGACCTCAATCCCCTCTCCCGTACGTCGCGCAAGGCCACCGTCCCGATATCGGACGAGATGTCCCGTGCGTTGGAGAACATCATCCGTTTCGTAGGGGAGCTCAGGGGCGACGATGAAGCAACCTTAAAACTAATAGAGCAATACGACAGCGAAAGGAACCGTCGCGAGACCATAGAGTACATCTGTGATGCGCTCAAAGCGGGTCTCGGAACGGGAGATGATTGAATGGATGACCTTCTAAAGCAGGGATCCCTGAAACTGCACTGGGTGGAGAACCACATGCCCGTGCTCCAGGAGATCAGGAAGAACTTTATCAAAGAGCAGCCGCTGGCAGGACTGAAGATAGGCATGGCCCTCCACACGGAGGCCAAGACAGGCATGCTCGCCATCACTTTGGCCGACGCAGGCGCGAACGTGCGCCTCGCGAGCTGCAATCCTCTGTCCACGGACGACTCCGTCGCGATGGCATTGCGCGACGAGTTCGGTCTTGACGTATATGCGAAGAAATGGGAGTCGCAGGAGGAGTACTACGCGAACCTCAACACCGTTCTCAACATGCACCCCGATTTCATTATCGACGACGGTGCGGACCTCATCACGATCGCCCATACCACGCGCACGGAGGTCCTCGGCAACATCAAGGCCGCCAACGAGGAGACCACCACAGGCGTCACTCGTCTCAAGGCCATGGCCGCCGACGGGACACTTAAGTTCCCGGTCCTGGACGTGAACGATGCAAAGATGAAGTTCCTCTTCGACAACAGGTACGGCACCGGACAGTCCGCCTTCGACGGATGGATGAACTCCTCCAACCTTCTGGTGGCGGGCAAGACCACCGTGGTGGCCGGATACGGCTGGTGCGGAAAGGGCATAGCCATGAGGGCCAAGGGACTCGGGGCCTGCGTCATCGTGACGGAGGTGGATCCGGTCAAGGCGATAGAGGCCAAGATGGACGGGTTCAGGGTCATGAGGATGATCGACGCGGTCAAGGAGGCAGACATCATCATGACGGTCACCGGATGCAAGGACATCCTCACTGCGGAGCACTTCAAGGCGATGAAGGACGGCTGCGTCATAGGCAACGTCGGTCATTTCGACAACGAGATCAACAAGAACGACCTGCAGGCGTTATCGGAGTCCTGCATCCGCGTCCGCGAGTTCATCGACGAGTACAAGATGGCCGACGGCCGTCGCATCTACCTTATCGCGGAGGGCCGTCTGATGAACCTGGCCGCAGGCCAGGGACACCCGTCCGAGATCATGGACATGAGCTTCGCCACCCAGGCGCTGGGCATAGAGTACATGACCAAGAACTACCAGGACATGGAGCCGGTGGTCCACAGGGTCCCCGATGATATCGATTCCAAGATTGCCAGCATCAAGCTGAAGTCCTTGGGCATCACCATCGACAGTCTGACCGAGGAGCAGATAAGGTACACCTCGGGCTGGAAGGAAGGCACATGACAGATCCGTTCCTGTCCGTCTACGGCCATGTGACCGTCGATCAGATCGTCTCGGTCAGGAAGTTCCCCGCGGACAACACCACGGAGGACATCGTCACCAAGATGACCACCCTCGGCGGTACCGGCACCAACATCGCCATGGCCGCCGCCAGGCTCGGATGCCCTACGGCCCTGTGCGCCTTCGTCGGGAACGATTTCCCGGGGATGTACGAGAAGCAGATCCAGGAATCCGGCCTCATAACGGACGAGTTCCTTCACGTGGACAAGTACGAGACGTCCGGCGCAGTCGTCATCAACGACCCGTCCATGGTCCAGAAGGTCGTCTTCTTCCAGGGCCCCCAGGGGTTCGCCGACGACATCGGCATCTTGCTGACGAAGAATGCCAAGAAATCCAAGTTCACACACTTCTGCACCGGCCAGCCCTCGTACTACCTGAGGGTCATGGACGAGCTGTTCGGTAAGACGATCATCGCCGTCGACCCGGCACAGGAATCCCACAGGATATGGAACTCGAACAACTTCCCCAAGGCCATGTTCAGATCCAACATCCTGTTCTGCAACAACTTCGAAGCGGAGTCCCTGAAGAAGTATCTCGGTCTGGACGACATCATGGATGCCGCCGCGGACCTGGTGGTCTGCACCCACGGGAGCGAGGGGAGCACCGCCAAGATCGGAGGGGAGATCGTCAAGATCCCAGCGGTCAAGGCGGACAGGGTCGTCGACCCTACAGGATGCGGGGACACATACAGGGCCGGATTCTACACGGCGATGTACAAGGGATTCGATATCCCGGAGGCGCTCACCCTGGCGGCGACCGTATCGTCGTTCGTCATCGAGGAGACGGGTGCCCTGACGCACATCCCCACATGGGACCTCGTCATGGAGAGGGCCGAGCCCTACCTGAAAGAGATCTCATGACGCTGTATGCCATAACCGGTACCCCCGGCACAGGCAAGACCTCCGTGTCATCGGAGCTCAGGTCCAGAGGGTACCGTGTGATCGATATCAACGAGCACATACGCGCCCATGGGCTCCTTGGGGACCTGGATGAGGCCAGGGACACGCACGAGGTGGACCTGGACCTCCTGAACGATTCCTTGGAGGGATACAGGGCCTCCGATGACCTGTTCCTCATGGACAGCCACCTGTCCCATTTCATGGACTGCAGCGGGATCATCGTCCTCAGATGCTCTCCGGAGGTCCTCGCCGCAAGGCTCGAGGCGAGGGGATACGGTTGCAGCAAGGTCCTGGAGAACGTTCAGTCCGAGGTCCTCGACGTGATCCTTTGCGAGGCGACGGATACGAACATCCCGGTGTTCGAGGTAGATTGCACAGGGGGAGACCCCTCCGTTTCGGCGGACTCCATAGAAAAAATACTAAAAGGGGAATCCGACGATTACCTACCAGGAAAGACCGATTGGTCTATGGAGATGGATAGATGGTTCTAGATGGACAGAGATCGAGGGTCGATTTCGCGTTGGCCCCGGTCGCGAAGGTGCTAATCAACGTCAATCCCAACGTGATCTCGTGGATCGGCCTCATCCTGGCCTTGGCCTGCGGAGTGGTGTTCTACTTCAGCGGCAACCCGGACAGGGAGTGGCTGCTGATCGTCGGAGCGGTCCTGGTCATCGTCTCAGGCTATTTCGACGCTCTCGATGGGAAGATTGCAAAGCTTGCAGGCAAGTGCAGCCCGAAAGGGGACTATCTCGATCATGTGTTCGACAGATATGCGGACGTGTTCATGATCGGCGGTATCGCATTCTGCGCATACTGGTGCAACCCCTACCTCGGTATGTTGGCCCTTGTGGGTGTCCTGCTCACGTCATACATGGGTACGCAGGCCCAGGCCATCGGCGCCCCACGTCTCTATGCGGGATTGCTGGGCCGTGCTGACAGGGTCGTCCTTTCCACGCTGTTCCCATTGCTCCAGGTAGCGATGGGCGCGCTCGGATACGGATCGTTCGACATAAACCTCGGATCCTGGGAATTCAACATCAACTGGCTCGAGATCATGATGCTCTGGTTCGCCGTCGTCGGTAACATCACGGCGGTCCAGAGGGCAATAATCACTTGGAAGAATCTGGGAAAGATGGAGAAGGAAGGCAAGCTGTGACCTTCAGCTGTCCGATCTCTCTAGAAACAGGGCCGGCCCTTCTGTTGAAGGATGGAAACACTTCCGCGGAAGGATCGGTCTTCTTTATTGTTTTTCTTCAGAAATTGCCCCTTTTGTGTATTTGATAAGAATCGTAACCAGTTCCGAACTAGTTACGATTCTGTCTGTGGGTAACTCTACCCCAAAAAACGCTTTGAATCCAGCTAATTCTCCGGGACCATGGCCTCATAACCTGCATTTGCAACAGTTGAGCATCTCGCAGGGTTTGTTGCTTATCTTCCATTTGAGGGCCCACATCTTGATATCGAGGATGATGTCGGTCATCTCCAGACCGGCCTGAGTGAGCCTGTATTCGCTCTTTATCGGGACCGTCGATGTATCAACGCGGTGCTCTATCAGTTCCTCCGTCTCAAGTTCCTTGAGCCTTTCGGTGAGGATCTTCGGAGTGATGTCCCCTAGCTTGGCACGGAGCTCGGAGAACCTCATCCAATCCCCTCCCCTCCTCATCTCGAAGAGGATGACCATGGCCCATTTCTTGGAGAGGTAGTCGAGCGTGTTGTAGACTGTGCAGGTTTCATGCATGATTACCAACTAGAAACTCGGAGCTATTTATATCTTAGTATCTATTTAATATCTAATATCAAAAAGATATTATGAGGTATGACAATGAAATGCATGCAATGCGAGGAGAGCATCGCCGGTACGGGATGCATTAGGAATGGAGTATGCGGGAAGTCCGCCGCCCTGGCGGACGATATGGACAGGCTCATCGCAACGCTCATCGAGATATCCTTGGCCACCGATGGCTGCAGCAACGCCCAATTCCTGAAGGAGGTCGACGAGCACATAGTGGATTCGCTGTTCATGACGCTGTCCAATACCAACTTCGACAAGCAGAGGATAGATGATGCCATCAGGAAGAGTGATTCGCTTATGGAGAGGGCGGGAAAGAAGTACTGCCTGTTCGGCGGGGACTACGGTGTGGACACCTACGATTCCAACGAGGACCTGAAGTCGCTCAAGCAGCTGCTCCTCTTCGGATTGAAGGGATTGGCGGCCTACTACCATCACGCATACGTCCTCGGAGCGGCGGATATCTGCGTCACCGCCTTCATCAGGAAGGCATTGGCCGCCATTAAGAAGGATTGCGGATCAGATGAGCTGATCCTACTGAACATGGAGTGCGGAGAGGTCGGTGCGAAGGCCATGGCGCTTCTGGACGAATACAATGTCGGAAGCTACGGGAAGCCCGAGATCACCCAGGTCAAGACCTCTGTCGGCAACAGGCCCGGAATACTCATCACCGGTCATGACCTGAAGGATCTGGCACAGTTGCTGGAACAGACCAGGGGGACCGGTATAGACGTCTACACCCACGGAGAGATGCTTCCTGCCCACGCGTATCCCGCGTTCAAGGAGTTCGACAACCTCGTGGGCAATTACGGGAACGCCTGGTATCTCCAGAAGGACGAGTTCGAGAGATTCAACGGTCCGATTGTCGCCACCACCAACTGCGTGCTCATACCAAAGGACAGCTATCGCGAGAGGCTGTTCACCACGGGTACCGCAGGTATCGAGGGCGTGAAGCACATCCCATCCAAGGATGGCATCAAGGATTTCTCAGAGGTTATCGAGATGGCAAAGAAATGCGCAGCGCCCACCCAGATAGACGACAAGGTCCTTACCATCGGTTTCGCACACGACCAGACCCTGGCTCTCGCCGAGAAGATCATCAGTGCTGTGAAGGACGGGGCCATAAGGAGATTCGTCGTAATGGCAGGATGCGACGGCAGGGAGAAGGGAAGGGATTACTACACCAGGTTCGCCCAGGACCTTCCCGGCGATACTGTCATCCTGACCGCCGGCTGTGCGAAGTACAGATACAACAAGCTGGACCTCGGCGACATAGGCGGCATCCCCAGGGTGATCGATGCCGGCCAATGCAATGACTGCTATTCTCTGGTCGTCATCGCCAACGCGCTTGCCGATGCCTTCGGGACCGATGTGAACGGACTGCCGCTATCGTTCAATATCGCCTGGTACGAGCAGAAGGCCGTCCTTGTTCTTCTGGTCCTGCTGAATCTCGGTGTCAAGGATATCATGCTGGGTCCCAGACTGCCGGTCTTCCTGACGCCCGGTGTTACCAAGGTGCTAGTCGAGAACTTCGGCATAAAGGCGAACAGCGAGCCTGCAGCCGACATGGTCATCCTGAACATCAGGTGATCGGTCAAACATTTCCGGGGTCGGATCCTTATCCGGCCCTGCCCTTTCTCTCATCAACTGCATGTATCCGGCGAGGGTCATAGCGTCATGCGAGGACAATGTTCTGCGACGGCCGAATCGATTCGGCAGGCAGGGATCGGATCGTCGGTGTTGCCGTCATTCCAATACGATCCATGAACCGTTCTTCCTCGCGCCCGTCCTCCTGATCAGGCCTTTGGATTTCAGCGTCTTGATTATCCCGTTGACGTCCCCTTCCGTCCAGCCTGTGGATTGACGGATGCTCTTGAGGGTCACATGCGGATCCGCTGACATGAGGGCGAGTATCTTGGACTCCCTGTCGGAGACCTCGACCTTGACCGGCACCTCCTTCTCTTCCACGGTAGTATCTTCGATGATATCCTCGTTAGTATCCTCGATAACATCTTCGTTTGCTTCTTCGGGAGCATCCTTGGGGGCGTCCTCCGGCGCGGGGCGGCGTTCGAATATGATCTTGAATCCTTCCGCGCTGTCCTCGTATGTGTATCCGACATTCGCCTTGTCGCATTCTTCGAAGATGGTCTTGAACCCAGTTCCGAACCTGTCGATCGTCCCTTTGAAGTAGAGCACCTCGGCAATGCGGGTGTTGCGGAGGATGGACTGCTGCTTGCCTTCGGCGAACATCTGCGGATCCGTTCCGTATGGCATCGAACCCGGATTGATGATGCAGACCCTGCTGGGAGAAATGCCGATCTCGCATCCGGGCTGAGTGTTGTATCTCATATGTGTGAAGCAGTTCACTACCGCTTCCCGGATGGCCCTGATGGGGACCTTGGTCCTTTTCACGCCGAGCTTCCCATCCATCTGCGCTGTGGTGCTGACGATGAATTCGACACCCTCCTCGATGCACTCCATTATGTTCCCCTGGAGGTCGCCAATGCTGAGGGGCGATTGCATCTCGTCATCGTCGTACGTGGTCAGTCTGAGGCCCATCGGGTTCTCCATGGAGAAAAGGTAGTATCCTGCATTGTTCAGCTTCCCGTCGTAGGAGAGGAGCTTCAGGCGTCCGAGGGTGTCCGTCATGTCGCGGTACATGAACGTGAGGCGGCCCGTCTCGTTGGATTCGTCCACGTAGCGGATAAGGACATCTTCGCTGATGGATTCGATCCCGTGTCCCGAAGGTTTCGTCTCCCATCTGTCAATCTCGCTGCAGCGCGATTCCAGCATGGGCAGGAACTGATTGCTGGTCATGAGGACGTCGTCCTTGTCCGAACGGATGTAATAGCGGCCGTACGCGATGTATGGCTTGTTGTTCCCTTCAGCGGCGACCTCGATGACATTCTTCCCGTCGTGCTTGATGATGGATATGTTGGGGGTGACCCGAGGATATATGTTCTCGCTTATGGCCGCAGCTATGATCTTCTTGGTATCCGATTCGACGAGGAAGTCCAGGTTCGGTTTCCCGTCATTTGCGATGCCGAAGAAGACCGTGCCCTTGCCATGTTTGTTGAGCATCGCGCTCAGGGAGATCACGCCCTGTTTCACTTCGTTTATCGTCTTCTTGAACTCGATATCCTCGGACTCTTCGAATGCGGTCATATCCGTCACTTTAAATTATTTTATGTTATGTTATCTTATTCTATTTTATTTTATATGTGAAGATGAAGAAATTGATAAGGGTGACTAGTGGGTCCGAGATTTGGGCTCTTTTTTCTTATTTTATTTTATATTATAATACTCAGCCCGATCAAGTCGTTCAATGGATATATTGTTGCGAGAAACTTATGATATAATTGAACGAAGTAGTATGTTTGCTGGTAGTCCGTTGAATAGACAACTTGAATCTGTTTTGAGAATATCGATCGATGAAGGGTTGTTACACTTTGTGCTAAAGAGATGTATCAGATTAGAGGATAACCGGGATTGGGCCAAATCAAAAGGCGGACTATTATCCAAATTCGATAAAGCGGTCAGGTTGGTCGCGATCAGCCTACTGAGAAGAGCGACCAAAATAGAGGATGGCAACATTACCATGGTCACAACACGTGATGCATATTGCTGCAATCCAAAGTATGTGGTCGAATACTTGAATGAGGCCAATGAGCATTTCAATTTATTCTGGAGTTTTCCGAACACATCGGTGAGGGAAAGGAATAGTTTTCCCGATAATGTCAATGTGGTGCCCGGTTTCTCCTTTGATTTCTACAAGGCAATCTCATCCTCGAGGGTGATAATCGACAATTCAATAGAGAGCCTGATCATGGGTTATAGAAAGAAAGAAGGGCAGTTCTCAATAGTCATGTGGCACGGATCGTACGGGTTGAAACGTTTCGATAGAGGTGTGGATCCCAAGTGGGTTTCCCTCGGACATAAGTTCGGTTCCGAGACGGATGTATGCTTTTCGAACAGTGCATATGAGACCGAGATAATGAAGGGATCGTTCTTTCCGCACACGAACATAATCGAATGTGGAAAACCGGTCAACGATATCCTATTCAAGCACGGGGAGCCTGATTTCAAGAATAAAGTGAAACAGATCAGGGCCGATCTTGGAATCGAGGATGGTACAAAGATAGCATTGTTTGCTCCTACATACAGATACGGTTCCAATACGCTGCAGGTTTTAGATTTCGAGAAGGTCAGGGATTCTCTAACGAAGAGGTTCGATGGAAAGTGGCTGATACTATACCGTGCTCATTACGAGACTATCAAACACGGGTATGATGCAGAACTGTTGGACTGTGTCTTGGATGTCTCATCGATCGATGATATAACAGAATTGATGATGATTGCAGATGTCGGGATAACAGATTATTCATCTTGGATCTGCAATTATATCTTGTTGGATAGACCCTGTTTCCTGTATACGCCGGATCTGCAGGACTTCGAGAGGACCAAGGGGTTTTACCACCCTCTGGATGAGACCCCTTTTTTGATTTCATGTTCGACTGAAGAGTTATGTTCTGAAATTGAGAATTACAATTCCAAAGAACAATCCATTAGCATGAAGGATTACCTTAGAAAGGTGGGGTTCGTGTACAATCCCAATAGCTCTAGGAATGTTGTTACCTTAATCAGAGAAAAATGTGGAACCGGCAAGCAACGATCCGGGTGTGTGCTGCCTACGCAAATTGCAGTTTAGGTCAGGAACCCTCTTTGTGCGCCCCATCCATCAGATCCGTCGCTTTCTCGAGATTCTTGGGTACACCCATCCCGTCGCGATATGCCTTTCCCAATCTTTCTCTGAGCTCCAAATTGCCATTATCCGTTTCGGATTGTGCATATTCTATCATGGTCTTGAGGGATTCCGGGGTGTTCTTCATCCATAGGATTTCGAAATACTCACATTTTGCCCAGGCGAGATTTTGATCGGCCGCTTTCTTCATCCATTCGATCGCGGCATCGAGATCCTTGGGTACGCCCCTCCCATCCCTATACATGCGGGCGACACGTCCCTGAAGATCCCTTTGTCCTTTCTCTGCGAACGGCAATGCGAAATCGAACATCTCCTTATCGGTTTCCGGAGTATCCATTTCCCAAAGGATATCGACATATTCCCATTTGGACCAATTGGGTTTGCCCTTGTGGGTTTCCTTCATGAGATCCGCTGCTTTCCTGAGATCCTTGGGTACGCCCTTCCCGTCGCGATATGCCCTTCCCATCCTTGCTCTGAGTTGCATATTGCCTTTATCCGATTCGGATTGTCCATATTCTATCATGGTCTTGAGGGATTCCGGAGTATTCTTCCTCCATAATAGATCGAAGTACTCCCACTTCGCCCAGGCGAGATTTTGATCGGCCGCTTTCTTCATCCATTCGATTGCGGCATCGAGATCCTTGGGTACGCCCCTCCCATCCCTATACATGCGGGCGACGCGTCCCTGAAGATCCTTCCGGCCTTTCTTGGCGAGAGGCAATGCGAAATCGAACATCTCCTTATCGGTCTCTGGAGTCCTCATGGTCCAAAGGATATCGACATATTCCCATTTGGACCACTGTGGGTCCCCCTTATGAGTGGTTTTCATTAGATCCGCTGCTTTCCTGAGATCCTTGGGTACGCCCTTCCCGTCGCGATATGCCCTCCCCATCCTTGCTCTGAGTTGCATATTGCCTTTATCCGATTCGGATTTTCCATATTCTATCATGGTCTTGAGGGATTCCGGGGTGTCCTTCATCCATAAGATTTCGAAGTACTCCCACTTTGCCCAGGGGCAGCCCATGTTTATGGATTTACGCATCCATTCAGCCGCTTTGTCTAGATCCTTCTCTACACCTCTGCCTTCCTGGAACGCCCTTCCTATGCGCCCAGTCATTTGAGCATCGCCCTCTTCCGAGAATTCGTAAGCGAGCGCCATCATCTCGGATGCTGATTCGGGCGTGTTGATTTTCCATAGTATGTCGAACAATTCATTCTTTGCAGATGAGAGATTGTATTCGGAGGCTTTTCTCATCCATTCAGCGGCAAGATTGTCATCGGCTTTCCCATCCTTCCTGTCACGATATATCCTACCTTTCCTCAAATAGAGCTCAGGAATGAACTCTTCGTCTTTCATTCTTGAAATCACGGCATCGATGTAATCCATCACATCATCGACGTTGTTAATTCCTGCAGTTTCCTTGTACAGATCATCAATATGTTTCAGAGTATTGAATTTTGACAGGTAATCCTGTATCCTGATCCTGTCGAACAGTTCTGTTGTCTGCATGAAGAGAAGATTGTTCTTCTCCAAGTGATGTGGATTGTCCTCTATTATGTTCTTCACGCACTTCCAAGCGTAGTCGTAATATTCACTTATGTAGTGCAGAGGCGAAGGCTCGTTCTCGTCTAAATTGTTAGAGCAATCTGCGATGATATTTGTGGGACACATCACATAATATGCGCCTGTCCTTTCGATGAACCTCTGCATAAAGGTTCTATCGTAACTGAGCGCTTCCTCATTTTTCGCAGACCTCTAGTAACGTACGGACCCACCCTCATCCATAAACCAATGCGAATGATAGATGTCAACAACGATGATATTGGACCCGTAGCGACCTGTTATAAAAGCGATAAAATCATCGATGCGCTGCTGGAGATTTGGTATCTCGGGGTATCTGACGGTGCGAATCGAATCTATTCTTTTACCCTATTTGGAAAGAGCCTTTCCTATTTCTTTTTCTGTGACCTTTCCCCAATCTCTTTGGATGTAATAGATGTCGTCTCCGCTCTTGACTTCGAATGAGTTGAGATCAGCATGATGAAAATCAATGATTATCCAATCGGACTGCGAATTTTGTAATCTGTTCTTTACGGTGGCATTCAGTTCCTGTTTGACCCTGTAAAAGTATCTTTTCCTACCCGGCATGTCGCTATTTTCAATTTTGTAACAATCGCTGACTTCTTCCATTTTTGGAATCTGATCTGGTTGACATTGATGGCTTTCACCTTTTTGGATAAGAGAACTTTCTGTTACATTATTGTCCATGATGGCCCGAATGACGCAACATCCAAGGAGGTCAACATAGATTCTTTTTGAGTTGGATTTGCCGTCCTTGTGCAAAAGATCAAACAACAGTGGAATCACCTGGCTGTAATTGCAAGATACTGGTAGTTCGTGATAGGACCTTAAAGAATTCGGTCAGTTCAATTATCGCAACTATTTTGCATCATGGATATCTCGCATAGGTATTTATCGGCCCACTCTAGACCGAGGTCTGCTGCCTTTTGGAACCAATATTCGGCCATAACAAGATCTTTTTTCACACCTTTGCCTCTGTAATACATTTTACCTACCCGCCCCATCATATCCTTATCGCCTTTCTGAGCCATCGGTATTGCGAATGATTTCATCTCCTTTTTTGCATCGGCCGAATTTATTCTCCAAAGGGCGTCAAACAGGCGATCGTATGCATGCGGTATCCCATTGTTTGCACCAATTCTGAAATAAAATGCTTCTTTTATCACGTCCGGCTCAACGTATAAGCCATCCCTGTATACAAATCCCAGATGGTACTGCGCAGGGATATTTCCTTTATCCGCTAAACAAAAGATATCATCGACCAACGTTTTTGGCAATTCATCGGGTTTGTGGAGTCTCATTATGTTGAAGTATTCAACCGTCGCCCACTCAACCCCACAATTGTACGCCTTTTCCAAGTAATGGATCGATTTATCGATATCCGCATCCGTTGATTTTTTGTAATACAGACCAATGCGGGCCAGTAATTCTCCATCCCCTTTGTTGTTGTCTATGAGCCATTCCAATTTTATCTTTGATTCTTCGGTCTTTAATTCGAACAGTATGTCCGCCAACAGGTATTTGGATTCTTCATGTCCTAAGTTCAATGAGTCCCAAGCCAATCTTTCAGCTTTTTTCAGATCTTTTACAACCCCCTTCCCATTCATGTATGAATAGGATAAGCGATATATCGATTCGGGATCGTTACTTTCGGCCATCGGTTCGAGAAGCCCCACCATCTTTTTGCAAGATTCTTTAGAATTTATCTCCAATAGGATGTCGCAATAATCGTAGCAAAAAACCGGATTATCTTTAATTGCAAGTCTCATATAATCCGAGGCTTTGATTATGTTCTTCTCAGTCCCAATGCCTTTCCAATATGCATATGCGATATAGCCATTGATGCGGTCATCTTTTTGCTTATCTTCTGATTCTAGCGTTTTCAGATAATCGTATTGTCTATGATAATCTTGGCTCTTATACAGGACGTAAAGCAATTCCATCATCGCATTGATGTTTCCTTCTTTGGACAATCTCTCCAATAAATCTATCGCACCCTCTATGTCTTTATGCATTAGCCGTCCAGTTGATTTCATTCTGGCTACACGGATTTGTGAATCAGGGTGATCGAGATCGATCAAGGGCTTCAGATAAAAGAGAAGGTCTTTGTAATCGCACAGGTTATTATCGTCCCATAATAGATCAAAGAGTTCGATACGCGCTTCACTGTTTCCGGCTCTTATCGATTGTTTTAATTGTGACTGATACTTATCTTTGTTCTCTAATCTATTCCGACGAGTTCTTTGTGTCGTTTCTGAAGGAGCATGTCCATGATGTTGCTCATCATAAAGGATGTCTGTTATCAGGGAAACAATGCGTCTTGAAGATAAGCCGTCATCCACGGATCCATGCTTTTCAAGATACCGATCACATTTTATTCTGTATTCCTTTTCATCAAAATTCATAATGTTGTCAAACAGTTGTTGGTTATCCTCAGCGATAGTGAACGGAGTTGCACTAAGAGGTACGGCAAACCCTCTTTCATCATAATAGCTGGCGAGGTCTTTTGCAAATATGAACGCAGGGTTCCTTGTTAGAATAAAATCACAAATCCAGCTAGAATAGTCGGTGATTCCCGCATCACAAATTGCCAAAATATCCTGAATGTCAAAATAATCGGTCGCATCGTGCACGAATTCAGGAATCTTGATTTTCTGGTGATGTTTTGCCAGATATTTTTTGACAGTGAAATGGAACCTTACCAGAATGATCCAATCGCCGCCAAAACGTTCTTCTAGAGCCTCTTTCAAGCCGGTATAATCGATGTCGTAAACTTCAAAATTATTATTGTCGCGAAAAGTAGGGGCATATAAAACAATTTTTTTGTTATCAGGTATTCTCAGCGCCGTACTTACTTTCTTCTTCAGCTTGGCCCTATCATTTTGACTGGACAACAATATGTCGTTCCTAGCATGTCCCAACTTGACGATGTTGGATTGTTTCCAATATGTGGTTCTGTATACGTTTGTCTCAAAATCGCTATTCGATATTATGAAATCGACATTTTTCGCACAATAATTTGCAGTCTT